>Ga0302320_10001952_pt1 | contig 49172 bp, 44 predicted proteins | sample Bog_T0_3_FD_202130 | JGI IMG/M metagenome (GOLD analysis project Ga0302320, IMG submission 202130) | Peat permafrost microbial communities from Stordalen Mire near Abisko, Sweden - Bog_T0_3 | ecosystem: Environmental > Terrestrial > Soil > Wetlands > Peat | place: Sweden: Abisko, Stordalen Mire... | reverse complement strand
GACCTAATCACCCTACTTCGTAAAGAAATGACCCAACAAAGCCAACTCATCGCCCCTTTCGGACTCAAAACTACCGATCCAGGACTGGTTCAGGCTGCCGCCGCTTGAGAAAATGTAGAAACTCCAGGGCGTCCCTACGGGACGCCAAGGTCAGTTGGGATGGCTCACCCCGGGTTGCCCCTTCGCTGCGCTTCGGGTTCACCCGGGGCTACTTTCGTGTCGTCCCTACGGGACGCCCTGGGTGCGCCGGCGGTGTGGAGGGTTGGGATTCTGCGCCGAAGGGGTTGTGGATCCCAGGTCTGAGAATCCAGACCTGGGGCACCCGGCAGCGGCCCAGACGTAGAATGGTGGCTTGGCGAGGTGATTCCGGATGGAACAGGAATACGGTAAGCGGCCCCAGCCCCTTGTCCGGCCAGGAGGCCCGCCGCTAGTGGTTGGGCCAACCGTCGACCTGATCTCGAAATCCGTAGCCGTCCTTGCGATCGTCCTTTACGGTTGCGGATTCCTGATCACTTCGATCCACGAGTTTAGCTACGGATTCGTGGAGACTAATCCATTTCGTCCAAGGATCGCTTCCGCAGGCGCTTGGTTCATTCTTTTTACGGCTATACCGCTAGCTATTGCAAGAGGGATGCTAAGGCATCGGCATCTCTGGGAGGGACAAGGGAAATGGTGGCATAATGCAGGCGTGATTCTTTACGCATACTATGTCGCCTGTCTCTTCTTCGGTCCAGCCTTCTTTTGGATGTTTGATTTCTATGTTGACCCGCCCGGGGTGTTGCCGCCTTCGGCAGTATGGAAAGTGGCTTTAGCTCTTGTTGCATTTCTCGTTCTTGTGGTTCTTTGCGTCTGGAAGCGTGTCCCATGGTATGTATCGGGTGTAGCCTCGGTCCTACTCGTTGGCCTTTACACTCTGTATGCCGCCAACGATCTTTTTTCGCTCGGGCACTTTCGCTTCAGCGCCATTTGGCTTTGGTTCTTTGCCATTGGGATCGTTGCCCTTTTTGAGATGAAGTTGCGCTCGTGGAAGCCGAGGCTTGGTGATTGGACCCAAACAGTCTTTCTCATGCTCGGAGCACTGCTAATATTTGCGTCCTACTACTATCCACACATCAAGTCCTCATGGGGTGGCGGGGTCCCGATCCCAATAACCATCTACTTCACGAAAGACTCGACCATCATGCCGAACCAAAGTGTTGGAGCCTTGCTCATACATGAATCGGACGCCGGATTATATGTTGTTGGCAGGGGCGACAAAAAGGCGACGTTCATACCGCGAAGTGCGGTTGGGATGGTCTACTATTCCGATGACACCTCGGGCTTTTCCCTTGCAAGGCCGAAATGAGGGGGAGACTGTGTCTCGTTCACTTGAGGGGTGAAGAATGAATGCGCCTCTCCCCGTTGAAACAATCGCCCAGGCTGCATCCTTTGTTCCGTCGAATGTGCTCACCGTGTGCGGCCATCGGCGGCGTCTCACACGCAGACATCAGTTTCACTCTTCCAAAACACTCAGGACAACGAAAGGTCTCATCCCGCAGGCGCAAACCATCCCCAACCGAGATGAGCTGCCATCCGAAAGCGCGGCTCTCGCCGGTACCATGCCACTTCCGGACTTCTACCTCAACCATCCGAGCCATCGTTTACCCCAGTGCCTACCGCCCGGTGCCGCCGACGGTCATTTTGTCTAGTTTGATTGTGGGCATGCCTACGCCCACGGGGACGGACTGGCCGTCTTTGCCGCAGGTGCCGATGCCTTCGTCGAGCTTCAGGTCGTGGCCGACCATGGAGACGTATTTGAGCGCCTCCGGGCCGTTGCCGATCAGGGTCGCGTCCTTGACCGGGGCGGTGATCTTGCCGTCTTCGATCAGGTACGCCTCTGACGCCGAGAAGACGAATTTGCCGTTGGTGATGTCCACCTGGCCGCCGCCGAAGTTGACGGCGTAGAGGCCGCGCTTGACGGATTTGAGGATGTCTTCCGGGTCGTCTTCGCCGGCCAGCATGTAGGTGTTGGTCATGCGCGGCATGGGGATGGACTGGTAGCTCTCGCGGCGGCCGGAGCCGGTGTTGGCCGCGCCGGTTAACCGGGACGACAGCTTGTCGGTGAGGTAGCCGCGCAGGACTCCGCCTTCAATCAGGACGGTCTCCTGGGTAGCCGAACCCTCGTCGTCCACGTTGAGCGAACCTCTGCGCCCCGCGATCGTCCCGTTGTCGACCACCGTGACCTTGGAGCTGGCTACCGATTGGCCGATCAGCCCGGTGAAGGCGGAGGTGCCCTTGCGGTTGAAGTCGGCTTCCAGGCCATGGCCCACGGCTTCATGCAGCAGGATTCCCGGCCAGCCGGGACCGAGGACGACTTCCATCTCGCCGGCCGGAGCGGCGACTGCGCCAAGTTGCAGAATCGCTCCGCGTGCGGCTTCCCTGGCAAGGGTCTCCGGGCTCTTGCTGCCGGTGAACTGGTCGAGCCCCGCACGTCCTCCACCGCCGGCCGAGCCGCGGGTGGTCAGCGCGTCTTCCTTGGCGATGACGAAGACGCCCAGGCGGCAGAGGGGCTGGGTGTCGCTTGCGAACGCGCCATCCGATGCGGCAATGAGGATGCGGCGCAGCTCTTCGGAGTAGCTTGCCCGCACCTGAACGATGCGCGGATCGAAGGCCCGTGCGGCGCGGTCCATTCTCAAGATCAATTCGAGGCGCGCGGCCAGGTCCAGGTCGAATCCGCCCAGTGGGACGGGGTAAAGATCGGCCGCGGGTGCCTCGACGAAGCCTTGCACGGTCTGCTTGGCCGGGCCGGAGGCGATGAGCGCGGCGGTGCGGGCGGCGTGGAGCAGACGCTCGGGGCTCAGGTTGTCGGTGTAGGCGTAGCCGGTGCGCTCGCCACTGAGCACGCGGATGCCGCAGCCGGCGCTGGTGCCCTGCGAGGCCGACTTGACAATCTGCTCGTCAACGCCCAGCGCGGTAGCCGTAACCGATTCAAAGTAGAGGTCGGCGTAGTCGCCGCCGGCGGCGAGGGCCTCGCCCAGGCAGCGCTCCAGCAGCCGCTCGGTAATGCCGAATTTCTCAAAAAAATAGCGTTTGTGGCCGTTGGAGGGGGAAGCAGGCGCATTACTCATCGTGTTCCCAGTCTACGCTCCGGCGAGGCAATCGAACCACGCCGGGGAGTCCCGCTCCGGAACCGCTTCCCAACCCTAGTGCTTCTCTTGATGCGCGGCGTTGAATGCGCTTTCCCCGCTCCGGCGTCCATGCTACATTCGTGCCATGAAAAAGATTCTCGCTGTTGCCATGCTCCTGATGGTGTTTTCGAGCCCCGTGTTCGCGGCCTCGCATCACCATCATCACCACCACCACCACACCCGCCACGCGCACGCTTAAGACGAACCCCGGTCCCCAGAAGCCACACTGCGGGGCCGGGCCGCATTTTTCGTCGATACCGGCACAGACGCGCTGGTTGAAAGCTGATAAAGTCTGAGCCATGGTTGATCTGGACGACCTGCGCTTTCCCATTGGACGCTTCAGCCCCCCGGCCGCCAGCCTGCCGGGGATTCGCGCCGCGCACATCCAAACGCTGCGGCTGCTCCCTGAGCGGCTGCGCGCCGCCGTCAGCGGCTTGACTGACGCCCAGCTCGACACCCCCTATCGCGAAGGCGGCTGGACGGTGCGCCAGGTGGTGCATCATGTGGCCGACAGCCACGCCAACTGCTACATCCGCTTCAAGCTCGCGCTCACCGAGGACTGGCCTACCGTAAAGCCCTACGACGAGGCGGCCTGGGCCAACCTGGCAGATAGCCGCTTGCCCGTGGATGTTTCACTTGAGTGGATTGAGGCGTTGCACACCCGCTGGGTCGCCCTGCTGGAGTCGCTCGCAGACGATGATTTCTACAAGGGCTTCGAGCATCCCGAGCATGGCCGGCAAAACCTGGCCACGGTGCTGGCGATCTACGACTGGCACTCGCGCCACCACACCGCGCACATCACCGGCCTGCGCGCGCGGCAGGGCTGGTAAAGGCAGGCGATGGCCTCCGCCGACCCCGCACCGGCAGCAAATCAGCTTGCGCAAAGCATTGAGGAATACCTGGCCGAACACCCCGCCGCGGCGGTGCTCGAAGATGGGCGTGTGCTCTTCGACATGCGCACGGCCCGCTATGCGGTAAGCGAGCAGCACGGGCGCTGCCTGCTTCAGTTGTGGAGCGATGAACGCAACCTGGTGCGCACGGTAGTCGAAGCCGCCGAACGGGCGCAATGCCTCCGCCTGATGACCCGGCGCATGGGCGCGCCCAAACCCCAGGCGCTGGAACTGGTGCCCACCAGCGACCGCCGCACCCCAACGGCCCGCGAGGCGGCGCGGCGCAATTATCAGCGGCTCCTCGAGCGCGCGCTGGCACGGCGCTTCATCGGCTCCAAAGTCGACGGCCTGCGCTCGGCCATGGACCTGGAGCACAGCTTTGGCCCGGCCTACGTGCGCGGACGCCTGCTCAAGGGCACGGCCGCCGATGCGGTGATCGGCGTCGGCGAGGCCGAGTCGGGCGCCATGGTGGACGGGATTCTGACGTTGGGTATTCTGTGGCTCGACTACTGCCGCCGCAAGGGCGATGGCCGCCGTCACTTTGCCGGGCTGAAGGTGATTGTGCCTGCCGGCGCCTGGCGCACCACCGCAGAGAGAATGGCCTGGCTCAATCACGCCGCGGCGGAGTTCCAGCTCTTCACCCTCGACGAGCGCAGCGAAGAGCTGGAAGCGGTGGATTTTCGCGACACCGGCAACCTGGATTCACGGCTGGTGCACGCGTATTCTGCCGCGGCGGCCGTGGAGCGCTGCCAGGCCGGAGTCGACCGTCTGCTCGGGCTAGTTCCCGTCCTGGCAAGGGAACGGGCCGAGGTGCGCGCCACCTCCTCCAGTGAAGTTGGCCTCTTTCTGCATGGCCTGGAGTTTGCGCGGGTGCGCCACGGGTTCGCGGCCAATTCCTTTGCGCGCGAGGAAGAGATCACCTTTGGCGCGGGAGCCAACGAGACTCCGCTGACCGAACAGAACGAAGCGCTGTGCCGTGATCTGTTGGCTCGATTGTTCCGCAGCCGCCAACCCGATGGCGTGCACACCGATCCGCTCTTCCGCATGCAGCCGGAGCGCTGGCTGGAAGCGCGCCTGCGCGCGGAGATCGGTGAATTGCTGCCGGGCCTGCGCCAAGATCTGCTCTATACCCAGGTGCCGGCGCTCTCCACTGGTGACCGCGGCATGCTCGACCTGCTGACGCTCGACCGCAACAGCCGCCTGGTGGTCATCGAGCTCAAGGCCGACGAGGACCTGCACCTGCCGCTACAGGCGCTGGACTACTGGATCAGGGTGCGGGCCCTCAACGCAGATCGCCAGCCGGTCGCGGGCAACGCCGGCGGGCGCTCGCTCTCGGCCTTCGAGCGCCAGGGCTACTTTCCCTCCGACGAAGTCTCCGAGCTTCCTCCGCGGCTTTTGCTGGCCGCACCGGCTCTGCGCATTCATCCCGCCAACGAGCCGGTGTTGCGCTACTTCTCGCCCCAGATCGAATGGGAACTGGTAGCCGTCAGCGAGCCCTGGCGCCGCGAGTTGAAAGTCGTCTTCCGCAAGCGCGGCGGCGACCCGCGCTAGAACCGGCCGGCCATGGCGCCGTTCATGCCGTTGAAGGTGCCGTCATAGCGGCCTTCCTCGGCGGCGCGGCGCAGGGGATTGACGTTTTGTACGCAGATTTCCGCGGGCGTCGGCTGGGTTTGAAGAATTTGCATCACCCCGGCGATGAAGGCCTTCAGAGGCATGGCGCGCGGGTCATCGGCGCCGTCCATCAGGTGCGTTTGCACATAGGGCGGGACCAGTTCGAGCACTTCAATGGAGGTTGACCTGAGCTGGTAGCGCAGCGACTGGGTGTAGGAGTGGATGGCGGCCTTGGTGGCGCAGTAGGTGGGCGTGAAGGCGAGGGGCACAAAGGCCAGGCCCGAAGAGACATTCATGATGGCCGCGTGAGGCTGTTGCCTCAGGTGCGGCAGCAGCGCCGCCGTCAGCCGGATGGGACCGAGCAGGTTGGTGGCCACCATGGCTTCCGCGTCCTTGAGGTCGTCCGGTTGCGCCAGCAGCTTCTCCGCGCGCATGATGCCGGCGTTGTTGACCAGTACGTTCAGCGCCGGGAACCGCTTCGTCAACTCGGCCGCGAAGGCGCGGATCGCCCCCGGGCTCTCAATGTCCAGCTGCATCGCCTGCATGCCGGGGTTGACGCCGGTGGTTTGGTCGAGCGCCGCCTGCCGCCGCCCGGCGATCACCACCTGGTTGCCGAGTTTGTGCAGCTCTTCGGCCAGGCCGCGACCGATACCGGAGCCGCCGCCAGTGATGAGAATGGTGTTCCCTGCAAGGTTCATAAATTCGATGGCCCTCCAGGAGTGATTTTAACGGCAGCGAACCGGCTTTGGAGCGGCCGCGGGCGCGCCCGTGAAGCTCGCAAGGCTGGGTTTGTGAATACTCGACGCCCGTCGCGAGAATTTCCCATGAAAATGTGATTCAGATCACTGTTTTCGATGCGTTCTCAAAGGACAATGAATCGACTGATGCTCGGTAGGTTGCTTTTCTGCCCTTGATCGTTCTCTGCAGCGTTGTGCTGATCGGATTCTCTTTTTGAAAGGAATCTACGTGGCGAGCCAACTTTTGGACGAATTGGAAATCGAATCATCCGAGAACTTCCTGCTGCGGGACATTCTTCCCGGCGCGGCCTGGGCTCCCTTTGGACCCGAACCGTGCGACCTGCCCAGCGACATTGACTTCGCCTCCGAAGCCCTCGTGGCAGAAGAAAACTGTCCCAGGGGAATTCTTGTCGGCTTCTGCCTGGAAGCCGTCATCGGGCTCTGCATCTACGGCGGCTGGCGCGCGTTCCTGCTTTTCCGCTAGTCAAGCGGAATGCCGGGCGCGGCCATGGTGTCACGCTCCGCGGCAAACTCATCGCCGTTTCCGCTCCTCCCGCCTATTGCGCAGGCGTCAGCACAACATTGCGGAAGGTCACATGCCCACTCTCACTGCCCTGGAGGTAAATGGGCCCGGGCGTTGCTTCATGGCTGTCCAGTGCTCCGCCGGTGATCCCCGGAATCTCCTTGTCGTCGATCACCGTCGTCCCGTTCTGCACCACCGTCACACGCCGCCCGATCAGCGTGATGTCATACGTTTCCCATGCACCGGGGGTGCACTGATGTTCCGGGGACGGCGCCAGAAATCCATATACTCCGCCGGTATGTTGGCTCGGCAATTCACCCTGGGTCTCCGTCTCGATCTGCACCTCATATCGCCCGCGCAGATACACGCCGCTGTTCGAGTCCTTGCCGCAGTTGTACTCGATATGCAGCTTGAAGTCCTGCCACTTCGAGTCCGTGGCCAGCTCCGGCCCGCTGCCAGGGCTCACAAGTTCCCCGTTTTCTATCGTCCAGCGCGGCTTCTCCGGCCCAATCATCTTCCAGCCGGTCAGGTCCTTGCCGTTGAACAATTGGATCGGCTTGCCCCACGTGGGCGCGGCGGTATTGGCCAGCGCCGGCGCCCGCACCCCGGTCCATGTCCACGGAGTCCCGTCCTCGCCGGTCGTGGTGCCGGACAGAGTCTTCCCGCTCAGCGTGCCTTCAAACACCATGTCGTCCTTGCGTGCTTCCTCTTCCTTGGGCGAGACAAAAGTGATGTGATTGCCGTGAATTTCGATTTTCGGCAGCGGCCTGGCATTGCCCCATCGCCCCACAAACTGAGCGCTGAGCTGGCCGTTCTGTTCCTCAATCTCGATCCACGAGGGCCACTCCCGGTCAGGCCCCTTCAGGGTCAGATCCCATCGGCCGAGGAATGGTTTCATCGAAGCGCTTTGGGCGGCGAGCGAACTGCTTCCAGCAGCCTGCGCACCGGCCGGCAACGAGTAAAGGACGAAGGCCACTGCAACTGCCGCGCAGAAAACTACTCTTTCGATTTTCACGGGAATCTAACTCCTTGATCGCTGGTTCTGACTGGTAAGTTGTACGTGCAACCGGGATAACTTCCCCTGACGCCGGCTCACATGGCCCGCATAAGTTGCGGCTTCTCTGTCCGCCAATTATCCCATCGACTTGATCGTCTCCGCACCCTCATCCCAGTACACCGGCGTCTTGCGGAAGTAAGACTCATTGGCCAGGTGGCAGCCCAGTGCCGCATGGTGGCCGAAGACCGCGTCCTGCACCAGCGGCTGGCGCGACCGCACCGCCTGAAAGAACTTCCACAGGTGCGGCCTCAGATCGTCGTAATCGTTGCCGTTGTAAGTGATGCTCTGCGGCGCGGGCTCCTTGCCCGGCGCCGGATCGTGCTCCGCGTGCCACTGCTTCGCATAGGCATCGCGCATGGCCGCCGGAAACGATGCCGTGTAGTAACTCGGCGATAAGTCGACCCCCGCCTGCGGAATGTAAGTGACGCTGAACTCGCGCAGCTCGACGGCGCCCTTCGATCCCTGGAAGCGGGTGACTTCCGGCGACTCGCACCCGAGCGAGAGCCGCATGTAAACCGGCACGTCCTTGTACTCGAACAGCACCGGGTGCACATCCGGCATATTGCGCCCGTCTTTCCAGCGGTAGATGCCGCCGAATGCCGAAACACGCTTGGGCGCCTCGTTGATGCCCAGCACAAACTGCATGCCGCTGATCAGGTGCACCAGCAGGTCGCCGGCAACGCCTGTGCCGTACTCCTTCCAGCAGCGCCAGCGCGCAAAGGCATAGGGGTCGAAGGCCTTCTTGGGAGCTGTGCCCTGCCACGTCTCCCAGTCCAGCGTCTCCGGCGACAGATCGGGCGGAGGGGGATATTCCCACGCGCCCGTAGGATCGTTGCGCCCGTATGTGGCTTCAATCAGGTTCAGGTCGCCGATCGCACCCTGCTCCAGCAACTCCTTTGCCTTTGCGCAGAGCACGGAACTGGTGCGCTGCGCTCCGATCTGTACAATGCGATCGGTCTTCTTTTGCGCGGCCACCATGGCCAGGCCGTCGGCCGGGTTGTGCGACATGGGCTTCTCGCAGTACACGTCTTTGCCGGCAGCCAGGGCGTCCACAACCACCCGCTTGTGCCAGTGGTCGGGCACGGCCACAAGGATGGCGTCAATGTCCTTGGCGTCCAGCAACTCCTGGTAGCGGCGCGTGGTGCGTATGTTTTTGCCCGCAATTTCTTTGGCCAGGACGTGCCGCCCGTCGTAGAGATCGGCCGCCGCCACGCACTCCACGCCCGGCAACTGGATGGCCGTCGAAAGCAGCGAACTGCCCTCCATGCCCACGCCCACAATCCCGAAGCGGATGCGGTCATTGGGCCCGCCCGGCGCATCCTCAGGGAGCATCGGCTCGGCCTCCAGCAGTGTGGGTCCAGCCACCAGCGAAGCGCCGGCAACACCGGCAGTGACGCGCAAAAACGAGCGGCGCGAGAAGATGTCCCTGGTCATGCGTTTTGTTTCCGTTTCCGGGGCGCTGTGCAACCCCAATGAGATTCCTGCGCACACCATCCGTGTCCATGCCACGGGTGCGGCCACGCAGAGCCGCGGGAACAGGATGAAACCAGCAGCACAATCCTTCTAGTCCCGCCGGCCCTGGCTGTCAAGACGATGAGTGGGCTGACATTACGAAGCGCTGGTGCGGAGGAAGGTGCAATGAGTGTCCCCTCCCGCCCTTCGCAAGTGCGCGACACTGGCTCCAGCCCCGCAGGAGACAAAAGGGCCGAGAAAGGAGCAGTGATGCACAACCAGCCTTTTCGTGCGGCATGTGAAATTTTCCTGCGAAAGTGTGCTCTATATCACATCTTTCCAACGAATGAAGCCAGAGAATGGGTCATTCGATGCGTGGTTCGTTTGCTTGAAACAACTTGGTCTATCTGTTCGATTTCGTGCTGGCCTTGGTCGTTTTTTGAGGGGAGGCAACTTGGCAACGCAAACCTTCATGGAATCTGAAGCTACACAAATCAATGCGCTTATGCGCACGATCGCCTTATCCCACTCCATGCAGGAGCTTTCCTCCTCGAAAGCCGCTGAGTGGAACAGTCTGGCAGACGATTTGCCCGCGCGACGCACCGAAGACGGAGATTGCCTGGTGGGCCTGAGTGTCGCATTGGCCATGGAGGCGGCGATGGCGTTCGGCCTATACGCGATCTGGCAGGTTTGGCAGATGATCCGCTAGGCAAGCCGGCCGAGGTCCGGGCCGAAAACAGTCAGTTCTGCGCATTCCCGAAGAGCGGCTCCAATCGCTGGAAATCGATTGGCCTCATTTTCTGACTTGCCGACGAATGGATATCCCCTCTTTGCTCCGGTCGCGACATCCCACGCCACTGAGGCTCCAGAGGCTTGACCAGCGGTTGCTGCCTCACTTTCTCAGCTCCACCGCAATCACCTGGCCGTCGACTGTCTTATCGGAGCTCTCTGCATACTGCGCGCGAGCCTTCATGCCCTCAAAGTCCTTGCATGGATTCATGTTGCTCTTCGGCGTAAACCCCAGAACCGACAGGTCGATCTTGAAGAGATTATTTGAATAGAGCGACACCGGCTTCTTGCCCGTCTCAACCTGGAATTCAATCACGGAGGGATAGCTGCACTGCACGCCGCGAATGACTCCGATCACAGTGTGCCTGGGCCCGCTTGGCGCTTCCGTCGGATGCTTCGGCTGCTCGACAACCTGCACCACCGTCTCCGCGGTCTGAGCGCTTCCCGTCGTCTCTGCCGGCAGAATGTCCACCACGCCTCCTGAAACCGTGGTGATGGTTGCGCCGGATAGCGCGCCCTGAGTCTGAATGGTCTCAATCTGCTTCAGCCGGCTCGCGAGCAGCGCCTGCTCATCCGGACTCCTGGGCGCCTTTGCCGCAGCGCGCAGCACGGCCGCTGCATCGTCGTACTTGCGCATGGTCATCAGCACGCTTGCGGCATTCATCCGGTAGGCCAGGTTGCGCGGATCCAGCGCAATGGCCTGCACGTTCAACATGTGTGCTTCGTCCAGGTTCTCGTGCCGCATGGCGAACAAACCCGCCAGCTGATCGTAGGCCGGTGCGAAGTTGGGGTTCAGGCGGATGGCCGCGCGCAGGCTGGCTTCGACGGCTGGGTCTTGCAGCGCCCCGTCGCCGTTCATTGAAAGTACGGCAAAGTAGTAGTTGGCCAGAAAACTCTGCGAGTTCAGCTTGACGGCCTCGCCGTACCACTTGCGGGCAGCTTCCTTGTCTCCATCGTGCATCGCCAGGTAGCCCATGGTCTCGTGCGCCTGGGCGTCGCCGGGATCGGCCTTGAGCACCGCGTCCAGCAGCGTTCGCGCATCCTGCTTGCGCTCCACATTGGCGAGAAAGTCGGCACGGAGCGCGTCCGCCTGGGGTTGTGTCAGCGGCTGGCTCTTGTACGATGATTCATCCAGGGGCGCGGCCGCGCTGGGCAGAATGAACTCCTTGTAGCTGGCCAACCGGATGTAGTTTTCAAGCTCATCCTGCAGCCTCTTTAAGTCGCCGAAGGCAGTCTCCGCCGCCGTGACCGGGTCCTGGTGCTGGCTCACCAGGCGAAAGTAGTCCGGGACCCGGTTTGTGCCCTTTTGGCGGTCGGTCACTTCGAGATAGTGGGTGAGCGCCCACGACTCCGCGTAAAAAACCGAGCCCTTTTGTTCCTCGTGATAGTAGGGCGAGTTGTGGTCAACCTTGAATAGCGTTTGCAGCGGCAAGATCTGGTGCTGGCGCAGGTAGAGAATGTCTTCCACGCTGGGCTCGCCCACCAGAACATCCTTGCTGCGAATCTCAGTGTTCTGGAAGAACTCAGCAAGCCCCTCGTTGAGCCACAGCGGCATCCATTCCCCTGCGTCTCTGAACTGCAGGTGTGTGTACTCGTGGTAGATGGAGGCATAGGGGTGCTGCTCCTGCTCGGCATCGAGCCGCAGCAGAACGTAGTTCTTGTCCGGCGTGCTCAGGAACAGCCCCGCCAGATCCAATTGCCCCTTGGCCAGGTACGCGGCGGGCTCCAGCGTTCGAAAGGCCTTCCCGTCTCTCACGGCCAGTGCCACGATGGGCAGCGCCGGATCAACCTTGTGCCTGGGAAACAGCGTCTGGAAAACCCAGCGCATGCGCTCAAACTGATCGAGAATGTGGCGGCCCTGCTTGTCGCTGGAGTCGGTGATGACGGTGAAGTGGGGGCTGCTGATCTGGAGCCACTGGTCGGGAGCCGCAAATGCGAGGCTGCAAGAGGCAGTCCACAACACAGACAGGAATGCGAGGCGGCGCAGCATAGTGGCGCAATTCTATCAGGAGCAATTCGCAGATGCAGTGTCGAGGGCCGTGATCGGTGAAAGGTGCAATGGGCTCGCGGGCGGTGCGCCCAGGAGATTCGCTTCAATGCGTCCGAATCGCCGTGCCGTAGCCGCGCCACACATACTCCAGCGCCTCGGCCAGTGTTTGCTGGCGCACGGCGCGGTCGACATGGCCGGCGTTGCGCGCAAAGACAAACTGGTAGGGATAGTCACGCGCCGCGAGCACCCTGGCCATGCGCTCGTTGGCCAGGACCCAGTCGTGCATCTGGTCGTTCATCACGTTGGGATTGAACAGGTCGTGGTCGCCCACTTCCATCCAGATGCGCAGCGGCTTGCGCAGCGTCTCGGGAATCAGGTGCTCGTGGAACCCCCATGCGCCATGCGGGGATTGCGGATCGGAGGGCCACTGCTGATTCACGTAGGTTCCGGAATATGTGAGTACGCGGTGGTAGAGATCAGGGTGGTACCAGGCCATGATCAGCGCGCAGGAGCCGCCGGAACTGCCGCCCGTGGTGGCGCGGCCATCGGGATTGCGCGTCAGCTTCACATGCGCCTCGGCCTCCACGCGCGGCAGCACCTCGGTTTCGACGAACTCCGCGTAACGGCCGGACATGGTGTCGTACTCCAGACCCCGTTCGCTGCCCTGCGCGTCGCCGCTGCCATTGCCGATGGAGATGGCCACCATGGCCGGAACCTTGTGCTCTGCGATCAGGTTGTCGAGCACCGTGAACAACAGCCGGTCGGGGCCGTCCGCACCCACAATGAACGGCGCTGCCGTGCCCGGCACATATTGCTTCGGCACGTAGACCGCAACGTGCCGCGTGTAGGGCGCGGGATGGCTGTTGGTGACGATGAGCTTCGCGGGATCGGTCGCGTCCGGCGTCCCAAAGGTTCCCGCATCCCGCGCAATGCCCGGATAGATTTTGCTGTCGGTTGAGTTCATGGTGAACTCGGTCACCGTTCCCTGCGGCACGTCTGGCTGCACTGAGGATTCCGGCGCGGGCGTGTGCGTCGGGCCGAGAATGAAGTTGCCGTCCGCGTCGGCCGGGGCATTGGCGCCGTCGGGGAGTTCTTTCGCCGCGACGTAGCCTTGCGTGTGCGGATCGCGCGTTGGGGGCGTGGGGCGCGCGGGGCGCGGCGGGACAACTTGCGCTGGCGACGCTGAAAGCGCGGGCGGTGTGGGCTGCACTTGCGATGTTGCAGTGGACGCGGCGGCCATCAGGCCGATCACGCAAATGAAACGCAGCAATCGATGCATACCGGCCTCCAGTAGGAATAGTAGATCAGGAGAACCGGAACGGCGAATCTGCACAACATTTTCGCTTGTCTGCAGGCGCACGAGGGGGTGCGGTTGCAGGTGGTGGCATAGGCAAGATTGGCCCCCACCCTTCGGTCGCCGCGGCGTCCGCGAAGGATGGGGAACCCAGCTCCGGGTCACCCGGCAGCGCACTTCATTTCTTAGACGGATTTTTGGCAAGATCTTTCGCGCCGTCCAGGTGCTTGTGCAGCGTGGGCAGCGTCGCACTGGCTTGGGCCTTCAGGTCCGCGTTTTGCGCATGGGCGGCTTCTTTCGTATAGATTCCAATCGCCTCCGTGTGGCCCGCAATCATCGCCTGAATGTAGTGTGAGTCGAAGGCGGCGCCCTTCAGCTTTGCAAACGGAGCGATCATTCGGTCATGGGCGGCATCCAGTCCCTGGGGAACCGTGAAGCCGTCTTTCGCCGCCAGGACGGACAGCTGTTGATAGTCCCCGGTGTGATCGGCCACCAGCATCTGCGCATAATCCTTGACATCCTGACGCGCAGCCTGATCCGCGGCCATTTGGCCCAGGTGGGCTTCCAGCATGTCGGTTTGCGCAGCCATGTCCACGAACTTCTGGTCGGTCATGGGCGCACCTTTGGCGGCGTGTTCCTTCTGCGCCGAGCCGGTGAGGCAGCAGAGAGACAAACAACAAATGGTTGCAAGGATGCTTTTCATTTCTATCGTTCCTCCTGCATAGTACAGTTGCGAAAGCAGAGGTTGGGGTTTTCCGGGCCTGCAAAATAGGGCTTTTGGCGGGGTGGGGCGAGCGGTTCCCGGCCTGGTTCGGAATCCTGGGTCTCCCATGCAAGGCTTCCATTTCTATGCGGCAGTGGGGTTTTCCGGGCCGGCGATTCTCGTGCTGCGGGTGATCGATTGCGGAGGGAGCAGGGGCATTCATGCCCCTGAGGAAAGCGGCGGATCGATCGGCCTTCAGGCCCGGCGTTTTTGGCAGGAAGGGGAAGGCCCGGGGCTGAAGCCCTACCACCTCAGGGCGCGGATTCAGGGGCATAAATGCCCCTGCTCCCTCCGACGGAACAAGCAAAGGCAAAGTCGATCGGCTTTCGTGGCGCTCGCGGAGAAGACCGGCATTCACGTGAAGGCGCTGCAACCGATGTTCGGGCCGAAGGGCAATCCGACGGCGGCGAACCTGTTCAATATCCTCGCCTGCTTGCAGGAGCATGAAGGGGAAGGTTGCGGGTGGTGGCGTGAGCTTCCGTGCTATCCCAGGTCCCAGATGCGGGGCCTGCCGCACCCGGCCTTCGCCCTCACTCTAATTTGTCGACCGCCAATTGATTCTGAACGAAACGTATCCATTCTCGGGTTTGCCGTTCCGGGTTTGAGGCTGAAATTTAGTCCTTTCTGCTGCGCGCCTGACGGCATCCTCCAACGCTCGGTCGAGCCCTGGTGACACGGAGTTCACAACCACGCGCCCGGACGGATCAACCGTCGCATCCACGTCAGTGTGCTCAGGGAGTCCGAGTTTCGGAACTTCATATAGGTAGAGGTCCCTGGGATAATCGGAGATCCTTTTAACAGATGTGACTTCATCAGGTATGAATTTCTTCGCGGCTGGGGGTGGCGTGACACTCGTAGGATCATCGTCATCAAATTCACCATCGTCGACCCTTACCGGGTAGCCGGTGTAACAACACTCTATCGAGGCGATCGAAGCCTTCCACTTCCAACGTTTGTGGCCCCTTCTGAGGACGGGAGGAGGTTTTACCGGCTTTGGCGCAATCAGCGGCGTGAAAACTGGAGAAGGCGGGATGACCAGGTTCACCCGTTCGCGCTTGTACTCTTCGGCTACCCATTTGGCTGTCATTCCGAGGATGGCGATATTCGCCGAGGCCAATATCCCCACGGCAATTAAAGGCTTAAGCGGCAAAGTCAGACGTGGCATTTGCGAACCGATCTTTTGCCTCAGGAGTGATGCCTTCTTTAAAAGAGCGTTGTGAATTTCAGGATTCACCGATTTGAGGCCATTTCCAAGCTCCACAATCATGGATGGGATGGCGTTGACGACGCTCCGCTGCTCAAGGCCGCCGTCTTTTATTAAACGCACTACCTTGTATGCAAGATTGATTAGCGCGAGAGCATAAATCCCGAGCGAAGCAAACACGCAGAGATATAGCACCGCGAGATGGTCGGCCTTGGTCAAAACGCTTGCTCCTTGTTGCCCGACGGATCAGGTTTAGTTTCGATTGCATTTAGGGCATTGTCGAGGAGGCTGTTCACTTCAGAAGGGCTGCGACCTGGTTCTTTCGTGAACTCCGCTATTGCCCTTGCTATCGTCTCCGTCGCCTTTGCCAATCGCTCTTGGTCTGACCGTTTCGACGGGGAGTCTGCCAGCTCTGTTCGGGTGATGAGCATCAGGACGGCGACGGTGACCACGGAAAGCGCAAACAGACCGGCCATCAAATACCCGAAGGTTATTGTGACCTTATCCCCTTGGCCACCTCGTATCAACGGTCCACTAAAAGCGGATTCGGTAACTAAAAGGGCAAGGCCAAAGAACCGCAGTGGTGAGCTCAACTGCGCGAGCATAGAAGCCCGACTCGATTCTGGACTCTTCGGTTTACTCCCGTCAGCAGCCATGCAAGGAGGATATCGCAAGCGTGAGCGCTGAAAACTGACAAATAGCGCTAAGACATTTGACTTCCGTCTCCAAGCCGGCGAATTCGTTTCGATCGAGGACTCAATCTCACTTCTTCAGCGGCTTGCGCGCGAAGTAGTAAAGCGAGAATGCCAACATCGCGAACGCCAGCACGCTGAAGTAGTCGTGATCCAGGAACGTGTGTGGGAAGTTGAGCAAATCGCGGTTGTCGAAGTAGGTGGCTTCGACGGCTTTGAGGGCTACGCCGATGAGGCCGACGATTCCCCCCGCGGCGATCAGTCCCGAGGCGAAGAGCGAGCCGGGGGAGATTTCGCTCTCGGCTTCGGCCGTGTCACCGCCGGCTTTTTTCACGGCCTGGTCAACAAGCCAGCGGACCACGCCGCCAACGAAGATAGGCAGCGTGGTGCCGATGGGGAGATACGCGCCCACGGCGAAGGTGAGCGAGCGGATGCCGAGCAGCTCGACTGCGATGACCAGCGCAACGCCGAGCAGGACCAGTCCCCACGGCAGTTTGCGGCTGAGGATGCCGTTGATCACGGTGGCCATCAGCTTGGCCTGCGGCGCGGGGGCGTTGACGCTGCCGATGCCCTGAATCCAATGCACCTCGATTTCGCCGGTTGCGGGCGAGTAGAGATACTTGCCGTCCTGCAACTCGGTGGAACCGATGGCGTTGAGGATGGTGTACTCGCTACGCGCGTGCTGGGTGCTGGTTTTATCGTCGGCGACAACGCGGATCTGCGCGGGCAGTTTCTCGTTGTCTGACTGGATGGCTACGCCGGGGTGGTTGCCGTTGATGTCCCACGGCTGCGCGGCTGTGTGGAACTCCTGCAGGCCGGTGTTCATCAGGTTGAGCGTGAGGCCGATGACGACGGTGGAGACAACGACGCCGATCATGAGCGCGATCTGTTGCAGCCGCGGTGTTGCGCCGATGATGTAGCCGGTTTTGAGGTCCTGCGATGTGTCGCCCGCGTTGGATGCGGCGATGCAGACCACACCGCCGATGGTGATGGCGAGAGCGCCATAGGCAGGGAGGGTCCAGCCCATGACCAGGAACACGGCGCAGGTGGCCATGAGCGTGGCGATGGTCATGCCGGAGACGGGGCTGGCCGAGCTGCCGACCAGGCCGACGATGCGCGAGCTGACGGTGACGAAAAGAAATCCGAAGACCACAACGAGCAGCGAAGCGGCCAGGTTGGCGGCCCATCCGACGAATGCGCCGGGCACCGGCTTGAACTCGAGAAAGACGAACATGAGGGCGACGATGAGGGCCGAGCCGATGAGCACCACGCCCATGGAGAGATCGTCTTCGGTTCGCACCGGCTTGGCCTTTGCGGCTGCCGTGCCTGGGCTCATGTTTCTGAATCCCGCGCCGAGAGCGCTAAAAATCGTGGGCAGGGTCTTGATGAGCGTGATGAGGCCAGCGGCCGCCACCGCGCCCGCGCCCATGGGCTTGATGTAAGTGGCCCAAAGGTCGCTCGGCGTCATCTGGCCGATGGGCACCTGTCCGGGGTAGACGGGGTGCGCGAGTTCCTTGCCGAAGAAGTAAATCAGCGGCATGATTACGAGCCACGAAAAGACGCCTCCGGCAAAGATGACGCCGGCGACCTTGGGTCCGATGATGTAGCCCACGCCCAGGTATTCCGACGTGGCGTCGGCATTGATGGACGAGCCCTTGAGCACGTGCTGAGGGCCGAAGTCAGGCTGGTACTCCGGCGCATGCGGCCAGGCTTTGAAGAGGTTTCCGTTCTGGAAGAGGGTGTAGAGACCACCCAGGCCGAGCCCGAGGAAGACGCGGCTGGCCAGCGACCCTCCGCGCTCGCCGGCGATGAGCACGTCGGCGCAGGCTGTGCCCTCGGGGTAGGGCAGCGCATCGTGCTCCTGCACGATGAGCTGGCGGCGCAACGGAATCATGAAGAGCACACCCAGCCAGCCTCCGATCAGGGCGAGCATGAAGATGCGCGAGTACTCGAGGTCGAAGCCGAGAAAGACCAGCGCCGGCAGCGTGAAAATGACGCCGGAGGCGATGGACTGGCCGGCGTTGCCGGTGGTCTGGACGATGTTGTTCTCGAGAATCGACGCGCGGCCGAAGGCCCGCAAAATACTGATCGACAGCACGGCGATGGGAATGGAGGCAGCAACGGTGAGACCGGCGCGCAGGCCCACATAGACCGTGACAGCGCCGAAGATGATGCCGAAGATGCAACCCAGCAGAATGGCGCGGAAGGTGAATTCCGGTCGGTTCTCACCGGGAGCGACAAAAGGCTGAAACTCGGGCATGGAGCCTCCAGATAAGCGTGCGGGATGGAATGCTGTTTTCCCTGAAGGGGGAGTTTAGCAGCGTAGGCGGGGGAAATGACAGGGAGGATTCACCGGAAAGACGCGCGCACGCGGAAAAGAGCTTGGGCAACGGCTGTTGTTCACCTGGCGCTTTGCCTGGCAACGCCGAGACGCGGCAGTTTGCGCGCCGCGCCTTCGCGAAGCAGCAGGCTCAGGAAACCTTGACCCAAATCTGGCCGTAGTTCGAAGGAACATCGATAGCGGCGGTTGCGCCGTCAGCCTGCACCACGACTTCGAGCGGCGTCGAGCGGAGGGAGTCGTCGAGCATCTCGCGCCACGTGCCGGCAACGGGGAACGGGGCGTTGACCGCAGCGTCGGCGTCAGAGAAGTTGAGCGTGACCAGCGCCCACGACTCGGCATCGGTGGCGTCGGCCAGCGCGTGACGCGAGTAGATAAGCACCTGCGTCCCTTGCAGCGACTGCTGGTAGTAGTAGTACGAGGCACGGCTGCGCAGCGCGCGCACGCTGCGGCGCAGGCCGCCCAGGCGGCGGTAAAGACTGATGAGCGGCTGGCCGTTGCCGTCGTAGAAGTACTCCCAGTGCGTGTCGCGCTGCAGGTGGATGCGCGCCAGGCCGGTGTCCGGAAGGGCGTAGTTATCGGCAAACTCCTGCCCCTGCCAAAGCATGGGAATGCCTTGCAGCGTGTAAAGCGCGATGGCGTGCGGCTGCAGCTTGAAGAACTGGCTGCGGTCGCCCTCGGGGATGGGGTCGCCCTCGTCGTAGTTCGGATCGGTAAAGCAGATCAACTGGCTGTGATCGTGCGACTCGAGATACTGGAACGGCGCGACGGGCATCTGAAGGGCCTTGCCCGCGGCGTCGACAGCCGCCGTCGTGGAAGGGTAACCCATGAAACTCGGGTCCAGCTGGTGGGCATAACTATCCTGCGGCGCGTCGCCTCCAGCTACGTCTTCGGCCAGAGAGAGAAGCCCGTTCTGCCATGCGGCGTTGGTATAACTCTGCGACAGCACCATCTGCGCTTTATCCAGCGCTTCCGCGCATTGCACGACGCGGCTGTAGCCTCCAGTCGAGCCCTGAAAGCGCGGAATCGCAAGAGAGTGCAGATAGGTCTGCTGGACCAGCGTGCGATAACCCGCGTCCATAGGTGGAACATATAAGTCGGTCACTTCGTCGTAGCGGAAGCCGTCGATATGATACTCGTCGAGCCAGTGGTTGTTGGCGTTCTCAAAGTAATCCAGCGTGAAGGCAAGAGTGAAGTCGGGCTTGGGTCCAAATCCGTAGATGTTCTGTCCATCCATCATGGGATTTGTGAGATTCGGAGTGCCCGCGACGCCGGCCACAGCGCCGTAGACCGAGTTATAGGGGAACATGGGATCGACGTGCTCATACACCAGGTCGAGGATGACGGCGATGCCTACCGCATGCGCCGCGTCGACCAATCGCTTCAGCCCGCCCCCCCCGCCCCAGCGCAAGCCGGGAGCAAAGTAATGCAGCGGGCCGTAGCCCCAGTCGAAGTCCAGCTGCATGCTGGTGACTGGCATCAGCTCAATGCAGTTGACGCCCAGGCTCTGGAGATACGTGAGCCTGTCGACCACTCCGTCGAAAGTATCGTTGAACTCCTCCACCTGCAACTCGTAGACAACCAGGTCGTCGAGCTCCGGCGTCTTGTACGCGGCATCGGTCCAGGCAAAGGGTGCTGCGGCCGGGTCGAGAATGAAAGCCGACATGCGTCCAATTTCCGCCTCGCGCGCAAATGGATCGGTGATCCACGGGCACAAGCACTGGCGCGTTCCGCCGGGCGCCGTCCACCACAGCTCGAAGCGGTAGAGATGCAGGCCCAGCAGGCCGAAGTGCGTGCCCGCGACCGGCGTGAGGGGCACGGTCGTGGTCCACAGGTCGAGCGCGCTGCCCTGCTGCCACGCAAGCGAATAAGTCGCCGAGGGAACAGCGGGGTCGAATCGGTCGTCGGCGTGAATCACGCGGGCGATGACCTCGAAATTGTCGGTGGTATGAACGCCGGGAAGATAAAGGCCAATGCGTACGCTGAACAGGGCGGGAGCGGAAAGCGAAGGGAACGCTCCAACTTCATTGAGGTCGATCATGCGTGGCTCCTGTTTTGGGGGATGAGGAAAAAACGGGCTGACGCTGAACCGAAATTGAGATGTCTTGCGATTATGCCCCAAAACCGCCGCCGCGACATGAAAAAACTCGTGAATTCGATCCCCGCTTCCGTGGCCGGGGTTGGCGAACAGGCCCCTGAGCGCGTAGGGTATTGAGCATCGCGCAACTGCAGTTCAGGGAGAATCGAACCCGCATGACCAATCCCGCACTCAATCCCAGCCCAGTCCAGCGCCTGCTCTCGCTCGACGTGCTGCGCGGCATCACCATTGCATTCATGATCATGGTCAACAACAATGGTGGTTCCGGCGCGTGGGGCTTCATGAACCACGCGCAGTGGAACGGCCTTACGCCCACCGACCTGGTCTTTCCCACCTTTGTGTTCGTGGTGGGCGCGTCCATCGTCTTTGCGTTTCACGCCCGCATCAAGCGGGGCGCCACGCGCGCGCAGCTTGCAGTCCACACCGTGCAGCGTGCGGTCATTCTCTTCCTGCTGGGCATCGTGGTCAACAGCTTCCCGTTCTTCGAGCTGACCAATATGCGCTTCTACGGCGTGCTGCAGCGCATCGCCGTCTGCTACCTTGTGGTGGGTCTCTTTTATATTTGGGACCAGCGCGTCTGGACCAAGGTTGCCGCGCTGGTCTTCTGCCTGGTGGGCTACTGGGTTCTGCTGCGCTGGGTTCCCGTGCCCGGAGCCGGCATGCCCGGCCGCGACATTCCCTTCATGGACAAGGCCATGAACCTGACATCCTGGCTCGACCGCCTGATCATGCCTCACCATCTCTACCTGGAGCCGAACGGGCTCGACCCGCACAACCTGCGCGATCCCGAAGGTCTGCTCAGCGATCTGCCCGCCTTTGGCACTGCCCTGCTCGGCATGCTCACCGCATTCTGGCTGCGCGGCCAGCGCGCGGCCAAGACGACGGCGTTGGGGCTGGCAGCAGGCGCTCTCACATGCCTCGCTCTCGGCTATCTCTGGTCCCTCGAGTTCCCGCTCAACAAGAACCTCTGGACGAGTTCGTTTGTGCTGGTAGCCGCCGGCTGGTCGCTGACCGTGCTCACGCTCTCCTACGGGGCGATGGACGTGTGGGGCTGGGGACGCGGAGAGAGCAAGGGACTGGTCTACCCCTGGCTGGTGCTCGGCGCAAACTCCATTACGGCTTACATGTTCAGCGAAATCGTGCCGGGGCTTCTCGATCGCATCCACTTTATGGCCGACGGCAAACAGACGAATCCTCTCGCCTGGATTGCGGACCACGTGTTTGCCCACCTGCCCAGCCCCGGACTGGCTGCATTCGCCTATTCGTTCATGACCCTTGCCTACTGCTTCATCCCTGTCTGGATCATGTACCGCAGGAAGATCTTCGTGAAGGTGTGAGGAGCGGGCCCGCCAATTGCCTACGCTACCGGCAAGCGTGGAGCCTGGCGGCCGGAATGGTCGTGTGTGGTTGACCTCGCGGCAGCAAGCGTGGTTGCCGCTGCCGGGTGCTGGGCAAGGTGGTCGAGCGCGGCGCGCATCTCGCCCAGCAACTCGCCGCCCATGGCGCGCGTGAAGCCGTGGCGGATGAGAATACGTTGGATGACCAGATCTTCGCGGTCGGGCGGCATGGAGTAGGCGGGAACCAGCCAGCCCCGCTCGCGCAGGCGATCGGCAAACTCGTAAAGCGTGAAGCCCGCGGCGGGATCCTTCAGCTCCCAGCACAGCCCCGGGATACCACCCTGGCCGTCATAAATGATCCGAAAAGGCCCGAGCCCTGCGATCTCACCCGCCAGGTACCGGCCCAGCGCGGCGCATTCGGTTTGAATCTCGCGGTAGCCCAGCCTGCCCAGGCGCAGAAAGTTGTAATACTGGCAGATGATTTCGCCGCCGGGGCGTGAGAAGTTGAGAGCGAAGGTGGGCATGTTGCCGCCCAGGTAGTTCACGTCAAAGATCAGCTCGTCTGGCAGATCGTGCTTCTCGCGCCACAACGCCCAACCGACGCCCAGCGGAGCCAGGCCGAATTTGTGGCCCGAGGCGTTGATGGATTTTACGCGCGGCAGGCGGAAGTCCCAGAGAAGCTCCGGTTGCAGAAAGGGTGCGAGAAATGCGCCGCTGGCGCCATCTACGTGGATGGGGATGTCGAGCCCGGTGTCGGCCTGGAGCTTGTCGAGAGCCTTGCTGATCGCTTCAACCGGCTCGAACTGCAGAGTGAACGTTACGCCCAGCGTAGCGATGACGCCGATGGTGTTTTCGTCGCAGCGCTTGACCACTTCTTCCGGAGTGAGCAGCAGGCGGTCGCCCTCCATGGGCACTTCGCGAATCTCCACGTCGAAGTAGCGGCAGAACTTGTGCCAGCAGACCTGGACCGGCCCCATGATGAGGTTCGGCGTCTCTGTCGATTTGCCCTGGGCGCGCCGGCGCTTGCGCCAGTTCCACTTCAGGGCCAGCCCGCCCAGCATGGCCGCCTCGCTGGAGCCCGTGGTGGAGCAGCCGATGGTGCTTGCGGCCTCCGGCGAGTTCCAAAGGTCGGCGAGCATGTGCACGCACCGTTCCTCGATGGCCGCGGTCTGCGGGTATTCATCCTTGTCGATCATGTTTTTGTCCGCCGACTCGTCCATGAGCTGCTGCACCTCGGGTTCGATCCAGGTGGTGCAAAAGGTGGCGAGGTTCTGCTGCGAGTTGCCGTCGAGGATGAGCTGATCGTGAATGGTCTGATAGACACTTTGCGGGTCCAGCTTCGCTTCCGGGAACCGGTAACTGCCGGTTTCGCGGTTCAGAACTTCGGACTCGATTGCGTTGCTGGGGGCGGATTTGAGCGTGCTGGTGCTGTGTAGGGACACGGGTTCTCCTGTTTGCCTGAGAGTTGCAGTGTAGGGGTTCAAGGGCGCGGAGGGAAAGAAAAGGTGGTGAATCGGGGGTGCAAACGAAACGATCCCGGAGAAGCGTATGGCGCGCAAGCGCCGTCTGCCCCGCCGCAGGTGGCTACCAGACTTCCAGGTTGAAGTCGCGGTATTCGCGGATCAGCTCGAAGTCGTTGCGGTTGGAGGTGATGAGGCAAGCGCCGTGCGCGCGAACGGTCAGCGCGATCAGCACATCGAAGTGCAGGTCGCGGACTTTATGCGGCTCGAAGCCTTTGTCGGCCCGGATTTTCGTTAGAAGCCGGCCCGATTCCAGCCAGTTCCTTTCGGTGGGCGTGAAAACGCGGTAGTTCCGTTCCAAAGACCTAAGAAACACGCGGTCTGCTTCAGAGACGGCACCGCGCCAAAGTTCGGCGAGCACGACCGAACAGGTTCGCAATATGCCGTCGAGCGACCTGATTCGATCGTCATGACGCCCGGTGCGAAGATCATCGATCAAAACCGAGGAATCGAGGACGAAGAGATCACTCATCGAATCCGGCGAAGGTGGCCTTGCCGCGGAAATCCTTCATCAGCTTCTTGAATTGCTTCAACTTGACAATCTCCTGCAGGGCCATATGGATGGCTTCGGTGCGGGATTTGGCGCCGAGCAGGCGGACCGCCTCATCGGCAAGCTTGGTGTCGAGTCGAATGGAGGTGAGGGTAACGGCCATGAGCCACTCCTGTATATATGTTGCTCTCGATCTGTATGTAAAGTCAAGATGCAGGTGGTGGCTGAAGTTGAGTAGGCCGGAACAGCCACAAATTCAACAGCGTGAACAGCATGCCGCCTACGGTGAACTTCAGCCACACGGGCGCATGCGACGGGGAGAAGAAGCCCTCCAGGCAGCCGGCGATGACCAGCAGCGGAATGATGCCGGCGACCAGGCGCGTGGCTTCGAGGCCCCCCTGGGCGATGGAATCCTTCCAGCGCAGCGTGCCTGGGAAGAGCATGGCGTAGCCCAGCCGGAACCCGGCTCCGCCGGAGATGACGATGGAGGGCAGCTCGAGCGACCCGTGGGAGGCAACGAAGCTCCACAAGGCCAGCGACATGCCGTATTGGTGGCACGCGGCGCCCACCACTCCCAGCAGCATTCCGTTGACAAACAGGGAGTAGAACGTCCAAAGGCCGAAGGTGATTCCGCCGGCAAAGCTGGCGAAGCACACCGAAAGGTTATTGGTCATGATGCCGCTGGTCGCCGAAGGGGCGATGCTGACGATGGACTCGGTCCACATCTGGTGCCGCTCCATGGTGGCAATCATCTCCGGCCCCACAAAGTGGCGCATGAACTCCGGCCGCGCCGTGGTCAGCACCGCGCCCAGCGCGCCGAAGGCGACCGAAACGGCGAGCGAGGCCAGCACAAAGCGGATCTGACGCTGGAAGACTGCCGGATACTCGTCGCGCAGGAAAAGGAAAAGCGTGCGCAGATTCGTCTTGCGGCCGGAATAGATGATATGGTGGGCGCGAGCCAGCAATTGATTCACGTGAACCGCATAGGTGCGGGCGGTCGAGTCCTGCCGCAGTACGGAGAGATCGGCCGCCACCTGGCGGTAGAGCAGGGCCATCTCCTGCAACTCGGCGCGGGAAAGCTGCCCGAGACCGCTCGCGTCGGATTGTGCCAGGAGCGTGGCCAGCCGGTCCCAGTGGGGCCGGCGCTTCGCGATCCACTGGTTGGAGAGGATTTGTGCCATGGACGTAGGAAGGGACCTGAGTTCAGACCAGCTTAGCCCAGATCAGATTAGCATTGACACCCCTGAGCTGGTCGGCATTGAAATGCCGCTCGCGGGCATCGGCAGCCGCTTCATCGCCCTGCTGGTGGACTACCTGATCTGGGGCGTGGGAGTATTTCTGCTTTTTCTGGTGATCGTCTTTCTTTTACCTGCCGTACATACCTTCAACCGGATTTCGGCGCAATGGGCAGAGGCGCTCGTCATTTTCATTTTTTTTCTGTTGAACTGGGGCTACTTCACACTGTTTGAGGCCTTCTGGAACGGGCGCACGCCGGGCAAGCGGGTGGCCAGGATTCGCGTCATTCAGCGCTCGGGACGGTCCATTGGGCTGCTGGAATCGATGGCGCGCAACCTGGTGCGCTATGTGGACCAGCTTCCGTTCTTCTACGGCGTCGGCGTCATCGCCATGTTTGTGACCAGGCAGCACCAGCGGCTGGGCGACCTGGCTGCGGGCACGCTGGTGGTCAGGGATCGCGAGCCCGATACGCCGCTCTGGGGCGATACCGGCTCACGCACCTTCACCGCACAGCTTTTCAGCCAGAACGCTCCCATCCCCGAGCCGCATACATCCGTCACCCTGCCTGCGCTGGGCATCTCCAAGCTCTCGTCCACCGACCTCGAAGTGCTCGAAGGCTTCTTTTCCCGGCGGCTCGACATGAGCATGGCCACGCGCCAGGCGCTCGCCGCGCGCATCGCCGCCGCCATCCAGGCAAAGTCGGGGCTGGAGGTGCCTGAGGGCACGAGCATCGAGACATTTCTTGAGGCCACGGCCCGGCAACTGCGCGACCAGGCGCGGATGCAGTAGTGCAGCGCGGCGGCCGGGCCATGCCGCGCCGTCTCTTGGCAACCGCATCCGCTCGTGGATAGAATGCGGCCCTATGCACAACCATGTACGAACCGCTGCTCTGCTTCTATTTGCAGCTCTGCCTGCCTTTGCTCACGCCGCCAGTGGCGCCGCCGCGGCCAGCGACAGCACCGTCACGGTCTCGGGAGGTGGGCTCTCCGCTCCGGAAACCTATCACCTGGTGCAGATGTACGGCGACTGGTTTGCGACGGCCACAGACGCGCACGCAGCGCTGACGATGCGCACCTTGCCCGGCGCGCATCAGGCCACGGTGGGAATCGCATGGGACGGCAAAGGGCAGACGCAGACCATCGATGCGGCAAACAGCGATATTCACAACGGCGGCAAGTTTTCGTTTGCTCTCCACCTGTCGGGTGCGGGAGCCTATAGCCAGGACGCGCAACTGCGGGGGGCCGACGCGATCACCGTCAAGATCACCCGCATGGACAACCTGACGCTGGAGGCGACTTTCAGCGGCGCGGCATACGGAACTGGCTCGCTGAAGATCGCGGGCGTGATCAAACTGCGCCGCGAGGCCACAGCCGAGCGGCCGACCGGCACGTTTGGCAACTGCGACCCGGCGATCCACGACAAGCTGGCCGGCGCAGAGTGGCGCTCGCCGTCCGATTGCGAAGTGAAGTTCGACGCCTACGTGCGCAACGGGCTCACGGCGGCGATGCAGCCGGTGATCGACGGCCTGACCGCGCAGGGCTGGAAGGTGACCTCCGAAGTGGAAACCCAGCCGCTCACCTCGATCCCGCGGCACACGGAGAGCAAGCCTTTTCAGCTTACAGAGCAGGGCATGCACCAGGGCGGGGCATTCTTCGTTTCGCTGGCTTTGCCCGAAAGCTCGCCTATCTACCAGAGCTATAACCAGGCGGCCATGGATGAGATGACGAAGGTCGTTGCAGCCGCGCAGGCCGGCAAGAACCTGCCCATGGACAAGGCCGCCGAAGCCTCGCGGGCTCTTGAAGAGGACACCAAAATTGGCATTCGCGTCGCGATCAACTCCGGCGGCGCCGGGATGGTCAATTTCAAGACGGGCCACACCGTCAAACCGCTCCCCGGCGGCGGTTTCACTCTTGAAGTGCCTTACGAACAGCCCCCCGGCGGCGGTGGCCCCGACGGCGCCCAGCGGATTCTGCATGTCTTTTTCGGCGCATGGGCTGCGGCGCCCACCAGCAAGCCCTCCGGCGCAGGGGAGGACATTGCGGTGAAGGCAACTCTCGACGCCAGCCCCGCCAATCTGTTGAAAGTGCAAAATGTCTCGATCCGTATCCAGGCTGGAACCGAGCAGGCGCAGCAGTTGATCAAGCTGATCGATTGGGGCGCGCTGCAGGCGCTGACGGCAGGCAAGTAAGGGGGCCTTAATTCAGGAGCGCTTTGGCCTCGATGGCCTTTTCCTGCGCCAGCAGGTCGGCAAGGGCCTTCTCCGGGCAGATGTGACGGGCCTCAAGCATCCTCAGTTCCAGGTCCGACTCGATGCAGGAGGCGATGGTCATGAAACAGTCGAGGCAGCGGGTGTTGAAACTGCCGTTTTCGTTCTGGGTGCGGTTATACATCGTGCTCGAAGCTCCGCGAGATTTCACGATGCTAGACGGTTCATCGCTTCCCCGGCGTGATTGGCATCACCAAGCGCTGTGACCGCGATGCGCGGCGAAAAACTTGCCTGCAAAGAAAATAATCAGAGGTTTGTGTTCTGGTTCGGGTTGCGGCGCAGATGCCAGCAGGGGCTTTGACCGCCCTGCGGAAACAGCGAGACGGAGCAGGGCACATCGCCTGTGCCCAGATAGTCGTATTCGATCTTGTTACCCTTCAGAGGGACGCTCAGGAAGCGGTTGACGGTGACGCTGGAAGTGGGCGAGCCGCGCAGCTTGTACACAGCCCAGTCGCCGCCGTACGCGGCCACAAAGCCCGCGACCAGCACAACCAACGCTCGCCACAACCAACGCTTGATTCTCACTCAGCCATCTCTCAAAATATGCGTTTCTTCCTTGAGCGCCACGCCTGTTAACTGCCTGCGACGCGCATCAGTGAGATAGTAGACCAGTTGGCCTGCGGCCTGGGCGTAGCTAAGGCCCTCAGCGCGGATGTTGGAGATGCAGTTGCGTTCGGCGTCGGTGCGCCCAGGGCGTGGAGCCCAGGTGATATACGCGCCAAGCGAGTCGGGCGAGCTCAGGCCCGGTCGCTCGCCGATGAGGATCACCGAGATCTGCGCGTCGAGGGCGAGGCCGATCTCGTCGCCGATGGCCACGCGTCCCTGCTCCACCACGCACAAAGGCGTCAGCAGCCACCCTTCGAGCCGCGACAGCAACTCTTTGACCAGCGGCGCTGCGTGGCGTTCCACGGCCAGCGCGGAGAGCCCGTCGGCCACGATAAGCGAGAGCTTTGCTGCTGCGCTCAGCTGGCTGTGCTGCGAATTCGGGAGGTCGCGCCGCGCGAGCAGAGCCCGGCTGGCCTCGTCGAGCCTGCGCCCGAGGTCGGGCCGCTGCAGATAGGTAGCGCGATCCGGAGCGGCGGAGTGCAACCGCAGCACCTCTACGCCGGAAATTCCGGCCAGGGTAGAGGCCAGCGTTGCGGCTTCCAGGCGGCTGTGTACCGCGTCGCGCGCCTGTGCGTGGCAGCGCTGGAAGTCAAGCAACTCGCCGGTCTCAAGACTCACGCCGCTCCTGGCCAATCCCACGCGAGCCGGAGTCAGCGCCCGCAAAGCCGCACCCAGCGCTGGGGACAACCCGATCGCCAAACCGGAGTTGCCGTGTGCGCCGTCGCTCATGCGGTCAGCACCCTTTCGGGATGGTTCGCTTCAAGCGCCAGCCGCTCAAAGCTCTCTCCGGCCAGCCACGCTTCAAACTCCGGTGCGGCCCTGAGGCCCAGCACGCGCCGCACGTAGAGCGCATCGTGGAAGCTGGTGCTCTGGTAGTTGAGCATCACGTCGTCCGCGCCGGGCACGCCCATGATGTAGTTCACGCCCGCCACGCCCAGCAGCGTCAGCAGCGTGTCCATGTCGTCCTGGTCGGCCTCGGCGTGGTTGGTGTAGCAGACGTCGCAACCCATCGGCAGCCCCAGCAGCTTGCCGCAGAAGTGGTCTTCCAGGCCGGCGCGGGCAATCTGCTTGCCGTCATACAAATACTCCGGCCCGATGAACCCCACCACCGTGTTCACGAGCATCGGCCGGAAGTGCCGCGCCACCGCATAGGCGCGTGCTTCAAGCGTCTGCTGATCCACGCCATGGTGTGCGTTGGCGGAGAGCGCGGAGCCCTGCCCGGTCTCGAAGTACATGATGTTGTCGCCGGTCTTTCCGTCTGCGCAAACCGCACCGCGCTTCAACTCCTGGGCCGCCTGGTGAGCCTCACCGAGTAACGCTAGAGAAACGCCAAAACTGCGGTTGGCAGCCTCCGTTCCGGCGATGGACTGAAAGATCAAATCGACCGGCGCGCCTGCCTTCAGCGCGTCCATCTGCGTAGTGATGTGGGCCAGCACGCAGCTCTGCACGGGAATCTGGAATCGCACACGCAACGCATCGATCATGCGCAGCAGGCGCGCGGTCACGGCCACGTTGTCGCCTGCCGGATTGATGCCGATCACCGCGTCGCCGGAGCCAAGCAGCAGGCCATCGAGGATCGCCGCGGCAATCCCCGCCGGATCATCGGTCGGGTGATTGGGCTGCAGCCTCGCGCTCAGCCGCCCGGGCAATCCGACAGTGGTGCGGAAACGTGTGACCACGCGAATCTTCTGTGCGGCTGCGATCAAGTCCTGCACGCGCATCAGTTTGCTCACCGCCGCAACCATCTCCGGCGTCAGTCCCGGCGCCAGCGCCGCGATCCGCTCTCCCGTTGCCTCGTCGCTCAGCAGCCAGTTGCGCAGCTCGCCCACGGTCAGCGAGCGGACGGGCGCAAAGGCCTTCGCATCGTGCGTGTCCGCGATCAGCCGCGTGACTTCGTCGTCCTCATAAGGCACGACCGCTTCTTCCAAAAACCTTGCGAGCGGCAGATCGGCCAGCGCATACTGCGCCGCCACGCGCTGCTCAGCCGACACCGCTGCCACCCCGGCCAGCACGTCGCCGCTGCGCAGAGGCGTGGCCTTGGCCAGCAGATCGCGCAGATCGGCAAAGGTGTATCGAGTGTTTCCGATGGTGTGGGCGAAGGTCATAATGCTGTGGCCGAATTCAATCTCAGGATAGCCTCAAATCCGGAATGGGGCGGGATCGATGTTGCGTTGAACGGACGTGCCTCATCATTTCTTTTCCAGCTGGCTCTTGATCCGCTCCGGCTCGAGGTGGCACAGCAGAGGAGAAAATCCTCGCCAGGGCTCGGCCTTGCCGCTCGGGGCGAAATCGATATACGGCTCATCCCCGTCCTTCCATGCGGACCAACTGGGCAGGTCCGGTGCGTTGGGGTTTCCCGTCTTCGCAAAGTTGGTCCAGTAGGTCTCCATGACGTTCGAAAGCTCACGGTCTGTATCGGAGATGGGCAGCCAATGCCAGGCGGGGTCGTCGAAGGCGTTGAAGACAAACGGCACTTCAAGCCCGTGAAACGCGCCCAGATCTGCTTGCCCTTTGCCGGGAATGGAGCGGTCGAATTCGTAGACGTAAGCATGCTGCCCAGCCGAGTTCATCAGCGCGCCCAGTGCGCCGATGGGGCAGGCCATCAGCATATCGTTGCCGGCCTGGTCGATGGCCGCATCGCGGCGAACCAGCGCCTCGCCGATGTACCAACTCATGGCCAGGCTGGTCCAGTTTCCATAGAGCGGCCGCGCGGTGTTGGCCAGCGAGTCCAGCACCGCCGATAAGCTGCCGCCCGGCTCGGGCTTCACGCCCTGCTTCGCTGCCTGCTTCTGCGCTGCCGCGCCGGCAATGCGAAAGGCGCTGAGCTCGCGGCCATTCAGCCCCACCATCACGTCCGCCTTTTGCATGGAGCCGGCAGCGAAAATCTGCGCCGGAGCCTGCGGAAGCAGCCAGCCGTCAAGGATAGGCGCGGATGGGTCGAAGCCTTTGAACTGCTCCTTCTCCACGCGGGCAGCCAGCTTCACAACTTCGTTGGAAGGCATCTTGCGCAGGTTCGCAAGCGGCGATGCTGCATTGCCCGGCGCGGCCTTCGCAATGGCCGCGCCCACCGCTTCCGCCTCGGTGCGTGTGCGCGGAGTGCCCAGCCCGAAGGGCGGCCCGCTCTCCAGGATCACGCGCCGGAACAGCCCCGTCGTCAGCGGAGAAGCCAGAATCATGCCGGCGTCGATGGAGCCGGCCGACTCGCCGAAGAGCGTGACGTTTCCAGGGTCGCCGCCAAACTGCGCAATGTTCCGCTGCACCCATTCGAGCGCGGCTAGCTGGTCGAGAAGGCCGTAGTTGCCCGAGGTGTGATGCGGCGATTCGCCGGTCAGCTCCGGGTTGCTCAGGAATCCCATCACGCCCAGCCGGTAGTTGACCGTCACAAGAATCACGCCATGCGCCACCAGCGAGCCGCCGTCGTAGGTAGATTGCGCGCCGCTGCCGGTCCGGTTGCTGCCGCCGTGCAGCCAGACCATCACCGGAAGCGCGGGCGCCTGCGGCGCGGCCTTCGGCGGCCAGTCGGGGACCCAGACATTCAGGTACAGGCAGTCCTCTGAAGACGCGACCGGCTGGCCGGTATAGGTTACCCCGTACTCCGCCGCCAGAGGCGCGATGAATGGATTAAGGCCGGCCGCATCCTGCAGGCAGGAGCTGCCGGGTTTGGCGGCATCGCGAATCCCACTCCAGGCGCTCACGCTCTGCGGTTCGCGCCAGCGCAGATTTCCCACCGGCGGAGCAGCGAAGGGAATGCCTTGAAAGAAGGCGATGCCGCCGCGCATCTGGCCGCGCAGGTTGCCCGTATCGACGCGCACAACCGGATCGGGCCCCGCGTCGAGCTGCTGCGCGCTTGCGGCCGCACATGGAAGCAGCAGAAGCAGGAGAATCGCGGAGCAGACGCGCGCGGGCCGGGTATGACGGCGTGTTCGCGCTTTTTTCCAGGCGAAGTACCGCGTCCAACCGGATTCGCAAATCTCACGCAACAGCCAGCTCATGGAAGTAGAGCATAGGGAGCCAATGCCCTTCATGTCCACAGGCAATCGACGCACTCTCCATGCGTGGCGAGCCGTGGCGTGTGTTCCGTTCCGCCTTCCTCGCGAATCAACTCAGGGTCTCAGCGCAGGAGCGACGAGCGCCGGCCGTGGCGCACCCTCGGGAATAACCAGCCTATGCGGCGCGCAGCAGGCGCGGTCGAGCCTGGCGCGGTCGGCCTGCATCTTCCTGTCGCTGCCGAACGAGCGTAGCGTAGCGTTGAAAATGGACGCGACCGCGGCATCGGCCGGCGGCGTAATGCGGTAGTGCATCCACTTGCCCTCGCGGCGCGCGGCGACGATGCCGGCCCGGCGCAGGTAAGCCAGGTGACGCGAGATTTTGGGCTGGCCCTGGCCGAGGATTTCGACAAAGTAACAGACGCAGACCTCGCGGCCAGCCATCAGGTTCAGCAGGCGCAGGCGGGTCGTGTCGGCCAGGGCCGCGAAAATGCCGGCCAGGGAAACGGGTTTTGCGGGGCGGGGCATGGTTTTATTGTATACGGTTTGACAAATATGACCAAGAGATATACATTTGCTTAAGCGAATGTGAGGCGCTGGACCATGGACACGAAAACCGCGGTACAGGAAAAGTACGGCGCGGCGGCGCGGCAGGTGCGGGAGAGCGGCAGCGTGGCCTGCTGCGATCCCGGCCTGAGCTGCTGCGATCCGATCACCACCAACCTTTACGACGAGGCGCAGAAGAGCGGGCTGCCGGCCAGCGCGGTGCTGGCTTCGCTGGGCTGCGGCAATCCCACGGCGCTCATCGAGCTGAAGCCGGGCGAGACGGTGCTGGACCTTGGCAGCGGAGGCGGCATCGACGTGCTGCTCTCGGCCAAACGCGTTGGGCCCACGGGCAAGGCCTACGGCCTGGACATGACCGACGACATGCTCGAACTGGCGCGCGCAAACCAGCGCGAAGCGGGCGTCGACAACGTCGAGTTCCTGAAGGGCGAGATCGAAAGCATTCCTTTGCCCGATGCGTCGGTCGACGTGGTGATTTCAAACTGCGTCATCAATCTCTCGGCCGACAAGGGGCGCGTGCTGCGCGAGGCCTTCCGGGTGCTGAAGCCGGGCGGCCGCTTCGCGGTTTCCGACGTGGTCGTGCGCGGTGAGGTCGATGAGCAAGTGCGGCGGAGCATGCTGCTGTGGGTGGGCTGCATCGCCGGAGCTCTGGAAGAACGCGAGTACGGCGCCAAGCTGGCGGAGGCGGGATTCAGCAAGATCTCCATCGAGCCCACGCGCGTGTATTCCATCGATGACGCGCGCCACTTTCTCACCGAGGCCGGCATCGATGTGGACCGGATCGCTCCGCTGGTGGATGGAAAATTCATGAGCGCGTTTATCCGCGCCACCAAGCCCGCCGGCGGGTGCTGCGCGCCGGGGTGTTGCGGAAACTAAGTCTCTGACCGCTTGATTTCGCTCCTTGAGGTTTGTGCCTTCCCACCCATTCGCCAGAAAAAGGCGAATGGATGGGGCACAGGGCTGCTACAGATTCTCAAGGTCAGAGGCCCTGAGGAGGGCGACCGACATGCAAAGACCGTACAACATTCTTGTGCTCTGCACCGGCAACTCCGCGCGCAGCATCCTGGGCGAGGCGCTCTTCAACACGATAGGCGCGGGGCGGTTCAAAGCCTACAGCGCGGGCAGCCATCCCACAGGCCGCGTCAATCCCTTTGCCATCGAGCAGATTCGCGCGCTTGGGGTACCGGTCGAAGACCTGCGCAGCAAGAGCTGGGATGAGTTCGCGCGGCCCGACGCGCCGCAGATGGATTTCATCGTCACCGTCTGCGACAACGCGGCGGGCGAGGTATGTCCGTTGTGGCCGGGGCAGCCCGTGACGGCGCACTGGGGCTTTCCCGACCCTGCCGCGGTCGAAGGCGGCGACGACGAGAAGCGCGCGGCCTTCGCACAGACGCTGCGGCAGATTCGCAATCGCGTGCAGTTGCTCCTCAGCCTGCCCCTGGAAACGCTGGACCGCATGGCCATCGAGAGCCGCATGAAGGCGATCGGGCGGGAGCCGCTGTAACCGCGCTTTGTCGCAGAAGAGAGATGAAATGCAAACAGCCCCGGATCTTTGCTGCCCCGTCCCCGTGCCGGGAAGCCCGAAGCTCTCGTTCATTGATCGCTTTCTAACGCTTTGGATTTTTCTGGCCATGGCGGCCGGCGTCGCGCTGGGCCGCTTTGTGCCGGCCGTTCCCCTGCTGTTGCAGCGCTTCCAGGCGGGCACTACGAACATCCCCATCGCAGTGGGCCTGATTCTGATGATGTATCCGCCGCTGGCCAAGGTGCAGTATGAGAGGCTGGGCGACGTGTTTCGCAACCGCAGGGTGCTGGGGCTTTCACTGGTGCAGAACTGGGTGATCGGGCCGATGCTGATGTTTGCTCTGGCGGTGATCTTTCTGCGCGGCTACCCGGAGTACAGAACAGGGCTGATTCTTATCGGCCTGGCGCGTTGCATCGCCATGGTGATCGTGTGGAACGAGCTGGCGCGCGGAGACACCGATTACGCCGCAGGCCTTGTGGCTTTCAACAGCGTCTTCCAGGTCCTTTTCTACAGCGTGTATGCGTGGTTCTTTCTGGCTGTGCTGCCGCCCCTTGTCGGCCTCAAGAGCGTGGTGGTCGACATCCGCATGAGCCAGATTGCGGAAAGTGTCTTCATCTATCTTGGCATTCCGTTTCTGGCCGGGATGCTGACGCGATTTGTGCTGGTCAGGGCCAAGAGCCGTGCCTGGTACCAGACGCGCTTCGTGCCCGCCATCAGCCCGCTGACCTTGGCCGCGCTGCTCTTCACCATCGTGGTGATGTTCAGCCTCAAGGGCAACCTGATCGTCCAGCTCCCGCTCGACGTTTTGCGCATCGCTGTGCCGCTGCTCATCTACTTTGTGGTGATGTTCTTCGTGAGCTTCTGGATGGGACGCAAGGCAGGGGCCGACTACTCGAAGACCGCTACGCTCTCGTTCACAGCCGCGAGCAACAACTTCGAGCTGGCCATCGCCGTTGCGGTGGCGGTATTCGGGCTGAACTCTGGGGCGGCCTTTGCGGCGGTGATCGGGCCGCTGGTCGAGGTGCCCGCGCTGATTCTGCTGGTGCAGGTATCGCTGTGGCTGCAGCGAAACTGGTTCCCGGTCAGTGCCGTGGCGCAAACAGAAGCGGCGGTGCGCTTGCCGTAAACGATTTGGCGCAAGCGGCGATTTCCCTGGGATGGAGGCCGTCCGCCTTGGTTTAATTCGTTCTTCTCGTGAAGCGGAAGTTCTGGATGCGGCCGGCCATCTTTGTCAGATCGTTGGCTCGCTTCAGCCCTTGATCGATGCGGCTCGCGCCGACACGCCGCTGATCTCCGCGGCCCGCGCTTCCGCATAGGCGGCCGCGCCCAGCTGCGCGGCGCGGCTCTCCAGAATCACCCGCACCGGCATGTTGATCAGCAGCTGGCTCAGCCGGCCCTTGTCGGTGAACGCCTTCATGAAAGTGCCGTCCTTCAGCTTTTCGAGGATGCGCGGGGCGATGCCGCCGCCCACGTAGAGCCCTCCGGCCGAAAGCACCTTGAGGGCCAGGTTGCCGGACTCGGCGCCATAGGCGGAGACGAACATGTCCATCGCCTTCTGGCAGATCTCGCTCTTGGCTGAGAGAGCCATCTCGGTGATCACGGCGTTGGGGTCCGGCGCCGCGGCCATCTGCTCGCTGAGCCAGGCCGGTTCTTCCATGCCGCGCACCTCGCGCAGAAACTCGTAGATATTGGTAAGGCCCTGGCCCGCCACCACGCGCTCAAAGCTCACGCGGCCGTTGTATTTTTCCTTGAGAAAACGCAGCAGATCGATCTCGTCCTCGTTGCGGGGCGCGTAGTCGGCGTGCCCGCCCTCACTGGGGTAGGGGATATGGGTGCGGCCGTTCCAGATGAGCAGGCCTTCCCCCAGGCCGGTTCCGGCGGCGATCAGTGCGCGGTTGCCCGTCTGGCTGGGGTCTCCCTCGGCCAGCGTGTAGATCTGCTCGGGAGCCAACTCCGCGACGCCGTAGCCGTTGGCCTCCAGATCGTTGATCAGGAAGACGTGCTCGATGTCCAGGCCGGCCGAAAGCTCGCGGCTGTCCAGCGTCCAGGGCAGATTGGTCAGCCGCAGGCGGCCGTTGCGCACCGGTCCGGGCACGCCGAAGCAGGCAGCGGTCACCTTGTCCGCCCCCAGAAACTCTTTGACGATGACTTCGAGGCCCGGATAGTCCTTGGCCCGGTAGACCTTGTCGCGTGTAGGTTTCAGCTTGCCATCGATAAATTCATACAGCGCCAGGTCGACCTTGGTGCCGCCTACGTCCCCTGCCAGAATCATCTATCTCTCTCCAAAAACCCACAGCCCTCCCCGTCCGTCGCGGGCAAAAGCGCAGCTGCTGCCTTATCCAGAATCAATGTAAGTATACCGCTTGCGGGCCAAATCAATTGGCTGGGAAGCCGCTCGGGATCGCGCGGACCGGTCAATACTTCGTTTAAAACCTTGGCTTTATCCGCTCCTGCGATGAGGAAGAAGACCGAGCTTGCGTGGTTGATCACCGGCCAGGTGAGGGTAATGCGCCAGGTGTCTTTCTGCGGCACGTGGTTGGCCGCAACCAGGCGGCCCAGCTCGTGGATCGCCTCGGTGTGCGGAAACAGGGAGGCGGTGTGGCCGTCGTCTCCCATCCCCAGGGCGATAAGGTCGAAGCGCGGGCTTTCGGCGCCCTCCAGCCGGAAGCTCGCGCGCAGCTCCGACTCGTAGCGCGCGGCGGCCGCTTCCGGCTCCAGTTCGCCCTCAATGCGGTGAATCTGGCCGGGCTGCAGCGGCACGTGGTCGAGCATCGCCTCGCGCGTCATGCGGTAGTTGCTGTCCTTATCGTCCGGCGGCACACAGCGCTCGTCCACCCAGTAGATGTCAAGGTCGCCCCACGGCATGCGGCTGCGCCAGGGCTGGTTTGGATCGGCCAACAGGGCAAAGGTCGCCTTGGGCGTCGACCCGCCGCTGATGGCGATCCGTGCCCGCCCCCGCGCCTCGACGGCTTCACCCGTCATTTCCAGCAAATACTGCGCCGCCCGCGCGGCGAGAGCAGCCGGGTCCGGTTCCACGTAGTACTTGATGTGCAACCTTCTCGGCATGAGATCGAGCCCCCTCGTTCCTACGTTACACGGTGACGCCTTGTGGGGTGCGGGACACGGGCGGAAAGTCCGGTCTGAGGAGGTCAGCGCCCCAGGTATTCGCGGTACTGCGTCTCCAGCACGCCCGCGGCCCGCGCCAGGGCGAGCTTGGAGACGTTGTACTGGTAGAGGCTTTCCACCAGGTTGCTCTGCGCCGAGGCCAGCGTGGCCTGCGCGGTCACCAGCGGAAGATTATCGTCCACGCCGGCGTTCACGCGCTCGGTCTCGTCGCTCAGCGCACGTGTCGCCAGGTCGACGTTCGACCGGGCGACCTGCATCAGCTGCGAGGCTGCATCCACGTCCAGAAGCGCCGAACGCACCTGCTGGTCGATGTGGCCGCGCAGGTCGGTGAGCTGATTATTGATCGCGTCCATCTGCGCCTGGCTGGCTTCCACATCGCCGCGCAGCTTGGCCTCGCGGAATAGCGGAACGCTCAGCGTGCCCTGGGCCACAAAATTGCCGTGCGTCCCCGCGCCGCTGACGTCGCTGACGGCATAGAAGCCGCCGAAGCTCAGTGTGGGCAGGCGCTGACTGCGATAGGCCGCATGGATGGCTTTATACTCGACGGCCTGGTTTTGCAGGTTCTGGTAGTCCTGGCGGTTTTTATAAGCCACGGCCCGGACCTCTTCCGGAGTCTGAGCGGCCAGGTCGCTGTAGGGCGCCGGGTCGGTGAGCGCGATCTTCTGTCCCGGCGCCACGCCGATCTCGCGCTTGAGCAGGATCAGGTCCTTTTCCAGGGCATTTTCGGCCAGGATGCGCGCCTGCTGTTGCGCCTGCAACTGCACCCGTGCGCGGAGCTCGTCCAGGTTGGCTGCGGTTCCGGCCTCGTGCGCGGCATGGACGTGATCCAGCTGCAACTGGTCTTCGCCTTCCAGGGCCTTGGCGTTGTCCACCTCGCTGGCTGCGGCAATCGAGTGCAGATAAGCCGTGGCCACCTGCTGCACCACCTCGCCGCGGGCCGACATCTTGGCAAAATGCGCCGCCCGCGCCGCCGCGCCCGCGCCCTTGTAGGCGGCGATCACGGGCCCTGAGAACAGCGTCTCGCTGAATGAGACCTGTCCCTGGGTCAGGTCGTCGCGGGTGACGAAGCTGAAGTTGGCCGGCAGGGTCCCGCCGAACAGCTTGGCAAACTCACCGAGGACGCCGGGGCCGAAGCCGAGCGCTGCCAGGTTGTGCTGGTAGACGCCGGTCGCGCCAGACAGGATGATGGTGGGAAGGAACTCCTGCAACGCGACGTTCTTTTCTCCTTGCAACAGCTTTTCGCCGCTTTCAGCTTCCTTGAGGCCGAGATTGTTCTTCAGGCCCAGCGCGATGGCCCCGTCCAGCGACAGCTTGAGCGTGTCGTCGGTGGCCGGGTGGAGGGTGACGCTGCCGTAAAAGGGATTGCTGGCGGAACTGGGATTCTGCCCCTGCGCGCATACCGGGGCCGCGGCCAGGGCCAGGCCCAGCACGGCAAGAAGCACCGTCCCGCACGCCTGCCGGGAACGAGATTGTTGCGCTGGATTCACTTCCATCATTCTCTCAGATGACTAAGCGCCCGGTCCGGATTCCGGGTTGGGCCGAAAAACTTCGCGAAGAGACCGCATGCAGCCGGTTGCGGCCCACCCCCTGCGCTAAATTCTCTGCCGCATCCACCGCCCGCGCCGGAACAGCAGGATGCTGGCCGCCGCAATGGCGCATTCGGCGATGACGATGGAGAGGAACGCCCCCTCTGAGCGCAAATGCAGCCAAACCGCCAGAACCCAGGCCAGCGGCAACTCCAGCACCCAGAAGCCGAAGAAGTTGACGATGGTCGGGGTCAGGGTATCGCCCGCGCCGTTGAAGGCCTGCAGCATCACCATGCCGTAGGCGTAGCCCACGTTGCCGCAACTGATGGTGCGCAGCGCCATGGCGGCGATCTGAACCACGGCAGGGTCGTCCACAAACAGGCCCACAATCGGCCGGGCAAAGGCGAAGAAGAAGATCCCGATGGTCCCCAGGAAGAGCATGTTGTAAACACCCGTGCGCCAGACCGCTTGGGCGGCGCGGTCGGGACGTTTGGCGCCCAGGCTTTGCCCCACCAGCGTGGCCGCGGCATTGCTGAGTCCCCAGGCGGGCAGGATGAAGAACACGACAATGCGGATGGAGACGGTGTAGCCCGCAACCGCCGCCGAGCCGAAAAGCGAGATAATGCGCACCAGCCCCATCCAGCTGGCGTTGGCGATGGCGAACTGCAGAATGCCGGTCACCGAAACCCGCAGCAGGCGGACCATGACCCTCAGATTCAGCCGCAGGTGGCGCGCCAGCACATGGATCCGTTCGGTGCCCTTGAGCAGCCTGTAAAACTGGTAGAGCACGCCGATGCTTCGCCCTGTGAAGGTGGCCAGCGCCGCCCCGGTCACGCCCATGTGCGGAAAGGGCCCCAGGCCGAAAATCAGGCAGGGATCGAGGATCAGGTTGATGATGTTCGAGACCCACAGAAGCCTCATGGCGATGGCCGCGTCTCCGGCGCCGCGAAAGATGGCGTTGTTGAGGAACAGCATGATGATGGCCCCGCAGCCGCCCAATGCGATGCGCGCGTATCCCGAGCCGCCTGCGACGATGGCCGGCGAAGCGCCCATCAAGTGAAGCAGTTGCGGCGCGAAGATGCCGGCCGGGATGCCGATGCCGAGCGAGATCAGCAGGCCAAGCATGATCGCCTGCACGCCCGCGATGGCCGCGTCGTCCGGGTCTTTCTCGCCGATGCGGCGGGCGACCATGGCGCCCGCGGACATGGAGACGCCCAGGCCGATGGCGAAGACCAGCGCGAGCATCGACTCGGTGATGCCCACCGTGGCCACGGCGTTGGCTCCCAGGCGGCCAACCCAGAAGACGTCGACGACTGCGAACAGCGATTCCAGCACCATCTCAAGGACCATGGGAATGGCCAGCAGGAGGATGGCGCGGTTGAGGTTGCCGGCGGTGTAGTCCTGGTGCGAGCCGCGCAGGGCTTCGCGCACCGAAGGCCAGAAGCCTCGGGCGCTGCCGTTTGCCGGCTGCGGCGTGATGGATTCAGCAACAGACATGGGAACTCCACGATGCACTCGCAAAGCAGAGGCATCAGCGAGGGGGTCACGCTGCATTCAGATCAAGATGTGCAGTGCTGGTACCCGGGGTTTGAGCATCCTCGGGTTGCCGCCAGAGTTGGCGGCAGGAGCGTTCTTCAGCCCGAGGCAATGTTCAGCGGGTGGGTCGTACGGCGACAGGCATGAACATGGTTCTCCTCCGTGGCCGGGGTCCGGCGGGTTTTTAGATAGTACCCCAATCTTGGATGTGAAGGCTATGGGGTAATCGATTTTTGTTGGGCGCTGGGCGCTGGCTGGCAGCTGTTCTCGATTCAAACCCCTCGACTGGGGTGAATGGTAACCTGCGCTCAACCAAGGGCCTATTCCACTTAAATGGCCAAGCCGCTACCAAGGTTGGCTACTTACACCATCGCCCGTTCCTTCACGGCCAGGTACTGGTTCAGGACTGAGGAGGTCAGGGCCTCGGGGTTGAGGTCCAGGGTCAGCGCCCCGTGCTCGTGCAGGCGGGCGAGCAGCAGCTCGCGGCGCCCGGCCATCTCCTGCGCGGCCGCGGCGCGGAACATCTGGTCGACGCTCTTAGGCCGCGCCTGGGCGATGGACTCCACCTCCGGCTGAGCCATGGCGACGAACAGAAGAACGTGACGCCGCAAAAGCTGCACGGCGCCGTCGATCACCTCCGGACGCATGGCAGTCTCGGCCAGGTCCGTGACCCACAGAATCAGTGACCGTCGCGGCTGCAGCCGGTTCAGCGTGGCCGTCGCCCGCAGGTGGTCGGCCTCGCCGGACTCGGCGTGGACCAGGGCCAGGCACTCGATCAGTTGCCGCAGGTGGGCAGCGCCGCGGCCGGGCAGCACCCGCTGCTGGATGTTTTGCCCATAGGCCAGCAGGCCCACGCGATCGCCGGAGAAAAGAGCCAGTTGCGCCAGCGCCACAGCTGTGGTGCAGGCGTAGTCGAGCTTGGAGTGGGGACTGCTCGGCGCACGGCCGGGGTTTTGGAGTGGCTGTTGCGTGAGCGCTACTCGTGATCGCATCAGCCTGCCGCAGTCGAGGACGATCCACACGGCCTGGCTGCGCTCTGTCTGGTACTGGCGGGTGATCAGGCCGCCGCGCCGCGCGGTCGCCGTCCAGCAGATGTCGCGCAGGTCGTCGCCCTCGCGGTAATCGCGCAGGCTCTCGAAGTCGCGGCCCAGCCCGCGCAGCCGCGCCTGCCGCAGTTGCAGGTCGATCTGGCGGCTGCGGGCGAGAAAAATCTGCTGCTCTTCGCCGGTGCGCAGCGCAGGGTACACGCGGACCGCCTGAATGAGCGGCGCGCGCGCCCAGCGCTCGGCCAGCCCCAGCCCGGACCGGTAGCGCAGATAGAGCCAGCCCGTCTCCCAGTCGCCCCGTTCCTGCGGCTGGACTTTGTATCGGAGGCTGGCCGGCACGCGCGGAAAGGCTGTAAGACGATGCGTAGCCGGCGGCGCAATCAGCGCCGTGGGCAGATCGTCCACCAGGCGGCACTCGACGATCAGGTTGCCGTGATTCTCCAGGGTCAGCTCGATCTCGGTCTCGGAGTCGAGAGCCGGCGCGTTGGACCAGGTGCGCGTAGCGGCGAGGTCGCGCGGGGCAGGCAGGCGGAGTCCGTCCAAAAGCGCGAACAAGAGCACGAGGAAATCCCAGGCCAGCATGGAGTAAGCCAGCCGCGGTTCCCAGAACCCCGGAATCAGTCCCAGAAAGCCAACCAGCAGCAATCCTATGCTGCGCACCGTCAGCCCAAACGCCCACCGCCCGCGACGCTCAAACGCAGCGCGCACAGGACCGGGATGGAGGGAGGGTGAGATCATAGACGTTCAAAACCGAAGGTCGAGGGCCATCGAAAGCGCCCGATCGACCTCCAATAATCTGTCGCTCGAAAGTGATCCCACGTAGTGTGTCAGAACGTGCTTGGGAAGGCTGGTCAAATTGTCGCAGAGTATCCAACTCTCATGCTTCAGGCCCTCGTTCGGTCCAACCCTGACCTGGGTTGAGAGGCCGCTGCCGTTCGTGTTGACCGGCGCGCAGATCACCGTCGAAAACCGCGCATCAATCAGCGCCTGGCGGCTGACGATAACGAATACGCGATATTGCTTCGTGTCCCCAGGAGGCTGGTAAACACGATAGAACTCGCCTCGTCGCATAGAGCCTCATTCGGTCCCGGAATAGTCGATTGGCGCCTGGTAGCGCAGAACGTCCATGGCTTCTTGGTTCAGATAGTCCGCGTTGGCATTGATCAGCTCGACGTCCCGCTGATGGATGGCCTGGCGGACGTTCTCTTTGAAATACTCGCGGAGAACGCCTTCAATGAAGGCAGAGCGGGATTTCGCGGCGCCCGCCGATTTATCCACATCGGCGAGAAGGTCGGATGAAAGTGTGATAGATGTCTTCTCTTTCATACTACCTTTATACTAAATCCCCGTTTGGAATTCATCCTCGTAACGCCAAGGCCCCTCATTTCCGGGGCACCGGCACTGCCGCAATCACGTCGCTGAGCACGCGGTCCGCGTCGAAACCCTCAAGTTCCGCCTCCGGCTTGAGCATCACGCGATGCCGCAGCACCGGCTGCACGGCGCGCTTCACATCGTCGGGAACCAGGTAGTCGCGGCCGTCAAATGCGGCGGCGGCCTGCGCCACGCGCATCAGGCTGAGCGCGGCGCGGGGGCTCGCCCCCAGCAGCAGCGTGGGCCACTCCCGCGTGCGCCGCGTGAGCGAAAGTATGTAGGTGTAAAGCTCCGGCTCGATCCGAATGGCGCGGACCTCGGCGGTGGCCGCCGCCAGCAGCCCCTCAGGAATCGGCTCAAGGTTCGCATCCTCCAGCAGTCCCGCGCCCGAGCCGGCGTGGTGCCGCTCCAGAATCTGCAACTCCTCCTGCTCGCTGGGATAGGCGACGCGAATCTTCAGCAGAAACCGGTCCAACTGCGCCTCCGGCAGAGGGTACGTGCCCTCGAAATCCACCGGGTTCTGCGTGGCGAAGACCGTAAACCACCCAGGAAGCGGTCTCCGCACCCCGTCCGAGGTTACCTGCCGCTCCTCCATGCATTCCAGCAGCGCCGCCTGGGTCCGCGGGGGCATGCGGTTGATCTCGTCCACCAGCAGCAGGTCGGTAAACACCGGCCCGGCGTGGAAGGTGAACGAATCCGACCCCGGCCGCAGAATTGTCGTCCCCAGAATGTCGGCAGGCATCAGATCGGGCGTGGCCTGCACACGCTGGAAGCCAAGGCCCAGCAGCCGCCCCAGCGCTTTCACGATCAGCGTCTTGGCGATGCCCGGCACTCCCTCCAGCAGCGCATGCCCCTGGCAGAGCACGGCGATCAGCACCTCTTCCACCACCTCCGACTGGCCGGAAATCACCCGACCCAACTCCCGGCGCGCGTGGGCAATGAGCTGGTTGGTAGCGGTCAGCCCAGTACCCTCCGGGTGCCGTTCGGAGCTCGCCGCCGGCTCCTGCGTTCCGTTCTCGTTCACGTTTTGACTGGTTTCCTCGCTCATGAAGCCCTTTCCTGCGTGTTGGAATGAAGTTCTTTCGATGCTATCGCCAAGGCGCCGGGTTTGGCGGCGGCCCTCAATCGCTCCTCGTGCCCGTGCAGCCTCTGGATCAGCTTGAGCGCCTCGCGCGCAGTCACCGTCTCGCCCCACGCCGCCTCTTCGCATTCCTTCAGATCGGCCTCCAGAGCCGCGTCGGTCTGCGGGAATCGCCGCCGCAGCACCGTCGCCAGCTCGGTCGCGTCCATCTGCCTGCCGCGCAGCCCGCAAAGCCGCAGCACATGCCTCCGAAACCGCTCCAGCGCGATGGCTACCGCAGTCGACGCCGCCCCCGCGTTGCGGTAGAGCGAGCCCAGCGCCTCGAGAAACTCGATCGGCGTAGCCCGCACTGCCGCCGGCAGTTCGCGCACCGGCCCGGCTCGGCGGCTGAAGCTCAGAACCACCAGCAGCCCCAGCACCGCCAGCCCGCACCAAAGCATGGTCCACGCCGGTCCTGAGGCGTAGCTCCACGTCGAACGGATCTCCCCGTGCAGCGACTCGTCCCAGTAGAAATGGTGCCCCTCGCGCGGCCCCAGCGAGTTGAGCAGCAGGTCCAAATCGTTGGCCCGCGCCAGTGTGCCGTTTTCCAGCGGCGTCGAGCTGGCCCACCACACCGCGTGCCCCTTGCCCCACTCGTACTCCACCACCGCCGGCTCGCCTGCGCAACTGTAGTCAACGCGATGGGCGGGATTGCCCGCCTTCCATGTGGCCTGCGGAACCATCCACACCTCGCCCGATCCGGCCAGCGGATTCAGCCCCTCGGGCCTCAGCTTGCAGGCGGCAAAGTCGAACACCTGGGGCGTGTCGCTGGCCTCGCCGGGCAGGATGAACGCGCCCCAGTAGCCGGTGGAGAGCACGCGCCCGCCGCGCTCCAGAATCTGCCGCACCGCCTTCATGTTGCCAGGCTCGCGCGTCAGCGGATCGGCAAAGATCACCACCGTGTCCGGCCCGGCCGTGGCCGCCAGTTCGCCGAGCGGCCGCTCCCACCGGTCGATTGGGTAGCCGGATCGCAGCAGCGTTTCATAAGCCGCCCGCGCCCCATGCTGCCCGGAGAGATAGGTCGAGGGCAGGGGATTGTTGTTGCTGTTGCCGCTGGGCAGCAGGAAGCCGACGGCCACCGAGAGAACCACTCCCATGGCTACCAACCAGAGCAGCAGCCTGCGATCCTTGGCGTCGAGCGAGGAGAGAAACCACCTGGGCAGCCCCACGCCGCTCATGCCTTTCGTGCGCCGCAGAAGAAGCCACACCCCGAACGCAGCGGAGAGCAGCCCAAGAATCTGCCAGAAGTGCCAGGCGCTGAGCGTGGAGACAAGCTTCATGGCTGCGCGCCTCCCCCGGCCCTGGCCGCCGCCCCGCCGTCGATCAGCGCCTGGGCAATCTGCTCCGCCCGCTGGTAGTCGCCTTCGCCGGCCGCGCGGCCTCCGTACCAGACGCGCTCAAAGCTCCCCGTCAGCGTGGCCAGTCCCGGCCGTCGCGGGTCTTCCGGCGCCACCAGAGCCAGGTATTCGCGCGGCGTGCGCGCCCTGTCGGCCGGCCACAGCCGCTTCGACTCCAGCCGCGAAATCGCCGCCCAGTAGAGGAAGTGAATGGCCTCGCGCCACAAGCCCGCCGCAGCCGCCCGACGTGCATCGTCCAGCCAGCGCTGCCAGGGTATCGCCGAAGCCGAGCCTGCCGCCGGCCCGCGGTCCTCCGGCACCAGTCTGACCCGCCAGCGCCGCTCCAGTTGCAGCAGCCCCCACACCAGCCCCACGCACACCGCCAGAATGAATCCCCATACCAGCACGCGGCCCAGCCAGGGCGAGCGGGCGCTGGCCATCACCACCTTTTCCAGCACCTGGTTCATCCAGTTGCCAACCTTCTCCAGGGCCGACTCCTTGGGCGCGGTCTGTTCCAGATCCTGGTACTCGCGCCCCTCCAGCACCTGCTTCATCACCGCGCGTTCCCGGCTGTGGTCGGCGGCAGGCGTGGCCGCGGCGCCGACCTGCGCCAGATCGGCGGCGAGGCGCGTCTGGGCGCTCTTGAGCAGTTCCGTGGTGGTGGGCGGAATGGGCCGCACATTCTCCCACTCCCGCGCATCCACGCCCGACACCGGCCTAGCCGCAGGCGCCGGAGCGTCCTTGTCCTGGGCCTTCGAGAGCAGCACCCGCAGCCATCCGTAGCGCACCAGCCGCCGCTCGGCCCCCTGTCCTTGCGTGAGCGGAACCTCATCGTCCGGCCCCACCGCTGCCGGATCGCAGCTCTTCGTGTCGCGCGCCTTGGCGCACTCGTCAACCAGCGTCGCCAGCGTGCGCAGGTGCGCGCGGTATTCGTCGAGCGAAGCGTCCTGCGGCTGGCTCGACTGCGGAGCCGCCGGGGCCACGACCACCTGGGCGGAATCGCGCGCCTGCGCCACAGCCAGTGCCGCAGCCACGCCAACCGCCGCCCATCCCGTCCGCATCTTCAAGCCTGGCCCTCCTGGGCGCCGGCGTTGGCCATCGCTCCGTCGCCGGCGGGCAGGGTCGCAGTCGTGTTCAATCCCGCCGCGTCCATCATTCTCTCGATGTCAAACCCTTCCTTGCGTATGCGCTGATCATAGTAGAAGAGGGTAAGGGCGATGGGGAATATGGGACCGATGAGGGCGGCGACCACCGTATCCGCGACCATGTTGAACGCCAGGCGATGGCGGAGGAAAAACATTCGACCGCCGAACCCCCTTAAGGCCACTGCGAAAAGAAGGAACGGTAGCAAGATGAGCAGGTAATCCAGTATCCAGGCGAGAACAGGTGCTACGACTCGCACAAAAATGATCCGGGCGCGGCTGCCGCGAGAGAGTGTCAAGCTTCGGCGCAGGGCGGCACGCACGGACAGATTCTCTAAGGTCCAGGCGGGCACCGCGAGAAGCAGATAGGCACCGACAATCAAAATGATTACAAAGATCGCGAATTCAAACGAGAGTGGAAGGGCCTTGTCCAGAAATCGAAAGTCAAGGTGCAGAACCTCGGACACCAGATAGCCAAATCCTGCCATCAATGTGACGCCGAGGAGTTCCGGCACCAGTAGGGTGGTTGCCCACAACGAAATGGTCATCAGAATCCAACCCCGCCATCGGGCAGCGCTGGGGCGAAACTTGGGATGCGACGCGGACTCCTCTCCAAGTTGAGTCCTTGAAGCGATCTGTGCGAAGCAAGGCCAAACCATGAGGTGGAGGAATAGGCTCACATGGTAGTAGGCCAACATGGTGAACAGGTCCCCGAAGGTGAGTCTGAAGATGATCTTTTCGGTGTCATTCAGGTAGAGCCGCCACCAGAAGATATTGGCCAACTCGATCACCATCATCACCACTGCCGGAATCGCGGCGATCCCCACAAACACCAGGAACCGCGCCCGGTAAATCTGAAACGTCCGGTCGAGAATCTCGCCCAGGTTCATGGGGCGCAGCGGAGCCGTCATGCAATCTCCCCGTTCCTGCGTCCGTCGTTCATGAGCGCTGCGCCCCTCACTTCTTCAATGCCGTAAGCGGCTACTGCGCCGGATGAATCCAGATCGCATTCCCGCCGCCGGAGACCATGTGAACGTCGAGCACCGTGCCGCGGTCGACCGTCTGCGTGGTAAAGGTGCTGTGCGTCGCCTCCTCGGCGGAGTCGGGCGCGTCGGCGTAAATCTCGGCCACATATTTCCCGCCGCCGAGAAAATCCAGCGGCACCTTTACCGTGCGCTCATCCCAGTTGGTCAGAGAGCCCACGTACCAGTCCTTGCCGCTGCGCCGCGCCAGGGTAATGTTCTCCATCGGCCGGCCGGCGAGCACGCGTACCTCGTCCCATGTCGTCGGCACCTGCTTGATAAAGTCGAATGCCTTTTGTCCCGCGTAGTGCTCGGGATAGTCGGACACCATCATGAAAGGGCTCTCGAACACCACAAACAGCGCCAGCTCGTGGGCCCGCGTGCCCAGCCCCATGGGCATGAAGTTGCGCGCGATGAAGTTGGCGCGGTTGCTGTTGCCGAAGGCTCCGGGGGTGTAATCCATGGGCCCGGCCAGCATGCGGGTGAAGGGCAGCGTGGTGTTGTGCGTGGGCGTGGTGCGCGCGCTCCACTTCAGATACTCCTTGCCCATCACGCCTTCGCGCGTGATCAGGTTGGGCCAGGTGCGGCGCAGGCCGTCGGGCTTGTAGGCGCCGTGGAAGTCGATCATCAGGTGGTGCGCGGCGGCCAGCTCCACCACGCGATGGTAGAAGCCCACCATCCACTGGTCGTCGCGGTTCATGAAGTCGATCTTCACCCCCGCAATGCCCCACTTCTCGAACAGCGGAAACGCCTGGTCCATGTATTTGTCCACGGAAGTCCAGTGCGACCACAGCCACAGCCGCACATTTTTCTCCTTGGCATAGCGCAGCAGCTCGGGCATATCCACTTCCGGTGTCACCCTGGTGATGTCGGCCAGCGCCGAATAGTCGCCCGGATTCTTGCGATCGGGAGCCATTGCCCAGCCGGCGTCGATCAGCATGCAGGGAAAACCCGAGTCGGACGCGAAATCGATGTAGTGCTTCATGGTGGCCGTGTTCATGCCGGTCTTGAAGCTCACGCTGGGCGCGGCCTCGCCTGACCACCAGTCCCACGAAGACTTGCCGGCGCGAATCCAGCTGGTGTCGGCGATTTTCGAGGGTGGGTTGAGATTGAGCACGATGTTCGACTCGATCAGCCGTCCCGGTTGGTCGCCGATCATGAGCACGCGCCACGGACTGGTAAAGGGCGTTTTGGTTTCGACGGCAATCCCCGGCTTGTCCACGCGCGGCGCCAGGTCGGCGCGCAGGCCAAGAGCGGCAAACTGCGCATTCTTGCGCAGGTACATGCCGGCATAGTTGTCGATGCCGGCTTCGGTGATCGCCATCCAGCCCTTGCCCGGCTCCTCGGTCAGAAACGGCAGCGCGATGACCCAGTCCGGATGCAGCCCACTCACCTGGCGCTGCTGATATTCGTCCTCCCATGACGACTGGTAGCCGTCGAGAATCAGCGGATACGAGATTGCGTCGCTCCCGAAGATGAACTGCGTGAGCTCGCGAGCAATCTGTATGGCGCCGAGCGATGCCTGTTCCGGCACGGCGTAGCGGAAGGCGACGCCGTCGTCGTAGGCGCGCGCCTCGATGGCCATCTTGCGCCCGCTCGCGTCCTGAAAGCTGGCCCGCACGGCGTTGTAGTGATCGCGCACGGTGCTGGTCTTGCCCACGGGAATCGAGTAGCTCTCGTCCACACTGGAAGTTTCCACGCCGGCAGATTGCATGCCGTCGCCCAGCTCGGGCAATACCGCCAGCTCCAGTCCCAGCTTCGACTCCTCAAGCAAACGCTTGCCGTGGAACTCCACCGCGTAGCGCAATCCGGCG
>Ga0302320_10001951_pt1 | contig 49174 bp, 52 predicted proteins | sample Bog_T0_3_FD_202130 | JGI IMG/M metagenome (GOLD analysis project Ga0302320, IMG submission 202130) | Peat permafrost microbial communities from Stordalen Mire near Abisko, Sweden - Bog_T0_3 | ecosystem: Environmental > Terrestrial > Soil > Wetlands > Peat | place: Sweden: Abisko, Stordalen Mire... | reverse complement strand
TGCCGAATATGCCATGCGACGGGCGGATTTCCGCACGCTTTCATCGCAATCGCGCTGGCGCGTGCCATGAGCAGGACGCGGTTCCCGCCGCCGGCATTAACCTTTTCTTAAGGATGTTGTGGCGGCCGGCGGCCAATTTTGCGAAGCAATCCCGGTACCTGTGTGATGGAAGATCCTGCGATGTCGCCTGATGCGTTGAATTCGCTGTTCTCGCTTTGCATCGGCTTTGCGCTGGCCGGGGCTCTCGCCAGCGGATATCAGGCATTGGTGCGCCGCCCGGCGGGTTTTGGCCTGCTGCAGCAGGGGGTGGCGCCGCAAACCTTCGCCGCCGTGCCGTTCCTGGTGTTCGCCGCGCCCTTCATCATCATGCGCAACACGCTGCGCGGCGCGCGGATCGAGCGCCGTCGCTTCGAATTCGTGATGATGGCCACCGTACTGGCGGGATTCTGGAGCCTGATGTCCGGCACCTTCTTCCTGATGACGCTGCGCGCCGCCGGACTGCTGGCCTGAGCGGGAAGGCTATGCCAAAGTCTCCGCGAACCGGAGATGGATGACGCATGGCAATCTATCAACTCGACGGGCAGGCACCCGAACTCCCTGCCGATGGCAACTACTTCATCGCCGACACCGCCACGGTGATCGGCAAGGTTCGCTTGCACAATTCGGCCAGCGTGTGGTTCGGCGCGGTGCTGCGCGGCGACAACGAGTGGATCGAGATCGGCGAAAATTCCAACGTGCAGGACAACTCGACCTGCCACACCGACCTCGGCTTCCCGCTGACGATCGGAAACAACTGCACCATCGGTCACAACGTCATCCTGCACGGCTGCACCGTCGAGGACGGCGCGCTGGTCGGCATGGGCGCGATCGTCATGAACGGCGCCAGGATCGGCCGCGGCAGCATCGTCGGCGCAGGGTCGGTCATCACCGAAGGAAAGCAGTTTCCCGAACATTCCCTGATCATCGGATCGCCGGCGCGGGTGGTCCGCAGCCTCGATCCCGCGCAGGTCGCCAAGATGGGCGGCGCTGCGAAATTCTACGTCGCCAACGGGCCGCGATTCAAGAAAGGCCTGAACAAGATCGGCTGAGGGCGCTTTGCGGGCCGAGTTCCGTCACGGATTGCCTTCGGCCTCGCCGGCCTCGGCTTCGCCGGCGATCTGCTCATGGCCCGCCGCCCACAGCGAATGTTCTTCGCTGCCGTTTTGATAGGGATTGCCCCCCGCCGGGATGTTCTCGCGTGCGGCGCGCTGGCCCTCTTCGAACGGATCTGGATCGGTGCTCATGACTTCGATTTCCTTGTTCTGCCGGATCTGGCGCGGTTGTCCCCGGGCTTGTTCGACAGCGCCGCGCTTTTGCGAAGCGCGTCCTTCAGGTCGACGGGAATACCGTGCTTCTTGAGCATATCGGCGAACGCTTCGTCCGCCAATTCCTGCAAGCTCGCCATCCGATCGCGCCCGAGCTGCTTGAGCTTTTCGAAGGTGTCGTCGTCGAAGGCGATCAACTTGCGCATACACTGCCTGTTGCTGGGCCGGCGGCCTGGCGGGAATTCAAGCGTGCCGGACCGGAATGGTTCCTTGGCTCCCGCGGCCGTGGGCGCAGCCAGCTGGTCAGCCCAGCACGTTGAATTTTCTGAACCATGCCTGCATCCGGTTCCAGCCATCCTCGGCGGCTTCCCTGCGGAAGCTGGCGCGATAATCGGCGTGGAAGCCGTGGGGCGCTCCCGGATAGATCTTGAATTCGGCGGTCTTGCCGGCCTGCGCCAATGCGGCCTTCAGCGCCTCGACCGTAGCCACGGGAATGCCGGTATCGGCCTCGCCGTAGAGGCCGAGCACCGGGGCTTTCATCTGCGGGGCGAGCTCTGTCGGGCTTTTTGGCCAGAGCGGGTTCGGCTGGTCGACCGGCGGGCCGTAGAAGGCGACGCCCGCCTTGAGCGCGCTGCTGTGGGCGGCATATTCCCAAACCGTCCGCCCACCGCGGCAGAAGCCGACAATGCCGAGCCGGCCGGTGTCGCCGCCTTGCGACCTGGCCCAGGCGACGGTGCTGTCGAGATCCGACAGCAATTCCGCGTCCGGTTTGGAATTGACGATCGGCAGCAGTTGCGGGATATCGGTGATCCTGGTGAGGTCGACGCCCTTGCGGAAATAATAGTCCGGCGCGATCGCGAAGGCGCCAAGCTTGCCGAGGCGCCGCGTCACGTCCTTGATGTATTCGTGCAGTCCGAAGATTTCCATCGCGACCAGCACGACCGGAGGGTTTTCCACGCTAGTCGGGCGGGCGAAATAGCCGGGCATTTCACCGTCCGCCACCTTTATTTTTGCCTCCCCCGCGGTGAGGCCTTCGGTGCCGGTCTTGATGACGTCGGCGCGCACCGGTCCGGTAGCCAGCGTATAGCCCGCCGTCATGGCGGCGGAGGCCGTCATGAAGCCGCGGCGCGAAAACGGCGCCACTTTTGTCAATCCGACGAAATCGGGGGTCAGCAGGGGATCGGCGCTCACGATGGATTTGCTCCGGCTGGCGGGATCACATTCAGCAAAATAATGCTGCGGAACGCAAGTCACCTGCCTGCGAGGAGCGAACCATGACAGCCGCATGACGCGCGCAAAAAAACAAGGCCGTCGGCGCAGTATACCGCCAGACGGCCTTGCCAGCCCGGATATTGAAATCGGCTCACGCCACCCGGTGCGCGCATTATTGTCCGGGGCGGCGCCGCCGAATGTGATCCATTTCACAATCGGCACAAAAAATCGATCGCTGCAGGCCATCCCCAAAAAGTTGCGGCCAGCTCTTGGGGGAGAGCTGGCCGCGCGCGATCCGGTCGGGACGGGGAGGGGTGGGGATGTGACCGGGTCGCGGGTCTCGAATCTTCCTGTTGTCGGTCAGTGGGCGCTGGCAGTGGCGACCGCGGGCCTTGTATCGCCCAGCGAGATCCAGACATTGGGATCGCTCTGCGACTGGCGCTTGACGAAGCGGTATCCGGTCTCGGTCCAGGCCACGACGTTTTCGTTCTGGTTGTCGAGAACGAACTCGCCCTTGTCGGTCTTCACCGTCAGGATGGCGTGGCCTTCGCCCTTGCGGTCGCGCACCACCGTGATCAGCAGCGCCTCGCGCGGCCAGCCGGCGTCCATCAGCATCTTGCGCTTCAAGAGCACGTAGTCCTCGCAGTCGCCATAGCCGTCGGTCGGTATCGACCATTTCTCGATCACGCCCCAATGATCCATATCGGTCATCGGCTTGATGGTTTCGTTGACCCATCGGTTGACCCGCAACAGATCCCGCCACGCCGTCTGGGTCAGCACGATATCGCGCGGCTGCGACGGTCCGCCGTCGCACTCGCCGGGATTGTCGGCGCAAAATTCGACCCAGCCGATCGGCGAGCGCGTGGTCTCGCCAAGGCTCGCGTAACTTGCATTCGCATAAAGCGCGTCACCGGCACGCGCCGGCGCGCTGATTGCCAAAAACAGAGCGGCAACCGCCAATCCATTCCCCTGTGCCCTGAAACCAAACATTGTGGCCCCCGTTTCTTGTTGGGACCACGTTTCACACAAAGGTTTTGCGCCGCCGCTAAGTAAGCCGAGTACAATTGAAACGAATACAGATAAAACCTGCGGAAAATTCGATCTATACTTGAGTAAAATTCGCTTAAAATTTGCAATGACTGCAATTGATTCAAATCTTAGGCATTAATGCGCGGCGGCCCGCCGATGCGGCGGTTTGCGCGGCAAAAGCCCACCGCGTTAACCCGCTGCCGGGCTGGCCGGACGGCGCCAAGGCTGGTCCGGCCACGCCGATCGCGCCGCCAGGCTGGATGAAAACCGGGAAGCGCGCGGTGCTGCGCTTTACCGCGGGGTAACGCTATCTTCGATGACGCACCCGGAGCTTGGCAAAGCGCCAGGTCCGTGCATCGATTGACCAGACAACAGCGGGGTGGCCATGAAGCCGGTATTTTGCAGTTTTCCCGTCATCCTTTGCCTGATGATCGCCGCGCCGGCGCTGGCCCAGGACGACAGCCACGCCCAGGTCCGGGTGAATCCCACCGATCCCCAGCCGGCCTGCACCATGTGCCCCGGAACCTACATTCCGGCGGACGAGCTGGAATCCTATGCCAGGAAGGCGCTGAGCGAGAAACTGCTCGACCAGCAGGTGCGCGACGTCGATATCGGCAAGGCCCATATCGGCATCGGCATCGTCCACCGCGGCAGGCTGGAGCGGCCGGCCCCGGATTCCGTCGCCGAGCATGACCAGATCAGCGAGGTCTATCATGTGCTGTCCGGCGCGGCCACGCTGGTGCTCGGCCCCGATATCGTCAACCGGCAGCGGCGTCCGGCGACCATGCGCACGGTCGTTGAATTCAACGGTCCCGGAAACAACGGTTCCGACATCCGCGATGGCATCGCCTATCAGATCAAGGCCGGCGACGTCGTCGTGATCCCGGCCGGCACCGGCCACTGGTTCACCGCGATCGAGGACCACATCGACTACATCATGGTGCGGATCGACCCCGACAAGGTAACGCCGCTGAAGAGCCAGGCGCAATCGCAGGATTATTTGGCGAAGCCCGCCAGGCGTGGCGAGTGAAGGCGCGTCTTTGCGCTTTACCGAGCGGTGACGGCGTCTTCGAGCGTCTCGGCCAGTTGCTCATGGACGAATTCGAGCGCAAAGCCTTCTTCGAGATTTCGCACCACCCGGGACTGCACCTTGCCGAGCAGCACCAGGGATTTCAGCGGCGGACGGTTTTCCGCTGCGATCGCGGCACCGGACAGCGACATGTCGATAATCCGGCAGGTCATCTTGGTGCCGTCCTCCAGCGTGAGCAGCGAGATCGGATTGCGCGGCACGATGCGGTCGTGGCGGCGGTCTTCCGGCAGATTGAGGATATCGCGGTTGGCGAGCCAGGTCAGCTGGGCGGCGAGCTTGTCGCGCTTGCGCGCGGTGGCGCCCACGCTCATGGCAAAGCCGTTGTCGATGATGCGGGTGATCTTGCCCTCGACCCGGCCGATATGGTCGAGATAGGCAATCACCCGGTCGCCGACATTGCCGATGCCGGGGGCCAGCAGGGCCAGTCCGCCCGGAGACATATTGATGATCTGGCAGGGAAATTCGCGGCGGTCCGGCAGCATGTAGCGGCCAAGCAGGTGAACCTTCACCCGCTGAAAACGCCGTCGCTCTTCGGCGGCGGGAAGAATCGATTTTTTGTGCGTTAACGCCATCTTCGCCACCCGACAACCGGCTTTTCGGTGTCGCCTGAACCCTACGGCCGTCAGGGTTAATGGCCGGTTAGCAACGGGGCATCAGGCGCCGGTCACGCCACCTCCGGTTTCGCGGCCGCGGCCATTTTGGCAGCGCGGCCGCAGATTGGCATTGCCGGCCGGTTCAATTACGCTTTGCCGGCCGATACAACCGCCATCGGCAATCCGAGCGCCGGAGAAGCCTGCATGGAACAGATTCGGGTATGCACCTATGACGGACCCGGCGCGCAGCCGGTCATTCGCACGGTGCCGTGGCCGAAAATTCCGAACAAGGCGGCGCTGATAAAAGTCGGCGCCTGCGGCGTCTGTGGCACCGACTTGCACATTCTCAGGGGACACTGGCCGAAGCCGCTGCCATGGCCTTTCACCCTCGGCCATGAAATCGGTGGCGTACTGGTCGAGGTCGGCTCGGAATTGACTGAAGATTTCATGAGCAAGCCGCTGAAGGTGGGATCGAAAGTGATGATCCCGCCGCTGATGCCGTGCGGCCATTGCTATTATTGCATCCATTATCCGCAAAGCGCCAACAAGTGCCTGACGCCGGTCTATTACGGCCGCTATCTCGGCTTCGACAAGGCGCCGCATCTTTGGGGCGGCTGGGCCGAATATGTCTATGTCGATCTCGACATGCTGCCCGGCACCAAGATCTACAAACTGCCCGACGACATGCCGCTGCGGCTCGGCGCGCTGTCGGAGCCGCTGACCTCGTGCATCCGCGCCTTCAATCGCGCCGCCAGGACGGGCGGTTTCAGCTGGGGCGACACCGTGGTGATCCAGGGTTCCGGCCCGATCGGGATTCTGGCGGTGGCCGCGGCCCAGGAGATGGGTGCCGGCCGCGTCATCTGCGTCGGCGCGCCGGAGCGCCCGCGGCTTGAACTGGCGCGCAAGTTCGGCGCCGAAGCCACCATCGATATCGAGCAGTTCGAGACCCCGGCGGCGCGCATCAAGGCGGTGCGCGATATCGTCGGCGGCTTTGGCGCCGATCTGGTAATGGATTGCTCGGGCCATCCGAGCGCCGGCCCCGAAGGCATCGAAATGCTGCGTGACGGCGGCACCTATGTCGAGATGGGCCAGTTCACCGATGCCGGTGCGATCGAGACGTCGTGGCACCGCATCTGCACCAAGGATCTCAACTTGCTGGGGTCGTGGGGTTTCACCGGCAACGATCTGCCGCTCGGCGTCGACATGCTCTACCGCACCCGTGCCAAATATCCCTGGCTCGAGATGCAGACGATCTATCCGTTCACCGAGCGGGGCATTGGCCGCGCGGTTGCCGATGCGATGGCGATGAAGACGGTGAAATCGACCATCGTGCCGTGGCCGGAACTGGCGGATTAGCCTAGCGCAATCCCTCATAGACCATCAGGCCGCGCGCGACCGCGAGCTTGCGCAGGGCGCGGGGAACGAACCGCTGCGGCGGGTGGGCGAGATAGCGCCACGACGTCAGCCTGAAATCCCGCAGCACGCTGTGCCCCTCGCCGAACGGCGCCAGCAGTCCGGTCAGGCTGATCGGGGTGTGGGCGCGGGCGTTGAACGGCAGCAGCAGCAATTCCAGATGCGCCGGCGAGCCGTCCTGCGATGTCGCGGTGACGCCGGCGACGGCGGCCAGCGTTTCTTCCGCCACTACGGCGATGATGCCCTCGATCTCGCGGCGACCTTCGGCCGCAAACAGCGCTGAAAAGCTCCGGTCCTTCGCGTCGCAGCCGAGCAGGGCGCAGACCCGGGTGCCGGCGACGCGAAACGGATAACCGGCGGCGCCGTCATAGGACAACACGAAGATGTCGCCGAGCAATTCGCGCACCGCGCCGGGCTCGATCTCGCTGCGGTCCGGCGCCCGCGCGCCGCCGCGCCGGTCGTCCCAATAGGCGAAAAACTCGCGGCTCGACGGATGTTTCATGCTTCGACCTTGCCCGGCGCGCGGCCCCGGCGGGACACATCTGTCCCGCTTTTGCGCACGCGCATTCCCCGGTTTGTTGTGCAAGAGCGGCCTTGCAGCGTCCATGCCGGCGGCGCGTTTTGGGGCGATCGGCGCAGTGTTTGCGTCGTTAACGTTAAGTTAACTATGCGGTTGGCGATTGACGCCGGCCTGCTAGGGTGCGCGCACGCTATCTCCCGCCGGTTTTCTCCAAGGGCTGGCGGGACAGTTACACAGGGTGGTTCGAACAGGTTTGGTCATCGCGCGGGGAGGGGTGGGGATGTCGCCCCCGGGTTCCCGGCGCGCAAGGTCAACGCGTTCAAGGGAGGGCTTTCTCAGAGCCCTCCCTTTTTCGTTGCACGGCGTGCGGCGGAGACGCGCCGTGCGGCTCGCTGCTGCGCGCTTGCGCCCTTGCGCTGGCCCGCCAAGCCGCCTAATTGGGCGCAATCGCTCGCATGAGCCGCCGCCTCAGGTCAGTAACCCCTTGGATGCTCCAGCCGAATTCCCGCCTGAACTGCCGCCCGAGCCTCCCCGCGAACCGATTCTGACGCTGCCGGGCGCCTTGACGGCCTATGTCGCCCTGCTGGTGGCGATTCACCTGGCACGGATGCTGTTGCCATTCGATCTCGACGAGTATGTCATCGAGATGTTCGGCTTCATCCCGAAACGCTACGATCCCACGCTGCTCGCGATCCCGTTTCCCGGCGGCGCCGGCGCCAAGGTCTGGTCGTTCGTGACCTATTCGCTGCTGCACGCCAATCTCAGCCATATCGGATTCAACGTGCTGTGGCTGTTGCCGTTCGGAAGCGCGCTGGCGCGGCGCTTCGGCGCGATCCGGTTTTTCGCATTCATGGCGGTCACCGCGGCGGCCGGCGCGCTGGCGCATCTCGTCACCCACGAGCACGCGGTGGCGCCGATGATCGGCGCGTCGGCCTCGGTGTCCGGCACCATGGCGGCCGCGATCCGCTTTGCCTTCGTCAAGGGCAGTTTCCTGTCGTTCAGCGGCGGCGACGCCGATATCGCGGCACGCGTGCCCGCGCTATCGCTGCCGCAGGCCCTGCGCGACCCGCGGGTGCTGGGTTTCCTCGCGGTCTGGTTCGGCGTCAACCTCGTTTTCGGGCTCGGATCCATCGCGATCGGCAGCGACGGCGCCAGCGTCGCCTGGCAGGCGCATATCGGCGGATTCTTCGCGGGCCTGGTGTTGTTCTCGCTGTTCGACCCGGTTCCGGGGTCATCCCGCGACGGATCGAACGGCCTCTGATCGCCGCTTGCGGCGCGGCGCCATTTCATTCATCATCGCATGCCTGACGGGCCTAAGCCCGTAAGCTTGCTTAGGCAGCTTTGCTTGCCGAATGCGCCTGCGACGAAATCGGCGCTGAACTGTTGATTGAAGACTCAAGGGAATAAAGATCGCGCTCGCTCAAGGGCGCGACCGATTCAGGGAGCGCGACAATGACGGTACGTGCAATTCTCGATTCCAAAGGCCGCCAGATCCAGAGCGTCGAGCCGGACGCAAGGCTCGCGGCCGCGATCAAGGTTCTGTCGGAGCGCAAGATCGGCGCCGTGCTGGTGATGAGCAAGGGCCAGATCGAAGGCATCCTGTCGGAACGCGACATCGTGCGCGTGCTCGGCGAGCGCGGTGCGGTCGTGCTCGACGAGCCCGTCAGCGCGGTGATGACGCGCAAGGTCGTCAGCTGCAGGCAGTCGGACACGGTCAGCGGGATCATGGAGATGATGACGTCGGGAAAATTCCGGCATCTGCCGGTGGTCGAGGACGGCAGGGTCGTCGGCCTGATTTCGATCGGCGACATCGTCAAGTGGCGGGTCAAGGAATACGAGCTCGAACAGGAAGCCCTGCGGGAGTACATCAAGACCGCCTGACCGGGGACCCAATCAGGCGGCGTCAGGGGTGCTTTGCAGGCTCCTTGGCGGCGGGGTTGGTGACTGACCCCGGTGCGAGAATGTGGATCGCTTCCTGGATCGACTCGATGGCCCGCTCGGCGGCACGTGCGCCATGCGCGATCAGTTCGTCGGCGCGGTGGAAATCGAACCAGCCGATTTGACCGACGCGGGGCGAGATCAAAAGATCAGGGGGATCGCCGGCAAGCCGTGCACGGGTGATGCGGTCCTGCATGATGTTGAAGGCATCGACCATGACGGTGGAGATGCCCGGCCGGCCGGCGCCGCCGAAAAATTCGCGCTTCACGGTACGCTCGGGGGAAAACAACCTGCCGAAGCCGCGCTTGGGCGGCACAGGCTCGGCGACGTCTTCTGCCGCGACCCTCACCACCGCCTCGGCCGACTGGCCGTGGGAATAGACCGTCGTGCTGTGGGTGAAGACATCGCTCGACAGGTTGGCGGCGATGACGATTTCCGCGCCCAGCGCGCGGGCCGTCGACACCGGCACCGGATTGACCAGCGCACCGTCCACCAGCCAGCGGTCGCCCACCAGCACCGGCGAAAATATCCCGGGCAGCGCATAGGAGGCGCGCATCGCATCGACGATGCGGCCGTGGGTCAGCCAGATCTCGTGGCCGGTGCGGACTTCGGTGGCCACGGTGGCGAATTTCAGCGGCAGTTGCTCGATCAGGGTCTGGCCGATGGCGGCTTCGAGCTGGGCGGCAAGCTTGTCGCCGCCGATCAGGCCCGAGCCGTTGAGACGGATATCGAGATAGCCCAGGATATTTCGGGGCTGCAGGCCGCGCGCCCATTCCTCGAGGGTATCGAGATGGCCCGCCGCATAGGCGCCGCCGACCACCGCGCCGATCGAGGTTCCGACCACGACATTGGGCACGATACCATGGGCGATCAGCGTCCTGACGATGCCGATATGGGCAAATCCGCGCGCCGCGCCGCCGCCGAGTGCCAGCCCGATCACCGGCCTCCTGACGCTGCCCAGCCCCACCCGGTCACGGCCATTGGCGCCGTTCTGGCCACGCCCGATCCAACTATCCAGCACCGAACTTCTCCGAAAGAGAATTTCTCCTTGCAGGACAAGCCTATCCGCTAGGGCTCGAGCCTGCCAGAAGGCAACGCAAGCATGGTTTATGCCGCGGTCCGGACCGGACTAGGCAGCGATTGTGACTTGACCACGGCCGCGGGAACAACATCGGGGCGCTGCGCGGGTTCCATGCCGGTTCCGGCAGGCTTGAATTTGCCGCGTTTTCAGTGAAAAGCATGCGTCATGATGATCGGGGGCAATGGCAGGATACGATCGGCGCGGAGCAAGCGCCTGATCCGGGCATTTGGGCTGGCAATCCTGCTGGCCTCGACGCTGCCCGGGGTGATTCCGGCCCCGGTATCGGCGCAGATGTTCACCGATCGCCCGCCGCCGGTGCCCCCGGCGTCGGTTCCGGAAGCCCCGGGGGGCGCGATGAGCCTCGCGCCGCCCTCCGGCCCGGCGTCGATTCCCAGCCTGCCCGCGCCGCTAACGCAGCCCTCGCTCGCCGTGATACCGCCCGTGATCGCGCCGCCGAGCGCCTCGACCCCGGGCCAGGCGGTGCTGTCGCTGACCGCGCGCTATGGCAAGGACCTGCCGGTCATCACCAGCGGACTGGTGTGGCGGGTTTTTTCCGACCGCCCCGACGAGACCGGCATTTTCAAGATGATCCGCGAGGAACATGGCGCCACGCCCAACATCGTGCTGCCGCCGGGCAGCTATGTCGTGCATGTCACGCTCGGCCTGGTCAGCGCGGTGCGGCCGGTCACCCTGAAGTCCGAGACCGACCGCGAATCCTTCGTGCTGCCGGCCGGCGGCCTGCGCATCGAAGGTCGCGTCGGCACCAGCAAGATTCCGCAGAACCAGATTTCGTTCTCGATCTACAAGGGCAGCCAGTTCGAAGTCGGCGAGCGCGCCGCGCTGGTGCCGAGCGTCGCCGCCGGTGATGTCGCGCTGCTGCCTGAGGGCACCTACTACATCATCTCCAACTACGGCGACGCCAATTCGGTAGTGCGCTCCGACATCCGCGTTCAGGCCGGCAAGCTCACCGACGTGATCATCACCCATCGCGCCGCGGTGATTACGCTCAAGCTGGTCAGCGACAAGGGCGGCGAGGCGCTGGCCAACACTTCCTGGTCGGTGATCACACCGGGCGGCGACGTCATCAAGGAATCGATCGGCGCCTTCCCCCGCGTCGTGCTGTCTGAGGGCGAATATCGCGCCATCGCCAAGAACGAAGGCAAGGTGTTCGAGCGGCCCTTCAACGTCGTCAACGGCGTCGACGGCGAGGTCGAGGTCATCGCCCGCTGATTGATTTCAAGTTCGATTGAAATCAGGCGCGGCGTCGCAAAGCTGCGCGCGCGGGGAGAGCTCGGGATCGCCTCCGCATATGACATTTCTTCGCATCGATCGTACGACGCGAACCGCACCGGCTAGCTGTCCGGCGGTTGTCATAGTCGCTAACGCGCAATAACCATCGGATCACTTAAAACCGTCATAATCGCGCCATTGCCGCAACCCGCTAACATTTTTTACACCGCATTAAGCCGCCTTGCCTTGGATGGGACGGGGTTCAATATTTGCGTTGTGGGGAATGTCATGCTTGCCGCCCGAAAATCGTCCGAGAAGCTCAATGCCGAGATGTTCGCTGACGTCCCCGTCCTGCAGCGCAAGTGGCATGCCGCGCTGCGGCCGGGCGACAGGCTGCCGCGCTATGAAGATGTGATGCTGGGCAGCCTCGGCCGGCTGGCGGATCATGTCGTGCTCATGAAGGACAATAACGGGGTGCTCGAGGTGTCGCGCACCGGGCGTTATGTGCAGAAATGGCTGGCCGACGACCGCTGGGATATTGCGCTGAGCGCATTGCCGCCGGATTGCGCAACCGCGCTCGGCGAGGCCGCGGCCAATGCGCTGGCGAACGGCGCGCCGCATCTCGCCGTCGCCAATTGCGTGCGCGATGGCATGGTGCAGAGCTACGATATCCTGGCGCTGCCGACCTCGTCACGCTGGGGCGGCACGCTGATCGGCGCCTATGTCAATGAGCGCGGCACGCAATATAATCTGCTGGACGCGATTTTCTCCACCACCGACGAGGGCGTGCTGTCGCTGGCGGCGCTTCGCGATTCCGGCGGGCGGCCATTCGACTTCCAGATCATCCACCACAATCAGGGTGCTTCCCGCCTGCTCAGACTGCCGTCGAGCGAGTTGATGTGGCGCCGCCTCAGCAGCGGTGGAAACCTGCTGTGCCTGCCGGACGTGATCGAGCGATTGTTTGCCGTCGTCAGCAGCGGCAACCGCGATCAGTTCGAAATCGACAGCGACGATCGTAACCTGAAGCTTGGCGCCACGGCGTTCGGCGACATTCTGTCGTTGACGGTTTCGGACGTCACGGCGCTGAAGAAGCGGGAAGCTTCGTTTCGCCTGCTGTTCGACCACAATCCGATGCCGATGTGGGTGTTCGATACCGAAACCACCAGTTTCCTCAGCGTCAACGATGCGGCGGTACAGCATTATGGCTTCAGCCGCGACAGGTTTTTGCGCATGAAGCTTCACGAGATCTGGCCGCAGGATGAACGGCTGACCCATAGCCAGGCGCTGCGGCAGCTCGGCGATGCCTATCATTCCGGCAACTGGCGACATCTCAAATCCGACGGCAGCGAGATCGAGGTGCTGACCTTCGGACGGCGCGTCGCCTTCGAGGGCCGCGACGGCTTCCTGGTCGCCGTCGTCGACATCACCGAACGGCGCAAGGCCGAAGCCCGCATCGCGCATATGGCGCACCACGATGGCCTGACCAATTTGCCGAACCGGGAGCTATATCAGGATCGGCTTCGGCAGGCGCTGCAGCAGAGCGAGTCCGAGGCCAGGAGCGTGGCGGTGATGTGCGTCGACCTCGATCTGTTCAAGAACGTCAACGATTCGTTCGGCCACCCGATGGGCGACCGACTCCTGAAGATGGTGGCCGACCGGCTGCGCTCGGAAATTCGCGGCAACAATCTGGTTGCGCGGCTTGGCGGCGACGAGTTTGCCGTCATCCTGGCCGGCAATGTCTCGCCGAACGAGGCCAGCGATTTCGCGGCCCGGCTGATCAGGCTGTTGAGCGCCTGTTACGATATCGACGGCATCGAGGTCGTGATCGGCGCCAGCATCGGCATCGCGCTGTCGCCCGGCGACGGCGACACCAGCGAGGAGTTGATGCGCAACGCCGACATGGCGCTGTACCGGGCGAAATCGGACGGTGGCGGCGTGCACCGGTTCTTTGAAAGGGAGATGGATCGCCAGGCGCAGAAGCGGCGCGACATGGAGCTCGACCTGCGCCGCGCCTTCGCCAACGGCGAATTCGAGCTGCACTATCAGCCGTTGGTCGATATCGCCGCGGACCGCATCAGCGGCTTTGAATCGCTGCTGCGTTGGCGGCATCCCGAAAAGGGCATGATCTCGCCCGCGGATTTCATCCCTGTCGCCGAGGACATCGGGCTGATCGCGCCGCTCGGCGAGTGGGTGTTGCGCGAGGCCTGCGCGGAGGCGGTGAAATGGCCCGCCGACGTCAAGGTCGCCGTCAACCTGTCGCCGGTGCAGTTTCGCAGCCGCAGCCTGGTCCAGGTGGTGATTTCGGCGCTGGCGCATTCCGGATTGTCGCCGAGCCGGCTCGAGCTTGAAATCACCGAATCGCTGTTCCTGGCCGAGACCGAGGCCAATCTGGCGATCCTGCATCAGCTGCGCGAACTTGGCATCAGCATTTCAATGGACGATTTCGGCACCGGCTATTCCAGCCTCAGCTATCTCAGGAGCTTTCCGTTCGACAAGATCAAGATCGATCGCTCGTTCATCAAGGACTTGGCGCAGCGCTCGGATTGTGTTGCGATCGTGCGGGCGATCTCCGGCCTCGGCCGCAGCCTCAACATCACCACCACCGCCGAAGGCGTCGAAACCATGGACCAACTCGACTGGCTGCGCGCCGAAGGCTGCAACGAGGTGCAGGGTTACCTGTTCAGCGCCGCCCGGCCCGCCGCCGAAGTCGCCGCGCTATTGTCGAAGTTCGGCCGGCGCGCCTCCGAAGCGGCGTGAACAGCACAGCGCCGGGCTTTTTCAATCAGCGCCGGTCATGAGCGGAACAGCGCGAAGTAAATCACGTACAGCCAGCCCAGAATGCCGTGGATGATGGCCCAGACGATCGAATGGTTGGCGGTGTAGGATATGACAATGGCGAGCGCGGAACCGAAGCCCACGCCGTATTTCGCGCCCTCGACGCGAACCCCGTAGTAGCGATTTCCGTTCATGTTGCCCATCTCCCCGGAACCAGCATCCCTCTAAAACCGCGTCACGATATCGGCAAGCGCCGGCCGCGGGCGGTCTTCGCTGGGCTTTCCGGCCGTGCCGATATGGATCAAGCCGGCGAGCTTCTCGTCGGCCTTCAATCCAAATCCGTCGAGCACGTCGCGGTCGAACGCGAACCAGCCGGTCAGCCAGTTGGCGCCGTAGCCGAGCGCGGTGGCGGCGGTGACGAGGTTCATGGCGCTGGCGCCGGCCGACAATTCCTGCTCCCAGGCCGGCACCTTGGGATGCGGTTTGGTGAAGCTGACGACTGCGATCACCAGCGGCGCATCCATCAGCCGGCGTTTTTCGATCTCGACCTCGGCGGCAGGGGCTGCGGGATTTTTCCTGGCAAACGTCTTTGCTATGATTTCGCCGGCGCGAAGGCGGGCGTCGCCTTCGAAAACGATGAAACGCCAGGGCGTCAGCTTGCCGTGGTCGGGCACCCGCGCGCCGATGGTCAGGATGGTGTCGAGTTCGGCAGGCGAGGGGCCGGGACCGCTCATCTCGCGCGGCTTTACCGAGCGGCGTTTTTTCAAAAGTTCAATGGCGTCGGGCAATGCTGTCAACCTTGGTCGGAGGGATCGGCGATCAGATATCACGGAGATGGGAAGCCAACGAGGCCGTTGCAGCCCCGTTTAGATCGATTGTGAACGCGCGACGATGGTTTGCGGCGGGCCGCGGCGGCCGAAGGCCGCTCCCGCAGGGAGAGGCAGATTCAAAGCCGGATGGGGGCGTCAATGAAGCCTCGCCCGTCCGCGCGGGCGGCGACGCGAACGCGGCTATTTCGGCCGCGCCTTGAGCGGCATCCTGGCCGCCCGCTCCAAGAGGTCCTTGCCGAGATCTTCCAGGATCTCCCGTGTCGCCAGGAACAGGCTGTGGCCCTGGTCGGTCTCGATCGCCAGCGCCACCACGTCGGGCTGATTGGGATCGGGGATCAGCTGATAGGCGCGTATCGGAAACGCCGGCAGTTCCTGTTCCTCGGCCATCAGCCTGCCAGCCTCGCCCGCTTGACGTCGGGCGGCATCGCCTCTTCGACCAGCGCGGCGATGGCCTCGGCCGTCGGCAGCACGGTCTGGCCTTCGCTGCCCAGCCGTCGGATCGAGACCGAATGGGTCTCGGCTTCCTTCTTGCCGACCACCAACAGCGCCGGGATCTTGGCCAGCGAATGTTCGCGGACCTTGTAGTTGATCTTTTCGTTGCGCAGGTCGATGTCGACGCGCAGCCCGGCGCGGCGCGCGGCGGATGCGACCACCTTGGCGTATTCGTCGCCTTCCGAGGTGATGGTGGTGACGACGGCCTGGGTCGGCGCCAGCCAGAGCGGAAAATTGCCGGCAAAATGCTCGATCAGGATGCCGAGGAAGCGTTCCATCGAGCCGCAGATCGCGCGGTGAACCATGACCGGGGTCTTCTTCGAGCCATCGGCGTCGATGTAGAACGCGCCGAAACGTTCCGGCAGGTTGAAATCGACCTGGGTGGTGCCGCACTGCCAGTCGCGGCCGATGGCGTCGCGCAGCACATATTCGAATTTCGGGCCGTAGAAAGCGCCTTCGCCGGGGTTGATCGCGGTCTTGATCCGCTGATTGTGGCCTTTCGCCGCGATCTCCGACAGCACGGTGGCCATCACCCGCTCGGCATGATCCCAGCTCTCGTCGCTGCCAACGCGCTTGTCCGGCCGCGTCGACAGTTTGACCGTGAGTTCGCCCTCGAAGCCGAAATCGGCATAGGTCGACAGGATCAGTTCGTTGATCTTCAGGCATTCGTCGGCGAGCTGCGCCTCGGTGCAGAACACATGGGCGTCATCCTGGGTAAACCCGCGCACCCGCATCAGCCCGTGCATGGCGCCCGACGGCTCGTAGCGATGCACCAGGCCGAATTCGGCCAATCGCAGCGGCAAGTCGCGATAGCTCTTGAGTCCGTGCTTGAAGATCTGGATATGGCCCGGACAATTCATCGGCTTCAACGCGAACCAGCGTTTGTCCTCGGCCTCGTCGCCGGCCGACTGCACCGCGAACATGTTCTCGCGAAACGATTCCCAGTGGCCGGAGGTTTCCCACAGCGACTTGTCGAGGACCTGCGGCGCATTGACCTCGTCGTAGTCGCCGGCCAGCCGCCGCCGCATATAGGCGATCAAGGCCTGGAAGATGGTCCAGCCCCTGGCGTGCCAGAACACCACGCCGGGACCCTCCTCCTGGAAATGAAACAGATCAAGCTCGCGGCCGAGCCTGCGGTGGTCGCGCTTCTCGGCTTCCTCGATCTGTTTCAGATAGGCGTCGAGTTCTTCCTGCTTGGCAAACGCGGTGCCGTAGATCCGCGTCAGCATCGGATTGTTGCTGTCGCCGCGCCAATAGGCGCCCGCCACCTTCATCAACTTGAAGGCATTGCCTATCTTGCCGGTCGAGGTCATGTGCGGGCCGCGGCACAGGTCGAACCAGTCGCCCTGCTTGTAGATCTTGATGGTCTGGTCGGCCGGAATCGCGTCGACCAGTTCGACCTTGAACATCTCGCCGTTGTCGCGGAACACCTGTTTTGTCTGTTCGCGATCCCACACTTCCTTGGTGAAGGGTTTGTCGCGCGCGATGATCTCGCGCATCTTCTTTTCGATGGCGGCAAAATCCTCCGGCGTGAACGGCTCGTTGCGGAAGAAGTCGTAATAGAAGCCGTTCTCGATCACCGGGCCGATCGTGACCTGGGTGCCCGGCCACAGCGACTGCACCGCTTCGGCCAGCACATGGGCGGCGTCGTGCCGTATCAGTTCCAGCGCGCGGCTATCGTCGCGGGCGATGAACTCGATCTTCGCGTCATGTTCGATCGGATCGGCGAGGTCGGACACTACCCCGTCGAGCGCCATCGCCACCGTGCGCTTGGCCAGTGAAGGCGAAATGCCCTTGGCGATATCGAGGCCGGTGATGTTCTTGGGGAATTCGCGTCGGGCGCCGTCGGGAAAGGTGAGGGCGATCTTGTGCGCGGGCTCGACCGGTTTCAGATTGGCGACGCTGTATTGGAATCCCGGCGCGGGCTTGTTGTTGTCTGGCATGGCGGTCTCCTGATGCTCACTCCTGCGAACGAGCGCAGGTAAGCGGAAAACAGGAGATAGCGCAGGCGGAGGCGCGGCGCAATCGCGCCGAGCCGAGGCCGCGTGACGGTGTGGGTGAATAATCCGGTTCTCATCATCTGTCCCGGCTTTGATTCCGCCGCGCCCTGGTCTACATGCATTTGCATGCAAAGCTCGCGGCCAGGACGACGTTTCGCTACCAACGCCCTGATGTTCGGAAACATCGTCACCGGCACCACGGTTCTGGCGCCCGCGGGGATGTGGGGCGAATTGTCGTCGGGCCTTGACGTCCGCATCCGCGACGCCGGATTGCTGATTACCTTTGGCGCGATCGTGCTGTGCGTCGGCTCGCCGCTGACGACGTGGCTGACCAGCGGTATCGAACGTCCCGCGCTGCTCCAACACTGGCGGCGCTCGCGCACGTCGCCGCGGCCTGCGCGTCCGATTATAGGCGGCAGTGACCTGTGCCGGCAGGTTGTCGGCCGCCAGAACCCGAAAGCCGGCGTCAATCGCCGATCCGCGCCAGCATCGCGCTGACTATTGGCTCGCCGGCGACGCGGCGCCTGCCGCCATGCGCGTCAGTGCCGGTGTCGCCGCCATCTTGACCAGCACTTGCTTGACCGGATCTTCGGTCCAGGCGTGCGTGACATAGTCGCGATGCGTCACGCCCTCGGGGGTCTCGACGAATACCACGCTGCCGGGCTTCAGCGGTCCGTCGAAATGCTCGGAGACGGCGATGCCCTTGTCCCTGAGCATGCGCATCAGGTCCCGGTCGTGGCGCTCGGTATAGTGCGTATAGGAACTGACGAAAAAGCCGGACCGGTTATTCTCGATCCAGGACGCGAACTTGTCGAGTTCACCATAGACGGCGTCGAGCAGGAACACGCCGCGGACGCGGTCGCCGAGCCCGCCCACTTCCAGGCTCCAGGCGGTCGGCACGAAGCCGCCGCTGTAGCCGACGATGATGACCGGCATGTTGGCGAATGCCTTGACCGCGCCGGGATCGCCGTAGAGCGCGGCGAGGTGCTCGGCCGACTCGGCCACGAAACGCTTGAGTCCGCCTGGCTGCCAGAACTTGCCGGCGCTGGAATCGGCGGCATTGACCGCAAGCTGGGGCGCCAGCAGCACAGCATTGACCCCGGAGTCCGAAATCTGCTGCGGCACCAGCTGCCGGTCCCGCACATCGCGTTCCAGCGTCGCGCCGTTGCCGTGGAAGAACACGACGATGACGCCCGGCTTGCGGACGTCGAAAGTCTCCGGGATGTGCATGAGGACGCGGTTGTCGTTGAAGGTTTCGTCCTGCCAGTAGACGTGGCCGCCGTAACTGCGGTGGCCGCGGCGATTGCCGTTGGAGACGTTCAGGAACGGCTCGTCGGTGTGCGGATTGTTGCCGAGATAGGGAAACGCCGAGGATTTCAGGCTGACCAGCGTCGTCAGGTCTTCCCGGGCCGCGGGACGTTCGAACGCTGCCTGCGGCGTCAGCGACGCAACCCGGTAGGGAGCAGGCTGTGCCGGCGCGGCACGGCGTGCAGGCGCGTCGGAGGGTTGCAGCTGCACCAGGCTCTCGCTCGAGGTCGGGAAGCGGTCCTTGAACTGGGGTTTTGGGAAGCGCTCGTCGAACGAGTCCCCGGATGAAGCCTGCGCATTGGCCGCAAGCGTGCCGGCGCTCGGCGCCTGGCTGCATTGAACCAGAATTAGCGACAGCGGGACAAACGCGGACAGCACGGCGATCCAGCGCCAGCGGCCAAGCCGGAGGCGAAGCTGCGGGAAGTGTGCCAAAGCATACCGCGCCTCGCCTGGTGATGCCCCCCGGCCTGCGCGATCATGCGTCTGGAATTTCGGATCCCCTCCGACCATCCACCCACTGCCCCGATGTCCACCGCCGGCGTATTTCAGCTTGCCGACGTTGCGGTGACGTTAACCGTCCGGGAAAAATCCCCATCCCGGACCCTTCAGAGAACACGAAATCGTGTCGCGAATGTGGGGTGGCCAGCGCTTTTCATCGGCCGCAGCCGGCTGAACGGAGCGGATAGTGCAAGGTCAGTGGTGTCATGATACCTATTTGAGCTGGATTTTAATCATTGTTAACATTGCTTGAATTGGTTGAGCCGAGCCGGCACGATGAAAAAATAAAGGGCGCAGGGCCCCGGAGCGTGGACCGACATGGCGGCATCAGAAACCGGAAGCGCGGCATGGCCCGGCCGGCTTCCGGGCGCCGCATCGACCGTTTCGGTCATGGTGGCGACCGCCATCGTCGTGGCCGACATGATTGGCGTCGGCGTTTTCACCAGCCTGGGTTTCCAGGTCAAGGACATCCCCTCGGCGTTTTCGATCCTGCTGCTGTGGGCGGTCGGAGGCGTCGTCGCGCTGTGCGGCGTATTTTCCTACAGTGAACTCGGCGCGATGTTTCCGCGCTCCAGCGGCGAATACAATTTCCTGACCCGCGCGTTTCACCCGGCCTTCGGATTTCTGGCGGGCTGGGTGTCGGCGACGGTCGGCTTTGCCGCCCCGGTGGCGCTGGCCGCGATGGCCTTCGGGGAATACGGCCGAGCGGTAATCCCCGGCGTGCCGCCGCTCGGGCTTGCGATCGGCGTGGTCTGGCTGGTGTCGATCGTGCAGCTCAGCGGCCTCAGGCATTCCAGCACCTTTCAACTGATCTCGACCGTCCTGAAGGTTGCGCTGATCGTAGCCTTCCTGATCGCGGGATTTGTCGTCGGCACGCCGCAACCGGTCTCGTTCGCGCCGTCGGGATCGGACCTTGGCCATATCGCCAGCGCGCCGTTCGCCATCGGCCTGGTCTTCGTGATGTATGCGTTTTCCGGGTGGAATGCCGCAACCTACATCATCGGCGAGATGCATACCCCGCAGCAAAACCTGCCGCGCGCGCTGCTGGCGGGGACGCTGATCGTGCTGGTGCTGTATGTCGCGCTCAATGCGGTGTTCCTTCGGACCACGCCGATCGAGGCGCTTTCCGGACAGCTCGATGTCGCCCGCATCGCCGGTAGCCATATCTTTGGCGAGATCGGCGGTCGTATCGTCGGGGCGATGATCTGCATCGGGCTGGTATCTTCGATCAGCGCGATGATGTGGATCGGGCCGCGCGTCATGATGACCATGGGCGAGGACATTCCGTCCCTGAAGATATTCGCCCGGAAATCGACCCAGGGCGCGCCGGCCTATGCCATCCTTTTCCAGCTCACCGTCGCCAGCCTGATGCTGTTCACCCGCAGCTTCGAGGCGGTGCTCGATTTCATCCAGTTCGCGCTGTTGTTCTGCTCGTTCTTCACCGTGCTCGGCGTCATCAGGCTGCGCATCTTCCAGCCGGAGATGCCAAGGCCCTATCGCGCCTGGGGATACCCGGTAACCCCGCTGGTTTTCCTGCTCGTGACCGCCTTCATGATGTACTATCTTTTGGTCGAGCGTCCGCTGCAGTCGTTGCTGGGTAGTTTGATCATGATTTCTGGTCTTTTGATCTACGCGGTTTTCCGCAAGCGGGCCGATCGGGGCGCCGCGCCCGTTGCGCCACGTCGCGAATGAGGATGTCTCAAGCGTTAAAAGCGGCCGCGGTCGCAACCTTCATGCTTCTTGCGGTGGTGCTGCCGGCGCGCGCCGCCGATGCGGTGACGCCGGACGACACCGCGCGTTTCCTCGCGGGCATGCCGCCGTCTACCGGCTCGCCGCTGACGGCGCTGACCGGCGCCCCGGCCTGGCAGCATCACGCGCGATTTTTCGATGCGGCCTTCGGGCAGCTCGAGCAGCGGCAACTTTCGAAGATCCGGGCCTGGGCCGACACCAATCTCGCCGCGCCGCGGCCGACCATGTTCTACATGTTCAGCGGCCCGGACTTTCTCTATGCGAATGCGTTTTATTCCAAGGCGACGACCTACGTGCTGAGCGCGCTCGAGCCGGTCGGCTCGGTGCCCGACCTCACGCGCCTGCCGCCGGGCGGCATCGAATCCGGGCTTTATGATGTGGAACGCTCGCTGGGCTCGATCCTGAGTTTCAGTTTCTTCATCACCAAGCAGATGAAGACCGACCTGCGCGCCGGAGAGCTGAGCGGCACGTTGCCGATACTCTATGTGTTCCTGGCGCGCTCCGGAAAGACCATCCGCGACGTCAGCCTGGTTGCGCTCGATGAGAGGGGGGAGGCGTATTTTGCCAACGAAAATGCCGGCAGGAACGCCACACGCGGCGTCCGCATCGTGTTCGCGGGCAGCGACGGGGTGGAGCGGACGCTGTTTTATTTCTCCACCGATCTGTCCAATAGCGGGGTCAAGAACTCCGGCTTCCTGAAATTCTGCCAGACGCTGGCGCCCGGCAACAGCCTGATCAAGAGCGCGTCGTATCTGCTGCACGCCGGCAACTTCAGCACCGTGCGCGAATTTCTGCTCGCCAACAGCTCCACCATCATCCAGGACGATTCCGGCATTCCGCTCGACAGTTACAATCCGAACAAGTGGCGGTTTTTTCCGTTCGGCCGATACGCCGGTCCGATTGACGAATTCCCCGGCAAGTACCAGCCCGCCTATGCCGAGCTGTTCAGGCGCAGCCAGCCGATGGATTTTGGCATCGGTTATCGCTGGCGATCCTATGAATCGAACCTGCTGCTGGCTGTCCGGCTGCCCTCGGAAGGCCCCGGCAGCGCCGACGCGATGCCAGCGACCGAACCGTCCCGGCAGGCACCAGGGCGCCCCAAACGGCCAGCCCGGCGGCAAGTCGTTGATGAGCCCAGATCCACGGGCTTCTCATCGTGGTTCAGCACGCCATCGCTGCGCTAGCGGTACCCCATGCTACCGGTTCAACTCGGCCTGCCCTCACGGCCCGTTGACGCCGCGCCAGCGTCCGAACCGCCATGGCAGGTACCAGCACGCGCCCGGCGGCCGGGTCGGCGGCACGTTGTCGATTCCGGAAGTGCCCCAGGGCTGGCAGCGCAACAGCCGCGCCAGCGTCATCCATCCGCCGCCCCACAGTCCGAAACGCTCGATCGCCTCGTCGCCATAGACCGAACAGGTCGGCAAATGACGGCAGTTGTAGCCAACCAGCGGCGACAGCGTGTGCCGGTAGATCCAGATCAGGGCACGCCCGGCATTGCGCGGCAGACGCCGCGCCGCGTCGGCGCAATCGGGACAATGCGACAGATGGAACGATGAATATTTCATGGGCGGATGACGCAATCCTGCGCAGCCATTTGCGCGGTTCCGAACCATGGAACCCGTGAGCACAGGCTTTTGCGCCACATTTGACAAATATCGCACATTTCAGATGGCAGTGCAGCAAATGTTAATGGACGCTTCTTGGTCGTAAGGTTACCCTTTTTATAACGCCGGTGTGACAGGAATCACTGGCGTTGCAACCGGGGCCGTTACCACTGCCTGATCAGGCTTGGGGGAAGGAACCACATTGAGCTTTGCGACGTCGCTCAAATCCGGCGGCCGGGCGTTGTTCGGCGCCGCCCTTTTCATCGCACCTGCGATCATGGCCGGCGACAGCGGTCGGGCCCATGCCGGCGCGACGCTCGAAGAACGCAAATTGCCGATGCGGTTCAGCTGGGTCGCATGCCAGCCGAATTGTGGCGGCTGGGTCAGCGCCGTCGGCATCGTGACCTCGGACAGTCCGCGGGATTTCGATGAATTCGCGCGCGGGCGCGACCTCAGCGGTGCGACCATCGTGCTGGATTCCAGCGGCGGCTCGGTCAACGACGCCATCGCGCTCGGAAGGCGCTGGCGCGAGCTCGGTGCGCTGACCACCGTCGGCCTCAGCGTCGAGACCCATACCGCGCAGGGCGATCGCGCCAGCGTCGCGCCGGAAGCCTATTGCGAGTCGATGTGCGTGTTCCTGCTGCTGTCGGGCAAGACGCGCTACGTCCCCGAAGCCGCCCACGTCAGGGTGCATCAGATCTGGATGGGCGACCGTGCCGATGATGCCAGGGCCGCCAGCTATACCGCGCAGGACATGATGATCGTGGAACGCGACATCGGCCGGCTTGCCAAGTACACCTTCGACATGGGCGGGGCGGGCGATCTGCTGTCCCTGTCCCTGAACGTGCCGCCGTGGGAAGAATTGCACGAATTGTCGGCGGCGGAATTGCGGTCGACCAATCTGGTCACCACCGATGCGGTCGCCGAGGTGCTGCCCCGGGCCGGCAGCGACGTGGCGCCGGTCGCGGCGCTGACCGCAAAACCCACGCAGGATCGCTTTGTCAGCAGCGCGGTTTCGGCCGCGGCCAATCTGCCGCCGCCGAAACCGACCAAGACCGCCGAGGCGATCGGTCCTGCCGGCGTCGTGGCGCCGGAGCGGTAGGCTTCAACCCTGCGCCGCGGGGGCCTGGATCATCCGGCCCTGCAGGTTTCATGGTTCCGACGGGGGCGTGGACTCCGGCCTGAAAACACGGCTAAGCTGCAGGCGGTTAACCTCTCTACCTGACTGTAGAAAAGCCATGGAAGCATTCGACGAGGAACAGCAAGCGTTCAACGGGAGTCCGCTCGACGACGAGAAACTCCTCAGCGGACAATTCTGGGGCGAACTACGCGTCTTTCTCGCCGTGGCCAAGACCAAGTCGTTCAACCGCGCGGCCGAGATCACCAATACCAGCCAGCCGACGGTGAGCCGCCAGGTCAAGCGCCTCCAGGACGTGGTCGGCTCGCAACTTTTCGTTGCAACCGCCCGCGGCGTCAGGCTGACCCAGAAGGGCGAGGCGCTGGCGCATGCCCTGTGCCGGCTGGATCACACGCTTCATTCGATCACCCGCGACCTGAAGGCGGAGGCCGGGGAGGCGGAAGGCACCGTAAGCGTGAGCATCACGGACGGGCTGAACGCGCTGTTCGCCGCGCCCGCGCTCGATCGGTTTTCCGCGCAATATCCGAAGATACAACTACACTTGAAGAATCCGATCAACATGATGAACCCGCGGGAAAACCAGAGTGACATAGTGATTGGCTTTAGACCGGCGGAGTCGGCCGATATCCGGTTTCAAAAGCTCGGCCAGCTTCATTTCCTTCCTGTCGCCGCCAAGGACTATATCCGGAAGTACGGTTTGCCGACGCGCGATAATCTGGAACAGCATGTCTTCCTGCAATCGGCATACTACCTAACCAAAACCGGGCTATGGGATGGCTGGCAGCAGGCGGTGGCGCGCGGACGCGTTGCACACTACTGCGACAATTCCTTGGCCTACGGCATGCTGGTCAAGGCGGGGCAGGGAATTGGAATGCTTGGCAGTTACTCGCTCCTGGAACCGAGCGCCGTACCGCTGGAACTTGACCTGAGGGTTTCTGTCCCGCTTTACCTGATTGCACTCACCGACCGACTCAGCGCCCGCCCGGTTCGTCTCGTCTTCGATTGGCTGAGCGATGTCTTCGGCGGCAACAATCCTTGGTTCAGCGATGAGTTCAGGCTGAACAATCCCCCCAGCGAGTATGACGCCGGGTTCAGGAAAATGTTCAATCTTGCAGGGAATGCTGAGACAGATACGTCTCGTTGATCCGCTCCGAGATTTGCAGATAGGTCCTGCCGGCGTCCTGGAATAATTCAGCCAGTTCCAGGCTCACGGTCGCACGTTCATCGAACAGGAGTTTTTCGAACATCGCCTGGTGGATCGCGACCACCTGTTTCAGATAAATTCGGGAGAAGTCCACGGCGGTGCTCGCATTTTGCCGGAGCTCGATGATTGGAGATATTTCATGGGACGAGGCTCACTATGCGGCCGCCTCGAACGCCGACGGCGCATCCCAGAAACCTTCGATCCGGAACATAACGGCCGTGTCTGTGTGCAACGAGATTGCGTTCTCTGGAGGACTGAGTTTCTTGACCAGCTCGATGTACGGCTCCGGGTGACCGTCGAAGTAGAACGGTGCCTTGCCTTCGGCATTCTTGAATCCGAGGACGATTCGCCACATGCGCGCATATTTCGGCTGGGCGTGGGTGATGACCTTGTCATATCCTTTGCGGGCGATGTGGTCGAACACGAAATGCGCGCAAGCCTTCAGCACGTGGGTATTGCGATAGGCCTCGCGGAAGGCCGTGCGTTCGAGCTTGGCGAAGTCCTTGAACCATCGGATGCGCTGGGTTCCGACCGGCTCGTCGCCGGCATAGACGATCATGTGGGTGGCCTGGTAGTCATTGCCGTCGAATTCCTGCCGCGCTGGGTAGCCGTGCTCCTCGATGAAGCAGATGCTGCGGATGGCGTAGGCATGGAGCAGCTGCTGGTAGGTCGTTACGACCTCCGTGCGGATTTGATTGTGACTGGGGGCGATGGTCCGCACGTTGCTCTGCATGGTCCCGGCTCCTTACTGGCTTGCGTAAGGTGAAGTAGAGCGATCCGGCCCGCCTCGCGGAAGACGGCAAAACGTGCCGCCGTTCTACACCAGCGTTGAACTGGCCGGGCGGCGCGGTCCCCGGGGGCCGCTGCGCGGTCGCCCATCCGATCGCGGATTTGTTGCGGGAATTCGCCACGAAATGCCTGTGGCCGCAGATTTGAGCCATCGGCGAGCTTGCCGGGCTGTCTACAAAACAGCACAACGGAATCGGCAAAAACCTAATTTACAATTGTACTCGGTAAATCATCTCTCCAAGGTAGTGCCATATGAAGAAAAGGAACCGGCAGCCGAATTCGGCGGACATCGTCCTCGGGGAGTCGATCCGGGCTCATCGGCTGATCGCGGGCATGTCGCAAAGCGATCTCGCCGGCAGGCTCGGCGTCTCCTTCCAACAGGTCCAGAAGTATGAAAACGGCACCAACCGGGTCGGCGCCGGACGCCTTCCCCAGATCGCGGAGATATTCGACATCCCGATCGGCGCGCTGTTTGGCGCCAATGCCAACACGTCTGCCGGCAGAAGCAGAGCTGCGGCTCCGGCCAGGCTGCTCCCTGACCGCGGCACGCTCAAACTCCTGAACGCGTTCGGCGGCATCGCCCATCGCGAGATCCGCCACTCCCTGATCGATCTGGTGGATGCGATCGCAAAGGCGACACCGCCCCCCAGGACGAGGAAGTGAACGCCGCCGCCGCGGATGCGAAATCTGCCGCCGGATAGACCCCTGGGTTTGTGGAGAGTGTCGCAGGCGGATGCGGCGCCGCGATGGTGTCGCGGCAGCAGCGTTCAGCCCTGCGCTGCCGCCGGCTGTCTGGCCCTGGCCTCGATCTGGCCGATGGCGTCTACCACGGCATCGAAAGTCAGCATGGTCGAGGCATGCCGTGCCTTGTAATCGCGCACCGGTTCGAGCAGGGCGATATCGGCCCACTTGCCCTGCGGGGGCTTGCCGTTTTCCTTCAGCATCCTGCGCACGGTCTCGCGCAGTTCGCGCAACTCGTCGGCGGTCGAGCCGACGATGTGGCTCGCCATGATCGAGGAAGAGGCCTGGCCGAGCGCACAGGCCTTCACGTCATGGGCAAAGTCGGTGACCACAGGCCCGTCCATCTTGAGGTCGATCTTGACGGTCGATCCGCACAGCTTGGAATGCGCCGTGGCGCTGGCGTCGGGGGAGGCGAGCCGTCCGAGCCGGGGGATATTGCCGGCCAGTTCGATGATGCGCTTGTTGTAGATGTCGTTCAGCATGGATGAAGGTCTCGGGCTCCCAGGCTGCGACCGCCCTTGGCGGCCGCGACCTGGGGTCCTATATATGGACGCGGGCGGCGGAAATACAGTCCGGCCGTTTCGCCGCGACGGCGGAAATAGCAGCTATTTCGCAGCCGCGGTGTTAACAGGGTGGTACTCAGGCGTCCGGCGGCCATCCGCCCCGTCTGCCGGTGACACTCCGGTCTCGTGCAGGACCGGTCGAACGGAGTTGACATGGACGCCTTGATCAAACCCCTCCGCCCAGCCAAGCCTTCCGACGGGAAGCTGCCGGACTCCAGGGTCCCGGAACCCCGCCCGGCCGAACTCGACCCCGCGGAGTTCCTGGCCGCCGCCGTCCGTGCCGATCAGCCGCGGCCCTCCCGCGCCGAGGCCGAGCAGGCGGTGCAGACCCTGCTTGGCTATATCGGCGAGAATCCCGCCCGCGAGGGCCTTGTGGATACCCCGCGCCGGGTGGTCGAAGCCTTCGACGAACTCTACCAGGGCTATCATCAGTGCCCGGCCGAAGTGCTCAACCGCACCTTCGGCGAGACCGCGGGCTATGACGATTTCGTGCTGATCCGCGACATCGAATTCACTTCGCAATGCGAGCATCACATGATGCCGTTCTACGGCAAGGCGCATATTGCCTATACGCCGGTGGAACGGGTGGTGGGCCTGTCGAAGCTGGCGCGCCTCACCGATATCTTCGCCCGCCGCCTGCAGACCCAGGAGCACCTCACCGCCCAGATCGCGGCCGCGATCGACGAAATTCTAAAGCCCCGTGGCGTTGCCGTGGTGATCGAGGCCGAGCATACCTGCATGTCGGTGCGCGGCGTCGCCAAGCACGGCGCCATGACGTTCACCAGCCGCTATACGGGCATGTTCCGCGACAATCCGGCGGAGCAGGCGCGTTTCCTGTCCATGGTGCGAGGGATGCCGCGATAGCCCTCGCCTGAAATCGCGGGGACTGCCGTGTCCAATTCTCCAGAGATCCACGACATCGAGGAAGGGCTGGCGTTGCGGCCCAAATTCGACGCCTCCGGCCTTGTGACCTGCGTGGCCACGGACGCCGTGACCGGCGAGGTGCTGATGGTCGCCCACATGAACGACGAGGCCCTGCGGAGGACCATCTCCAGCGGGCAGGCCTGGTACTTCAGCCGCTCCCGCCAGGCGCTGTGGCGCAAGGGCGAAAGCTCCGGCAACATCCAGCGCGTGGTCGAGATGCGGCTGGATTGCGATCAGGACGCGATCTGGATCCGGGTCGAGCAGACCGGCGCGGCCTGCCACACCGGCCGCCGTTCCTGTTTTTACCGCGCGGTGGCGCCGGCCGAAGACGGCGCGCAATTGCGCTTCGTCGACGCCGAGCGGCTGTTCGATCCGAAGGCGGTCTACGGCGAGTAGGCCGCGCTTAACCCGGCATTAACCATAGCCGCCGCAGGGTAACCGCAGCCTGGGCGTTAGTGGGAGCTCTCGGACAGGCCGGGTGGGTCATTTCGCGGGGAGCGAGGACCAAGCATGTCGGTCGACACGTCAAGCGCCACACCAGCTGCGGCAGGTGTCGATGCATCGCGCGCGGGGATCGCCGGGGCGATCCAGCAGGCCGCAAGCGCCATCGGCGCCAGCTTCGAATACCTGCTGACCACCGCCAAGATGGAATCCGATTTCAATCCCAAGGCGGGCGCCTCGACGTCATCGGCGCACGGGCTCTATCAATTCATCGACCAGACCTGGCTCGGCACCGTCAAGGAAGCCGGCGGTCAGCTCGGCTACGGCAACTACGCCGACGCCATCACCAAATCCGCCTCCGGCACCTATTCGGTCAGCGATCCCGACATGCGCAAGGCGATCCTGAAGCTCCGGGACGATCCTGCCGCCAGTTCGTCGATGGCTGCCGTTCTCACCCAATCCAACAGTTTCCAGCTCACCGGCAAGATCGGCCGCCGTCCGACCGACGCGGAGCTCTATATGGCCCACTTCATGGGCGTCGGCGGCGCCGCGAAGCTGATTGCCAACGCCGAGGACAACCCGCAGGCCTCGGGCGCGCGGCTGTTTCCGAACGCCGCCGCGGCCAACCGTTCGATCTTCTACGACAGCACGGGGCGGGCGCGCAGCGTCTCGGAAGTCTATTCGGTGCTGACCTCGCGCTACGCCAGCGCCGCCGGTTCGCCGGCGACGCGCGCCGCGATGGCCGCGGTGGGTCTCGCGCCGGCCGCCGCCACGGTCGCCAGCGCGGCCTCAGCCACGGCGCCGGCTGCGAATGCGACCTATCTGTCGAGCTTTCCGGAGGCCCGATCGGCCAGCCCGGCAGCCGCCGTGGCGCCGGCGGCGCTGGTGACCATGGCATCCGCTGCAACGACAACGACAACAACGGCGGCGCCGGCGCCGACAGATCCGATCTTCCGCTCGCTGTTCCAGGCGGGCGAGCGCCCGCAACCGGTCTCGCCCGCGATCCAGGAATTGTGGGGCAACGCCTCGTCGCTGACCTCGGCTGCGACTTTGGCCTCGGCTGCGACGCCGGCCGCAGCGACGGCGCAGACCGCCGGCGCCAGCGCGCCGCAATCGCTCGATCTGTTCAGCGACCGCAGCGGCACCTTCAGCAGCTAACTGACGCACGACGGTTCCAAGCTTCACGCGGGAGTTCGGGCTCACAGCTCTCCATCTTGCGGGGCCGAGCCGAGCGAAGCTCGCGAGTCTATACCGGGGCATAGACCGGGATGATTCCCGACAGGTTTCAAAACGACCCACAGCATTCGCTTCGCCGCCCCGATGACTGCCGCCGTCGCGGCCTTAACAAAACGTCAATAAAACCGGGCATTTATGGTGAACCGTTTGTTAAGCGTCGTGGTTTATTTTGTCTTGTAGTGGCACCGCGTCACGGTGTCGTCTCAAGTTGCGTAAGCCGGCAGGGTCATGATCGTTCGGCAGTTCATCAATTGGATACGGACCGCTCCGGCAGGCGAGCGGGCAGAGGCGACGCGATCCTTGGCGCGGGCCTGGCTGCTTTCGGATTTGAGCGAGGACGATCGCGGCGCCGCGGAAGGCGCGCTGCTGATGCTGCTCGACGACCCTTCCCCGCTGGTGCGGCAGGCCATGGCCGAGGTGTTTGCGCGCAGCGCCGAGGCGCCCGCCGCCATCGTGCAGGCGCTGTCGCTCGACCAGCCCTCGGTGGCGCTTCCGGTGCTCGAACATTCGCCGCTGCTGATCGACGCCGACCTCGTCGACATCGTCGCCACCGGCGATGGCGAGATGCAATGCGCCATCGCCCGCCGCATCAATCTTCCAGCCTCGGTCTGTGCGGCGATCGCCGAAGTCGGCACCGCCGCGGCGGCGCTCGAACTGATCGAAAATGCCTACGCCGAACTGGCGCCGTTTTCCTGGGACCGCATCGTCGAGCGCCACGGCCATCTCGCCGCGATCCGGGAATCGATGCTGGTGCTGGAGGATCTTCCCGCCGCAACCCGGGTGGCGTTGGTCGCCAAGCTGTCGGATACCCTGGCGCAATTCGTCGTCGCGCGGAACTGGCTCAGCGCCGACCGCGCGGTGCGGATCGCCAGCGAGGCGCGCGATCGCTCCACCGTGAACATCGCGGCCCGCTCGCGCGGCGACGACATGCGCGGCCTGGTGCAACATCTGCGCGCCACAGGCCAGCTCACCGCCGGGCTGATCCTGCGCGCGCTGTTGTCGGGCAATCTCGAACTGTTCGACCATGCGCTGGCGGAACTGTCCGGGCTGCCGCAGGCCCGGGTTTCCGCGCTGCTGCACGACCGCGGCGGCGCCAGCCTGCAGGCGCTGCTGTCGCGCGCGGGATTGCCGGAATCGACCTTCGCGGCCTTCCGGATAGCGCTCGAAGTCAGCCATGAAACCGGGTTTGTCGGCAGCCTCGGCGGCGCTGCCAGATTGCGGCGCCAGATGGTCGAACGCGTGCTGACGCATTGCGCCACCGATCGCCGGGGGGCTGAACCGCTGCTGATCCTGCTGCGGCGCTTCGCAACCGAATCGGCGCGGGAAGAAGCCCGCCTGTTCTGCGACGAACTGATGGCCGACGACGCCGTGGCCCCGATCCAGCATGAGCTGATCGCAGCCTAATACGTCGGCGCGGTGGAGGTCGATCTCTGGATCGCTATTTTGGATCGGCGCCGGCCGCCCCGGGCGGATGACTCGCGGCAGTCGCAAATGCCCCGTTACCCCGAGAGCGAGCTTTGTCCGCCGCAGCGGAGCTGAGTTCAGCCGGTCACTCCGCCGGGGCGATGCTCGGAGCGAGGATCGCGTCGAGATGCTCCGGACGGTCGCGATTGGCGTGAGCGAGATAGTCGTCGGCGAGGCTGCGCAATTGCCGGCTCAGTTCGCCGGCCGTGCTGGCGCTGTCGAGCCTGGTGCGCCCGCGCACGATCGCCTGGATGGCATTTATGTGATGGCTGATCAGTTCGGACGGCACCTCGTCGAGATCGGGCGCGTGCTCGATGACCCGGCACAGGCTGTCGGCGGCGACCCCGGCTGCGGGGAATCCGAACGTGGCGGCGTCGCCCTTGATGTCATGGGCGGCGCGAAACAGCTCCAGGCGGGTGGCGTTGGTAAATCCCTGCTTGAGGACTGCGGCGTGGGCCGCCGCGAGCCGCGCGGTTTCCACGCCCATCCAGTTCTGGAATTCGCCGGACAGCTCGGCAAGTGCCTTTTCGGCGCGCGCCACCGGATCGTCGAGATCCTTTTCGGCGACACGCCGCAGCACCTTGCGCAGGGGATTGGGCTGCGTGATGACGTGATGATCGGCGAAGGTCTCGATCCGGAGCGCGGCGGGCTTGTCTTTTGCCATGGTGGTTTCCTGAAGCCTTGGTCTCACGTCGAGGAGCGGGCCTTGTCGAGCAGCGACGGCTGCTGGAGCACTTCCATCTCGCCGCCGGTGCGGCGCTCGGGGCCGATATAGGCGTTGCTGGTATTGCGCCTTCGGTCCGGGCCGAAATAGGTCTTGGTCTTGATGAACGGCCGCGGGTTGGCGACGACGTTGAGAATGCGCTGGTAAAGCCCCTTGGCCGAGATCGGCTTGGCGAGGAATTCGCTGACGCCGGCGTCGCGCGCCACGGTGACGCGGCGCTTCTCGGAATGGCCGGTCAGCATGATGATCGGCGCGAACGGGTTGCCCTTGGAATCCGGCTGCCGGATCATCTGCGCCAGTTCGAGGCCGTCGAAGATCGGCATCGACCAGTCGGTGATGACGATGTCGGGTACGTAGTGGGTGTACATTTCAAGCGCGGTGGCGCCGTCCTCGGATTCATAGACCTCGCGGGCACCGAACGAATGCAGCAGCGTGCGCAAGATTCGCCGCATATGCGGATTGTCGTCGCAGACGAGAAATCGCAACTTATTGAAATCGATGCGAAACATGGGCCGGCTCTGGGCGCCTACCGAACCGCTCGGTATACCGCCCGTTAACCATATAAGGCGCTCCTTAACGAATGGTTGCGAATGCCGCGCCGGCCGCAGTTCGGCGTCAGTAGCCGAACTGCTCGCTCAGAATGCGTTCTTCCAGGCTGTGGCCGGGATCGAACAGCATCCGCATCGAGATGGTCTTGTCGGAAAGCACCTCGACCCGGCGGACGTCGCGCGCCTCGTCGTGATCGGCGACCGCCGCGACCGGACGCTTGTCGCCTTCGAGCACCTCGATGACGACAAAGGCGGTGTTGGGGAGCAGGGCGCCACGCCAGCGGCGCGGGCGGAATGCGCTGATCGGGGTCAGCGCCAGCAGCGGGGCGTTGATCGGCAGGATCGGGCCCTGCGCAGAGAGATTGTAGGCAGTCGATCCCGCAGGGGTCGCGACCAGGATGCCGTCGGCGATCAGTTCGGGCATGCGCTCGCGTTCATCGATCAGTATTCTCAGCCGCGCCGCCTGGTAGGTCTGGCGGTACAGATAGACCTCGTTGATGGCATGGTGCAGATGCACCACGCCCTGCGCGTCGGTGGCGCGCATCAGCAGCGGATGGATCACGGTTTCCTTGGCTTCCGCCAGCCGGGCGTGCAGGTCGTGGCTGCTGAACTCGTTCATCAGGAAGCCGACGGTGCCGCGATGCATGCCGTAGATCGGCTTGCCGGAGTGCATGTTCTGATGCAGCGTCTGCAGCATCAAGCCGTCGCCGCCGAGCGCCACCACCACGTCGGCCTGCTCGGAATCGCAATTGCCGTAGAGCCGCGTCAGCTGCGCCAGCGCCTGCTGGGCTTCCGCGCCGGCGCTAGCGACGAACGCGATCCGGTCATATCGCTTGGGCGTGGTCATGGGATCGCGGGGCTCATATCGGCGCCCGGGGAGCGGGTGCGCCGAGGTCGTCTATACGACGTTGGCGGCCTTTGTCGAGATCGTCAGCCAGCCCGGCGAAAGCCGCTGCGGCCGGCAAGCAGCCCTCGCGGGCAGTCAACCGGGCCTGTTGACTTGCGCAGACCGCCAAGCTGTCGCAGTTTCAGCGCCGCAAAACGCGGCGGTTCCGCCCGGATCGCGGCAAGCCGGAGAACTGACATGGCCATTGCTTTCGCCGCGCCGGGCCTGGCGCGCTTTGCCCTTGCGGTAATCGCCCTGGCTGTGATGACCGGCGCGCGCGCCGAGGATGCGCCGCCGCCACAGCCCCCTGCCGCAACGCCTTCGGGCCAGAAGGCGGCTGCGGCCGGCGGGCACGGCACCGCTTCCAACCCGGCGGTCGCGTCCGAGCAGCATCGCCTTCCGCCGGACTCCACGACAAAACAGACGCTGGCGCTTCCCGGGCGCACGCTCGCCTTCACGGCCACCGCCGGTTCGATCCGCCTGTTCGACGACAAGGGCGAGCCGCAGGCCGAAATCGCCACCACCGCCTACCAGCTGGACGGCGCCGAGCCGGCCACCCGGCCGGTGACCTTTCTATTCAACGGCGGCCCGGGGGCGTCCTCGGCCTGGCTGCAGCTGGGCAATGTCGGACCATGGCGCCTGCCCATCGACGCCGACGCCGCGGTTTCCTCCGCGCCGCCCGATCTCGTGCCCAATGCCGAGACCTGGCTCGATTTTACCGATCTCGTCTTCATCGATCCGGTCGGCACCGGCTACAGCCGCTTCATTGCCACCGGCGACGAGGTGCGCAAGCACCTGTTCTCGGTCGACGGCGACGTCGACTCGATCGCGGTGACGATCCGCCGCTGGCTGGAAAAGTCCAACCGGCTGCTCTCGCCCAAATTTGTCGCCGGCGAAAGCTATGGCGGCATTCGCGGGCCGAAGGTCGTGCGCGAGCTGCAGATCCAGCAGGGCGTCGGGGTGAGAGGCCTCATCCTGCTGTCGCCGGTACTCGACTTCCGCGAATATTCGGGCTCCAGCATTCTGCAATATGTGGCGAGCCTTCCCACCATGGCGGCGGTCAACCGCGAGACCAAGGGCGGTCACGTCACCCGGGCCGACCTGGCCGACGTCGAACGCTATGCGCGCGGCGATTTCCTGGGCGACCTCGTCAAGGGCCTCGCCGACACCGAGGCCACGACACGGCTCGCCGACAGGGTGGCGGCCCTGACGGGGATCGATCCGGCCGTCAGCCGCAGGCTTGCCGGCCGCTTCGGCATTGCCGAATTTCGCCGCGAATTCGACCGCCGCGACGGCAAGGTGACCGGGCGCTACGATGCATCCATCACCGGCCTCGACCCCTATCCGGACTCCAGTTTTTACCATTTCAGCGATCCGTCCGGCGAGCCGCTTTACGCGCCTTTGACCAGCGCTGCGGTCGACCTCACCACGCGCAAGCTCAATTGGCGGCCGGACGGTTCCTACCAGGTGCTCAGCGGCGCGGTTGCGAAGGCCTGGGATTTCGGCCATGGCCAGCATCCTGCCGAGTCGATCTCCCAGCTGAGGGAGATACTGGCGCTCGATCCGAAGCTGAAGCTGTTGGTGGGGCACGGGCTGTTCGATCTCGCCACGCCCTATTTCGGAACGCAGATCCTGCTCGACCAGCTGCCGGCCTATGGGTCACCCGATCGCGTCAAGCTCGTGGTCTATCCCGGCGGCCACATGTTCTATTCGCGCGACGCCTCGCGCCAGGCCTTCCGCGCCGAGGCTCAGGCGCTGATGAAGTGAGCCGCCGCCGGCTTTAAAACCGGCGCAATCCCGACCGGACTGCACCGGCTTTGGCCTAGCCGACCTCAGTAGACGAGGCCGGTGCCGGGCGGCTGTTCAAGGGCTGCGGCGAGCGAGCGATATTCCTCGCTGTCGATGCCGGCCAAAGCGGCGAGCCGGCTCAAATGGTACTGCGCCTGGTCACGGTTGCCCTGTTCGACCTGCCAAAGCCCGTAATACTGCCAGGTCTTGACGTGGTTCGGATCGATCTTCAGCGCGCGCTCGTACCAGATCTGCGCGACCTTGTAGTCGCCGAGCTTGCGATAGGAGTAGCCGATCAGGTTGGCGACGGCGGCGTTGTCGTCGTGACCGAGCGCCTTCAGCTGAGCAATCGCGGCGGTGTAATCGTTGCGGTCGTAGACCGTGGCATAAGCGGCCCGATAGCCGTCGAGGAAGCGGCGATCCTCGATGCTCGAGCTCTTGTCGGACTTTTTTTCCTTCTTGGCCTTCTTGCTGTCCGATGCCGGCGGCGACGGATTTTCGTCGCCCGAGGCATAGGCCGATGTGAGCAGCGGTACCATCAACGCCGTTGAATACATGGCTAGCGCCAACATCCTGATCGCAAATTTGCTCATCCGTCGCTCCCGATTTTGATGGGCGGCCATCCTATACCGAGGCCCGTTGATTGAACACCGGCTGCCACAGGACATTCCCCGGCCATCGGCCCGGTTTGCCGATTTTGCCGGTTCGCGCCGGCTATCCGCCGCAAAGCCAACATGACGAACATGTCATCCAGATGAACGAAGTCCACCGGTGCGCTTCAGTCGGGGTTCAGCGCGCCACCTTTAAGGTGGCCAGCATGATCAACGAGCCCGGCCATCCGACCGGAAACCCTCGGGATCCCCGTTTGAAAGAGGATACCACCATGTTGAAGACAATTTCCGCGGCGCTGCTTGCCGTTTCCGTTCTGGCGGCGCCCGCGATGGCCGCCGGCGCCGGTAAGACGATGCAGGCTCCGGCGATCAAGGCCGTGCAGGTAAAGGCCAGCGTGCTGAACGCCAAGGCCAGCATGGACCGCCATCATCATCGGCATTACCGGCATTTCCGCCATCATCACTTGCACAAGCGCTGATAGCCGGTTGGCCGGCGCGGCGTGACGCCGCCGCGCCGGAACGGCGAATCAACCAGAGGCTCTGCCCGCGATCGAAGACCCATAGGCGAATTCCATTTCGCCGGCCGACGGTCTAGGGTCACGAATCCGAAGTTCGGCACGGACCACCGACCCGGGATTAGCCAGCTCCAAACGGCCGGATATTGAATTGCGCTTGGGAATGCCAGAACGCTCGGGAGTATCGGCAAGGTCTGCGGCAATCCTGCTGCTGCCGATCGTGCTGATCGGCTGCGCAGGCGGCGACGAGAGCAGAAATGTCAGCTTTACCGCCGATCGCAGCGGCACCAACCAGCCTTTTCCCAACAATTACCGCGCCGAACTGCTGGCCTTCATGAAGACCTATCTCACCAATCCCGTGGGCGTGCATGATGCCGCCATGGCCGAGCCGGTTCAGCGCACCGTCGGCGGGCGGGTGCGCTATGTCAGCTGCCTGCATTTTATTCCGCGCGAGTCCGATGGCAGCTATCGCGACCTGCGCGAACGCGCCATCGTCTATGTCGATGGCCGGCTCGACCATGTGGTCGAGAACGCCGCCGAAGCCTGCGCCGGTGCGGTCTATGCGCCGTTTCCGGAACTGGAAAAGATGACGCGCTGACCGCGCCCGCGCCGAAGGCGGGGGAAACACCCGATCACTTTTCGGCGAGCTTCGAACCGGCCCTGGCCACGGCCGACACACGCATAGGCCTGCGGGGCCGATATTGTCGGCAAAATCGAAATTCTTGGGGAACAAAACCGCGTTGTTGCTCCGCCGTCACAGTCGCGGAGCATTCGTGCTTCGGCATCGCCGCGAAGCAACCAAATTGACGCCATGTTGTTTGATGAGGGTCACAACGACGAAATGGGGACCATCATGAAGAAACTCTTGCTCGGCGCAGTCTCCCTGATCGCATTCGCGGCCCCCGCGGTCGCTGCCGATCTTCCTGCGCGCACCTATACCAAGGCTCCGGCCTATACGCCGCCCGAAGCGATCTACAACTGGACCGGCTTCTATATTGGCGGCCATATCGGCGGCGCCTTCGCGGACAGCAACAGCCTGCAGGGCAGCGGCGGCCAGTTCATGGGCGGCGTGCAGGGCGGCTTTGATTACCAGTTCGCGACCAACTGGGTGATCGGTGCCGAAGCCCAGTACAGCTGGCTTGCGAACAGCAATAATGGCGGCGTGCTTTTCCCGGCTGGCACATTGGTGAGCGGCAATACCGGCCAGCTTGGTTCGGCGACCGGCCGGTTGGGCTATACTTGGGGTCCGGCGCTGCTTTACGCCAAGGGCGGTTATGCCTGGCGCGACAACAACACGATCAATGTCAGTCTGGGCGGCGCGCCGGTGCCCTTTACCACCGATGGCGGTCACCAGGACGGATATACCGTCGGCGCGGGCCTGGAATACATGTTCGCCCCGAACTGGTCTGCCAAAGTGGAATACCAGTACTACAATTTCGGCAGCACCACCTTCACCAGCGGGACCCCCGAGATCGTCGGGGCCCGTTTCCGGAACGACGAGCAGACCGTCAAGGCCGGCCTGAACTATCATTTCGGCTGGGGTGGCCCGGTCGCCGCGCGCTACTGACGGGACGGCTTTCCGCCGCAAGAGGGCCGGCTTGGTGCCGGCCTTCTTTTTGTTTTCGGGAATTTTCTGTGCAGGCCGTGCAACCGCCCGGGCCCCGGGGCGCTCACCGAAAATAATTTTTGCAGCGCACGGAACTTCCACGCTCAATCGGTTATTATCGGTGCGCCGGTTGATGGACAACGAACATGCGTGCCTTGGTGTTAGGGATTGTTGTTTCGACGGGTGCTCTGCCGTGTTTTGCCCAGACCGTGCTGAAATCCGAACCCCTGATCCTCGCGCCCTATGAAATCGCCTTCGTGCAGGACGCATCTTGTCCAGCCGGCAAGGTGCTCAAGGTTACCGGCGCGATCAGGGGGCTGCATCGCCGCAAAGCTTGCGTTACGCTTGCCGCCGAGCAGGCCTCGCTGGCGGTCGCGAGCCCGTAGGCTCATGATCTTTCGGTAGAATCAAACAATTGCCAGTATCCGGGTCTGCTTCTAGCGATCCAGCTCCAGGGGAGCGTCGCGCTCGGCCTCGGCCTTGTTGCTGGCGGGATCCTCCTGGGGGTCCGGCCGGCAGGGCTTGATCTCGTAGTCATTATCCAGCAACGGCCCCGCTGCCGGTTCCGCGTTCTGGGATACCGGATCGACCACCAGACCGCTCTGGCGGGCGAGTTTCCAGACATCCGCCTCGGTGGGATAGGTCTTGCTCAGCCTGGCCTCATTGCAAAACAGCGCATAGGGCATGGAATGGCTCCGCCAAACTGCTCTAACGCGCAGGGCGACGGAGGGTTTCGGCCTGACAGCGGGGCGGTTCAGCGCCGAGAATCCGAGGTCGCGGAACGGGAAAGCGCCGATTCCGACGGAGTCCCTGAGTCGTAAACGAGTCCTGAATCCCGGAAAAAATATTCCCCGAGACTCCCAGGCTAGAATCGCCCGATGTTTTCGTGGTCATGGGAACGATCCTCCAAACCTCCTGCCAACGGGTGCATCTAGCACTTTCGGTGGCGCTGCTGGCGGCCTGCGCGGCGAATCTGGCGCTGGTATGCGCCTGGCTCTAAGGTAACGCCGCCGCTCCGGCCGTGTCCGCGAGGTCGGATGGATTGGGTTGGCTATCCCCTTATCCGGCTACTGTCAGTCGAGCTTCGAAGAAGCCGACAACGCGGCCGATAGCGTCGGCGGCCATCGGATCGGTATCTGAAAAGTCGAAACCGTGCGGTCTGCCGGGATAGGCGACCAGTTCAGCTTGTGCTCCGATCGCCTTGCCGAGCTTCACGAGTTGCTCGCCCTTGGCGAGCGGAACATTCTGATCCGCCTCGCCGTGCAATACGATCATCGGTGGCAGGTGGCTGATTTCCGCCACCATCGCATCGGGCATGCCGCCGTTCAGCACGGCCAACGCGGTGACGCGCCGGTCGCGCGCCGCGGCATCGGCGGCAACATAGCCGCCCAACGAGAATCCAAGCAGGCCGACACGGCCGGAACTATCGGGTCGCGCAAAGATCGTCGTCACGACGGCAGAAACCCGCCTTGCCCAGCCGTTGAATCGCCCGGCCTCATAGGCCTCGCGGCTCGCCCTCGTGCGGCTGGTCGGATCCAGCGCCGGAGCATCGGCGGCGCTGAAATAGCGCAGGAGATAAGCGTCGATGCCCCGGGCCGAGAGCGCGTCGGCATAGCGCTGGTAGGCTCGGGGTCGGCGTTCGAAGCCGTGAAGGCCGTGTAGCAACAGGACGCTTGGACGCTTTCCGGCCTCACTCGCCCCGTATCGGGTCAAGGCCACACTGCCTTCGTCCGCATCAACGCGGAGTTGCTCCGGTACCCCGGCATCGGCCGGGGCAAACAGTGGGAGCAGCACAAAGCCCGCCAAAGCCGCGCGTCGACTGATCGTTCGCATTATCGCCGCGGGCATGGAACTTGTTGCGCCGGGTGCATGAATCACATGATGCGGCCAGCGAAAAGGCCGGCGAGACCGGCGGCCATTACGCGCTTGCGGCCTTTTTGGCCGACCTGGGCGGGCTATCCTGCACGCCATAGCTCTCGAACGCAGCGATGGCTTCGCTGATGTCGGACTCGCTCAGCAGCACCGGGCCCCCGATCCCCAAGGTGAGATAATACTGCCGGGCGATGGTCTCGAGTTCGATCGCCCGCCACATGGCCTTTTCCAGCGACGAGCCGGTCGCGATCATTCCGTGATTTGCCAGCAGACAGGCGGTCCGGTTCTCCAATGCCTTGAGCGCATGATCCGACAGCTCCTTGGTGCCGAACCTGGCATAGTCAGCAACGCGCACGCTCATGCCGCCGAAGGCGGCGATCATGTAATGGCATGCCGGAATTTCCTTGCGTGCGATCGCCAGCACGGTGGAATAGGTCGCATGGGTATGGACAATGCCGCCGACATCGGGCCGCGCCTGCATGATATCGAGGTGAAAGCGCCATTCGGAGGAGGGCTTCAGCGGCCCCTTCCACGATCCGTATTCGCCATCGATCGGCATCGCGGCGATCATGTCGGGGGTCAGCGAGTCGTAGGGTATGGCCGACGGCGAAATCAGCATGGTCTTGCCATGACGGGCCGAAATGTTCCCGGACGTGCCTTGGTTGAGTCCGGAGGCATTCATCGCGCGGCATTTGGCAATGATCGCTTCGCGCAACTGAAGTTCGGTATCGGTCATGAACCACCCCTGACAATCGAGCGCTTGTTGCGCTCAATCGACGCCTTGTCTTGTTTGGTGCCGCACTCGACCGTTGATCCGGATAGATATGGATTTTGCGTCCGGCGAGCGACTCCGGCGCGGCGCCGCATCATGCCGGCGATCACCGCCAAAACTCAAGACGGTGCGCTCTGGAATCAGATACCTGGCCGTAAAAAACCCGGCTTTCAGATACGAATCCGCAAAAAAACGGCGAGCACGGCACCTCGATGAGCCCAATCGAATGCCCCAGACCTCGTCACGCGCAGTGCCGTTGTTCGAGTGCGCCGAACTCCAGATTTTCGCCCTGATTCCGATCGGGCGGGGTTCGTCTGCAAGCGGGCTTCCAGCTGCGGGCAGCCGGACGCTAGATCGCAAACACCCAGACCGCCACGATGGCGCCGAGCACCGCGAGGCCGGAAATCGTCCAGCCCGTCACGTAAACCGCACCATCGGTTTCCGGCCTGTCCACCATGGTATCTTGCCAATGGGTCATAACCGCCTCCTAAACTCTGCCCTCGATGATAGGTCGCCGAGGGCGGCTCAAGGTTCAATTCCGGCCGTCTCTCCGCGAGGCGCGAGCTCCTTGCGCCCCGCGGATGGAGTGCCGATCGGCGGGCTAGTTTACCGGCGGCGGTGAGCCCGCCGTGCGAACGAGCCGGTCGGCTTTCTGCAGAACGTAATGATTGTCAGGCTGCTGCCTGGCGAAAAAGCTCAGCACTACGAACGCCGCGCAGAACGTCAGGCCGGTCAGCATGACTTTTCGATAGGTGCGCCTGTCGGCGTTGTGAAAGGTCGTGGACATGCTTCCAGCCATACAACTTCAGGCTGGGGGCGCAATCGCTGCCGGTTTTTAACCTAACCGATGAAGGTTACTCGCCCCGTCGATTTGAAAAGAATTGAATCTATCGCGCTGCGGTCGAAAGCCTGCGACGGCATCCCGAGTCGCTTCCTCTCGTTGTCGCAGCCGGAGCTGCCCGAAGGCGGCCACGTCCGTGTTTTTTCGGATCGCGCCATGGCTTCGCAGCCCCATTTCGCCGCTTAAATTGACCGGCGATTAACCGCGTCCCTTCGAAAGCCGAAGGCTTAATCCGGCATTATCCCCCTGCGCCCACGGTCGAACCAAAGTCCCGGTTCGGGGCTGCGCCCTGGATGGCTGCGAACATGGTTTGGCGGAAAACCCTGGAAAGAAGCTGCCCTGTCGAAGGCCGCCGAGCCTACGTTCCGGCTAGCTGGGCAATCGTTGGATTCGTGTTCGTCGTCTGCGCCCTGCTTTTGGGCCTGGAGACCTCCCATATCCTAAGCCGGCGCGCCGACATCATGGCCAGCGGCCGAAAAGACACCGCGAACCTTGCCAGCTCTCTCGTCCAGCACGCGGAACTAACCTTTCGAACGGCCGACGCGGTTTTGCTCGGAGCCGTGGCCAGGCTCGATCAAGATCATGCTCTTGGTCCGGAAGGTCGCCAGAGATTGAGAAACTGGTTCCTTCAGGAAGTTCGCAACTCCTCCCAATTCACGGGTTTCGCCGTTATCGGCAGTGACGGGTCGATGGTGGTCAGTTCTGCCGGCGACAACGGCCCGGCGAACCTCTCCGACCGTGATTACTTCATTTACCATCGGGATCACGACGACCACGAGCTTCTCCTCAGCAAGGTAGTACGGGCCCGCAACGCCGATGGCTGGCTGATCCCGGCGACCCGAAGGTTCAATCGCCCGGACGGCACATTTGGGGGCGTCGTCATTGCCGCGATCGATCCCGGGTACTTTCAGGATTTATACGACCGGCTTCAGCTCGGCGACAATGGTGCGGTGCTTCTCGCCTCGTCGAACGGCAGTGTTCTGGTACGCCGGCCATTTGTCGAGGCTTATGTCGACCGGGATATATCGCAGGGCGGCCTGTTCAAGCTGTTGAAACAGGCGCCGGTCGGGAGCGGAGAGATTACGGCAGCAACTGACGGGGTGAAGCGCCTCAACAGTTACGAACGGGGAAAGACTTATCCTGTCGTCGTGGCCGTGGCTCAGGACGTCAACGAGTTGCTGGCTCCCTGGAAGCAGGATGCGATACGTCAGTTTGGCGAGGTCATCGCCATCATGGTGTTCATCTCGCTGCTGGGCGCGGTGGTCTGGCGCATCACCAGGACTCTCGCCGCCAATGCCAAAACCTCAAGCGAGACAAACGCGCGCTTCGACGCAGCCCTTGCCAACATGTCGAACGGTCTGAGCATGTTCGATGCCGATGGCAATCTGATGATCTGGAATGAACGCTACGTCGAACTGTATGGAATGTCGCCCGAGCTCATCCGGCGCGGAGTGAGCATCCATACCATCCTGGCGCATCGCGAAGACGCGGGAAATCTGGATTCCGGCGTTGAGGAGTACGTCAGGGATTTTCAGCAAGAGCTCACTGATTTCGGCAAAAGCATAACGACCTCCCGGCTCAAGGACGGGCGAACCATTTCCGTGGCCAATGCCGCGATTGCGAGCGGTGGTTGGGTGTCAATACATGAGGACAGTACCGAGCGGATTCGTCGCGAGGAGGAGATCGCAGAGCAGGCTGCCGAATTGGGGCGAACAAACATGAGATTTGACGCGGCCTTGAGCAACATGACGCAGGGCCTGTGCCTGTTCGGCGCCGACAAGAGCCTGGTGATCGCCAATATCCGGTTCCGCGAAATGTACGACCTGCCGGAAGAACTGGTGAGGCCGGGCACGCCATTGCCCCTGATCCTGCAGCATCACGCCGACCGTGGCGCCGCGACTGGCCTGTCCGTCGACCAGCATGTTCAGGCGATTCCAACCCAGCCAAATCAGTATTTCTCGCCGGCCGACGGCCGCGAAATCGCGATCAAGCGGACACCGACCGCGGATGGCGGGTGGGTTGCAACCCACGAGGACGTCACGGCGCAGCGGCTACAGGAGAAGCTGTTGGCGGAGAAGGCCGCCGAACTGGAATTGACGAATGACCGGTTCAACGCCGCCTTGAGCAACATGTCGCAGGGCATCAGCATGTATGACCAGGGCAAGCGCCTTGTCGTCTGGAACGACCGCTTTGCGGAGATCTATCGATTGCCGCGCAGCCTGTTGAAGGTGGGGATCCATCTCAACGTCGTCACCGAAGACATTGTCGCGCGCGGCATTCTCAGCGGCGAGGCAGACCAGACCGCGATTGCGAGCAAGATTGCCTCGGTGAGCGTGCTCCCGATCGACTCAGACAGGGTCGAGGAGCTTAGCGATGGACGCCTGATCCTGATATCGAGGCAGCGCACCTCCGACGGCGGCTGGCTGGCGACACATGAGGACATTACCGAGCGGCGGCGTGCGGAGGCGGAAATCAATCATTTGGCGCGGCATGACGCGCTGACCGGCCTCGCCAACCGCGCGGAATTCAACGCCAAGCTTGCGGAAGCCAGCAAGCGCCTCAAGCGTTACGGTGGATCCTTCACGGTGATGATGCTCGATCTCGACAGGTTCAAGGCCGTCAACGACACGCTCGGGCATCCTGCTGGGGATCAGCTGCTGGTCGAAGTCGCCCGGCGCCTGAAATCCTCGGTGCGCGAGACCGACGTGCTGGCGCGCCTCGGCGGTGACGAGTTTGCGATCATACACGAGGGCGCCCCCCATCAGCATGAAGGCGCCATCGCGCTGGCGCTGCGAATTATCAATACCGTCACCCAGCCCTTCGACCTCGACGGCCATCAGGCCAGCGTCGGCACCAGCATCGGGATCGTCCTTGCGCCCGAACATGGCGTCGAACCTGAGGAGTTGCTGAAAAAAGCCGATCTGGCGCTGTACGACGTCAAGGCCAACGGCAGGAACGACTTCCGGGTGTTTCAAGCTGAAATGCTCGAAATCGCCGATAGTCAGCAGTCCGCGGAGAGCGAATTGAGGGACGCCCTCGCAGCGGAGCAATTCGAGCTTCACTACCAGCCGGTCATCGACGTCACGTCACGCCGATTGTGCGGCGTCGAGGCGCTGGTTCGCTGGCGCCACCCGGCCAGGGGTCTCATCGAGCCGGACCAGTTCATCCCGCTCGCGGAATCCACCGGGCTGGTCGTTGCCCTCGGTGAATGGGTGCTGCAGCGCGCCTGCAGCGATGCGGTTTCCTGGCCGGCTGATGTCAAGCTCGCGATCAACATCTCGGCGGTGCAGTTCCGCAAGGGCAACCTGTTCGACGTCATCCTGTGCACGCTGGTGGAGACCGGCCTTGCCCCCGAGCGGCTGGAACTGGAGATCACCGAGGCTGCGCTGGTTGAAAACCAGGAAGCTCACTTGACAGCCATACGGCAACTGCGAAACCTTGGTATCGCCGTGGTGCTCGACGATTTCGGCACCGGCAATTCTTCGATCAACTACCTGGTCAGCTTCCCGTTCGACAGGGTCAAGATCGACCGGTCGTTCACCCATGGCGTCCTGAACCGCCGCGATTGCGCAGCGGTGGTGGCCTCGGTGCTGGCACTGGCGCACGGCCTCGGCATCGCCACGACCGCCGAAGGGGTCGAGACGGAGGCCCAGCTCGAATATATGAGGGGGGCCGGGGTGGATCTGGTGCAGGGCCATCTGTTTGGGCGGGCCGTCCCGATCGCGCAACTTGACCTCGACACTGCCGGCCTGCCCGGGGAAAGGGTGCACAGAACCATGCCTGCAGATCCGGGCAATTTCCATCACCGCAGAGCGCCATGAGTATGGATCCGCAAGACAACCTGCTCTACCAGCTCGAGAGCATCCAGTCCGGCAAGGACCTGTCGCGGCGGGCGGAGATCCTGCGCAGCGTGACCGATCTGTTTGTGCGCGGATCGGGCCGGTTCACCGAAGATCAGGTCGAGCTGTTCGACAAGGTCATGGGCGAACTGCTCAAGAACATCGAGTGTGGCGCGCGTGCGCAGTTTGGCAGGAGGCTCACCCGGCTTTACGACGCGCCGCCGGGCGTCGTGCACCAGCTGGCATTCGACGGCGCGATCGAGGTTGCCGGTCCGGTGCTGATGCACTGCGAACGTCTCGACGAGGCCGCGCTGCTCGAGAATGCGAGGACCATGGGTCAGGACCACCTGCTGGCGATCTCCGGACGCAAGACGCTGGTTGAAGCGGTGACGGACGTCCTGGTGGAGCGGGGAAGCCGGACGGTGGTTTCGCGCACCGCGCGAAACGTCGGCGCGCGATTTTCGGAATTCGGCATTTCGACCCTGGTCGCAAAGGCGCGCGACGATGGCGACCTGGCGCTGTGCGTGTGGTCCCGTCCGGATATTCCGCGCCAGAACCTGGTGCAGCTGTTCGTCGCGGCATCGGAAGCCCTGAAAATCCGACTGGTTGAAACCGATCCGCGAAGGGCCGGACTGATCGAGGCCGTGGTCGCCCGGGCGTCGGACCGGATCCAGGCCGATGCACGTATCGGCTCCGACGATTTCGCGCAGGCCGAGTCCTACGTCGGCTCGCTGCATGCTTCCGGCAGGCTGGACCAGCAGCAGTTGGCGGCGTTCGCCAACGAAGCAAGCTTCGACAAGGTCACCGTCGCGCTTTCGTTGATGTGCAGCCTTCCGATCGAACTCGTCGAACGCGCCTTCGTGCAAAACCAGACCGAACAGATCATCGTGCTGGCCAAGGCCATCGATCTGTCATGGGTCACGACGGTGGCGCTGCTGCTGCTGCAGGCCGGCGTCAACGGCAGCACGCGGCAGCAGCTTGATCGGTGTTTTGCCGGTTTTTGCAGGCTTCAGCCGAAAACGGCACAGACCGCGCTGCAGTTCTATCGGATGCGGGAGAAGGCCAACCGCCAGACCGCTTGAGGCGGTGCGCGTAGCGTGCGAGCCTTGCCGATAGTTTGGCGCCCTTTTGAAACGCTGGGCGCACGGCAACGCCGTCCGCCGCAGCCCACCCCGCGTCGTTGCCTACCGCCCCTGGCAGTTGGCTGGGCCGTTTTTAACGCCGGTCTTGATCGGCCTGTGGAGGATGCTTCGGCTCGGATTGGGTGTTGCGCACGGCTTCGGTCAGCATCTCGCGCAACTCGGCTTTGGTCTTCGCAGGCTCTCGCGTAAAGCTTTTTGTCCAGGTGGCCATGATCCCCATATGGGGACGCCGTGGCCGGAATCAACGCCTCCGCTCCCCTTGACTTGGCTCGCTTGCCGGAGATAGTTTTTGGCAGGTCGAGCAGGCGACCGACGGACCGCGTAAAGGGTTAAACCCGCCTCCAGCAGTTGAGTTTACATCTCCTTCTTTCTTGCCCGAGAGCAGCGGTCGCCGGGCGCAGGGAAAGAAGGTGTGCCATGCCGCAGGCTCTGCCCGCGAAACCCCATCTCGAATGGCTCAGGAAGGCCGCCAAGCTGCGACTTGCGGAGCTGCGCGCCGAAAAACCCGAAGCCAGGCTGCATCAGGCGCAGCTCGCGGTTGCCAACGACTATGGCTTTAAGAGCTGGCGCGCCCTCAAGATCCATGTTGACCGCATCAATCCGGCCCTTGGCCAGCGCGCGCGCGTTTTCGCGGCGGCCCGTGCCGGCGATGTCGAGGCGGTCCGCCGCGCCTTTGCCTCGGGCTTCGATCCGGCGACTGCCGACAGCGACGGCCGCACCATTCATCAGATCGCCAAGGAACTGCGTCACGAGGCGATCGAGCTGCTGGCCCGCGATCTCCAGGGCGGCAAGACCCGCCCCGACGACGAGATGCGGGCGATCCAGGCCATCATGCGGGCAGCGCAGTCCGGCGATCTCGACGCGCTCCACGCCGGCCTCGACGCCCATCCCGGGTGGATCGATGCGCTCGGCGGCGGATTCCAGAAGGCCACCGCCCTGCATCTGGCGGTTCTCCGCAACCGGCATGCCGCGATCCGCCTGCTGATCGCACGCGGCGCCGACCTCGATCGCCGCGATTTTCCAGACAATGCCGCGCCGCTGCACTTTGCGGCGGCTCATGGCGATCTCGAAACCATCGCGCTTCTGGTCGAGGCCGGCGCGGACATCGACGGCAACGGCGACGACCACGGCGTCGGCGTGCTCGGTTGGGCGACTTGCTTCCGCGAGGTGCGGCAGGACGTCGCTGCCTATCTGCTCGGGCACGGCGCCACGCTCAATCTCTGGACCGCGATCGCGCTCGACCGCGCCGACGAACTGCGCGCGATCATCGCCCGCGATCCCGCATTGCTGGGCGCCCGGATGACCCGCAACCAGCATCGCCGTTCGCCGCTGCATCATGCCGCCGCGAAAAATCGCCCTGGCATCGTCAAGCTGCTGCTCGAACTCGGCGCCGATCCCAATGCACGCGATGCGACCGGCGCCACCGCGCTGACGACGGCGGCCCTGGAGCGTGCCGACGCAAGCGTGGTTGCCGCCTTGTTGGCTGCCGGCATGAAACCCGATTTCCTGACGGTCGTGACCATGGAACGCTATGCCGAGGCCGAGGCGATGTTGCGGGATGATCCCTCGCGGATTGGTCCTGACGGCGATGATACCATCGCCTTGCATGCCTGCGTCGCCAAGCAGAACCCCGCCGCCATTCGCTGGCTGCTGGCGCACGGCATCGATGTCAACGCCAGGCGGCCGATGTGGGATCTCAATCACACCGCTCTCCACATGACCATCGAAAGCGGCGCCATCGACCTCGCGCGGCTCCTGCTCGAGGCCGGCGCCGATCCGAACGTTCGGGATGACAGGCATCACGCCACCGCACTGGGCTGGGCCGAGTTCTTTGGTCGCGGGGACTTTGCCGAACTCATTCGCGGGAAGGGCGGCATCAGATGACGAAGAGGACGATAACCTGGCGCCAGCTGCTGCTGGGCGCCGGAGCGGCCGTGATGGCGCCGTGGCCGGCAAGGGTGGCTGCGGCGGCGAAAGCGTGGCCGCCGGTCGCTGCCGCGGATGACGATTGGTTAACCCGCCCCTAATATGTTCCCCGTACAATTACGGATCTGAGCGTTATTGACCGCTGCGTCGGAAACACGACCTGCCACAGTGTCCCGGAGAATCATTTGGTACGGAACCGGACCATGTCCTCCCAATGTCCTCAACAGTCGTTCGATGATTGCGCTGAGCTGGGCGCGAAGCTGAAGGAAGAAGTCAGATCGCTTCCTCACGGCGCCAAACGCGAAGCCTTGCTGCAGAGGGCGCGGAAACTGGAGGCTGCCTTGGATATCTTCAAAAGCTGGGCTTCCTCGCCCGGGCTCAGAGCGCCCAGATAAGCCCGCCTCGGCTGGCTTCCACCCCGTCTTGCCTTCCCGATTTGTCGAACATGCTTTCCTGCTCGGGCGCGTGCGTGCCAGCGGGTCGGCGCAAAGCGCGGCCCGATGCAAAAACTGGGCGGCGTCTCGAAGCATGGAAAGCAGGCACGGACTCGCGGCCATCCATCGAGACGCCGCGCAAGCGCGCGGCTCCTCTGGATGAGGCGATAAATCATTTCATCGGCCAAACCCAGGCAGCGATAGGGCAGGGCCTCCGACCGCCACGGCACCATGGACCAGGAACGTCCTCGTTTCCTGGTCCATTGCTGGCGGCGCAGGGCTTCCGTCCGTAGTTGAGGCCGGGTGTCCTGGTTTAAAAATTTTCGGTGTCCCGTTTTCTTTTCACTCAGGAGTTGAGCGGTCGCCGGCGATCGCCGAGGGGATCAAGGAGACGAGCCATGATATACGAAAGGACCATTCCAAGGCCCACAACCAGGAACAGGCTGATGGCGCAAGGAACGATTGCCATCCGCTGGTTCGCAACAGCATCTTCGACGAGTTTTT
>Ga0302320_10001950_pt1 | contig 49178 bp, 33 predicted proteins | sample Bog_T0_3_FD_202130 | JGI IMG/M metagenome (GOLD analysis project Ga0302320, IMG submission 202130) | Peat permafrost microbial communities from Stordalen Mire near Abisko, Sweden - Bog_T0_3 | ecosystem: Environmental > Terrestrial > Soil > Wetlands > Peat | place: Sweden: Abisko, Stordalen Mire... | reverse complement strand
GCCCACAACTCGGAGAAAGGAGGTGCTTCTAAATGCTTGAAATATTTGGTGGACCTGATCGGGATCGAACCGATGACCTCTTCCATGCCATGGAAGCGCGCTCCCAGCTGCGCCACAGGCCCACATGTTGCGCGGATGCAACTCCTCTATTGTCTCCGCTCGGGCAGGATTCGTCAAACCCCGGCCTCAGGGCAAATGGAGCATCACCGGACAGGGGTTGTATGGGGAATTCACCAGGGCTGGACCGGGATGACTGCCCCGAGTGCGGTGCGGCGCCTGGCCGGCCGACTCCGCAAAGCGCTATCTAAGTTGCCGGATTTTCCTCACCTTAAGAAAAACGCACGTGACCGGGAACACTTCGGGGGTGTTCCGGTGTCTAAGAGAATAGGGACGCGGAAATTCGGGCCTCGGCCTCGTTCCGTATCCCGCACACTCGGTTGCAGTTTTGGAGTTTCCAGCGGCAGATGGATGACCGCTGGGGTGAGTGGCCGCGGCAAGCAGGAAGTCTGGCATTCGGGTTTCAAGTATCCGGTTTTTCGGTCGGTGAAAGTGAAACAGACTTTTAAGATGCCAGATGTGCTTGTGTTGCGGTAACGTGGGAGGACACTGAGATGCAGGCGGACCTCACCATGGGCAATCTTGTCAGTGCACTGACGCTCCAATCCGAAGAAGCGGCTCTGATCGAGGAACTGCGGGCCGGTTCCGAGGAGGCGTTCGCGTGGCTGATCGCGCGCTACCACCAACCGATCTATTCGCTGTTGGCGCGCATGGTGCAGGATCGCGCCGAAGCCGCCGACTTGACCCAGGAAGTCTTCGTGAAGGTCTTCCGGGGGGTGGGCAACTTCCACGGAGAGTCGGCGCTGCGGACTTGGATCTACCGCATCGCGCTGCATGAGGCCTCGAACCAGCGGCGCTGGTGGATGCGCCACAAGCAGCGCGAGGTTCCCATTGAGCAGGAGATGAACCTGGAGGACGGCGGAGCGCCGGTGCGGCTGAAAGAACTGCTGGTGGATCCGGCTGAGTCGCCGTTCGAAATGGCGGTACACAGCGAGAACCGGGCGCGGGTGGAGTCGGCGTTGCGGCAGGTCCCGGAGCCGTTTCGCACCACGCTGATTTTGCGGGACATTGAGGGATTTGTGTACGAGGAAGTGGCCGAGATGCAGGGTGTGAATCTGGGAACGGTGAAGTCGCGGCTGGTGCGCGGACGCGCCTTCCTCAGGGCCATCTTGACTTCGGCGGCCGCCAAGGATCGCGCCAGTGAGAGTGCGATAAGGAACGCCGGATTTGAAGTACCTCTGGGAGAGGAGGCGCGATGAGCGGTTGCAGTGCAGTGCAAGCGGGGTTTACGGAGTACCTGGACGGGCGGTTGAACGGACACCAGATGCAGCAGATGGCCGCGCACCTCGACGACTGCCGGGAGTGCGCCTGGGAGTGGGCGGCGCTTAAGGAGGCGCAGGCGTCGCTGGCCGCGCTGGGTCCGGTGCAGGAACCCGGCGATTTGCTGTTGAGGATTCGCGTGGCCGTCAGTCAGGAGCGCGCGCGCAGCCGCCGTGGCGTCTTCGACGGCTGGGATCTGGCCTGGAAGAACACCGTGGGCCCCTTCCTGTTGCAGGCGGGAGCCGGTTTTGCCAGCGCAGTCCTGCTGCTCGGCTCCATCATTGTGCTGATCACCATGTTTGCCCAGCCAGAGATGGCGCAGGCCACCAAGGACGAGCCGCTCGGTAACCCCACGGCGCCGCGGCTGGTGAACCTGTCGACCGGCGCGGGTGACAAACAGGTTGGCGACGGCTCGGGCCCGGTGGTGGTCGAAGTCTATGTGAACAGCGCGGGCGCCATGTATGACTATCGCATCGTCTCAGGCCCCAACGACGAGGCCACCCGTTCGCAAATCGAGAACTTGCTCCTGACCAGCCACTTCGATCCGGCGCGGTTCTTCGGTCAGCCGGTGCGCGGCCTGGCCGTGCTCTCCTTCGCTGGGGTTTCGGTAAGGGGATAAAGGCAGCGACTAAGGGATCAGGGACCAGGTGTGGGACTAGAAAAAGCCGTGCCCCGCTCGGACGTTGTCAGGGCGGGCCTTCTTATTCTTCCTCCCGTTTGACCCTGCCGGTGCGTCTAACTAGACTTGCAGGCAGGGCTAATTCATGACGCTTTCTCGATTTCCTACTTCCGCAATGCTTCCGGCTGCCGTTTTCTCTCTCCTGGCCGTACTCGCGCTCCCCGCGGCTTACTCCCAATCCTCCGACAGCAGTTCTTCCGCCAAACCGGGGAAGAATCAGAGCTCTTCTTCGCAGGTCCTGCAGCAGGAGAAAGCGCCGTCGCTGATCGATCCGGCGGGGCCGACCATCTCGCTGACTAGTTCCGAACCCGTGTTTCTGATGGCGGCTGCCCTCAACGCCTGCGGCTACGACGAGGGACTGGAAGAGAGCGATCCGGTGCGCAAGCGGGTGCGCGACGAGATGAACGATGCGCTCGCCAGGAGCGAGGACGCCCGCAACAAGCGTGACAAGGTCTGTCTATATATCGCCCAGCACCGCATGACCGGCTCGCAGCACGATATTGCGCAGTACATCTCGCTCGCCCTTTATCTGACGCCCCCGCCGGAGATTGAGACCTCGGACGACCTGACCGAGATGCCGCCCGACTCCACCCAGGTGGTGGAAATCGTGCCCCTGCTGAACGACTTTGTTGCCGCCATGGACCTGCACGGCATCTGGCTTGCGGTGCATCCCATCTACGATAAAGAAGCCGACCGCCTGCACGATCCGCTGTCGAAGATGATTGTGGGCACCAACCTCTACCTGAAGATGCCGGCATCGACCTACCAGGGGCGGCGGTTCCTGGTGGTCATCGAGCCCATGCTCTCGCCCAGCCTGGTGAATGCCCGCATCTACGGGACGGACTATATTGTGGTGGTCTCGCCGGTGAATGGGCAGATTCGCATGAGCGATGTGCGCCACACCTATTTGCATTACATCATCGAGCCGCTGCTCAACGCGCGCGCCAACGCCATCGACCGGACGCAGCCGATTCTGAAGGAGATTCGCGAGGCGCCGCTCGAGTTCCGCTATCGCTCCGACACCGTGCCGCTGACCATCGAATGCCTGATCAAGGCCATCGAGGCGCGAACCATGGATACGGGCGTGCCGGAGTACAAGATTCCCGCCAACGCCGACCGCTCGGATGTGCCCCGCTATGAGCATGAACGCCAGATCTACCAGCAGAAAGTGGACGCCGTGCGCGTGGCCACGGTGCGCCACGATATGACACAGGGCTTTGTCCTGACCCAGTATTTCTATGAGCAGCTGATCCAGTTTGAGAAGGACCCGGCGGGATTGCAGGATACGATCGGCGAGATGGTCTACAGCATGGACGTGGACCAGCAGGTGCACCGGGCGCGGGATATCGAATTCGACAAGGAGGCCGACGGAGAAGTGCTGGGCCGCAGCCAGCCGCGCAAGCTCATCGGCCTCGACCTGGCCGAGGCCCGCCTGGCGGAAGGCGACACCGCGACGGCCAGCGCCCTGGCGCGGCAGGCGCTTGCGGAGCGCTCCGACACGCTGGAGTCGACGGCCACAGGCGCGCGCGCCAACTTTATTCTGGCTCGCGCGGCCATCCTGACCGGTCATCCCGATGAAGCGATCGACCGCTTCCAGCAGACGTTGGCCACCAGCAAGGAGCAGCGCCTGCTGGCCTGGTCGCACATCTATCTGGGCCGCATGCTCGATCTGGATTGCAAGCGGGACGAGGCCGTCTCCGAGTACCAGTCGGCGCTCACCGTGCGCGATGGCCAGCAGGATACGCGGCTGGCGGCGGAGCGGGGCCTGAAGACCGCGTATGCCGTGCGCGGGCACAGTTGCGACGAAGATGCGGACTCGGACAAAAATACGCCCGGCGCGGGCAGCGCCAAGCCCGATGGGACACAGCCGCCGGCCTCAGCCCCCGCCCCGCAGAAACCGCAATAGTGCGCGCCCGGCGGTTTGTCCGTCACCGCAGAGCGTCTAATAATAGGAAGATGGGAGCTGCTCTGGGCGAGGATCCCATGCCCTGGCGCAAGACCAGGCAGGAAGGCAACACAGCAAGCAATCGAGGTGCACGTGGAAGCAGCTCCGATCGAATTGGAAGCCGCACTCGGGCATGGCTTTGCCAGGCGCGAACTGCTGGTGCGCGCCCTCACGCACCGGTCGTTGTCAAACGAGCGCGCGGCTGCACAGCGGCTTGAAGAGCTTCCCGAAGACGAGAGCAACGAGCGCCTGGAGTTTCTCGGCGACGCGGTGCTGGGGCTGGTGGTGGCGGAGGCGCTGTTTGCGGCGCATCCGGAGTGGCAGGAAGGCGAGTTGACCAGGGTTCGCGCACGGCTGGTGAGCCGCGGGCACATGGCGGATGTGGCCAAGGAGATCGGCCTCGGCGGTCACCTGCGCCTGAGCCGGGGCGAGGATCGCAGCGGCCTGCGCAACAAGGCCACCGTCCTTTCGAATACCATGGAAGCAGTCATGGGCGCGTTGTTCCTCGACGGCGGCCTGGAGGCGGTGAGAGACTTTGTCCGCCGTTGCGTGATGGGCGATGCGGCAGAGCAGCTGGCAGAGGAGCTGCGCTCCGGCGAGGCGCTGGGCAACTACAAGTCGGCGCTCCAGGAACACATGCAGTCGGAGCGGTTGGGTACGCCTCTTTACCGTGTCAAGAGCGAGAGCGGCCCCGATCATCGCAAGCGGTTTCTGGTAGAGGTTCGCTTGAAGACAGAAGATGACGCGCCGATTCCGCCCCTGGCGCGCGGCAGGGGCAGCACCAAGAAACTCGCGGAACAGGACGCGGCGCGGCGGGCGTTGCAGCAGATGAAGGCAGGAGAAATAAGGGTCGGCGCAACCGCGCCGGGAGTGAAAGAGGAGGACCAGCCAGAGGAATGAGCACCCCGGCTCAAAAACCAGCCCTCATGGAGCAGCATGCAGCGCGCCACCGGCTTCATTTGCCCACCGTGCCGGAGGCGCTGGCCTCGCTGCTGCAAACCGTCGTGGTGGCGCTGTTTTTGCTCACTTTTCTGCTCGAGCCATACCTGATCCCCTCTGAAAGCATGGAGCACACCCTGCTGGTCGGGGATTTCCTGCTGGTGAACAAGCAGGTGTACGCGCCCCCTAGCCGCCTGGGCCGCCTGCTGTTTCCCTACCGCGACGTGGCGCGCGGGGATATCGTCGTCTTTCATCATCCCCATCCACCGTTTCTGGTCAAGCGGGTGGTGGGCCTGCCCGGCGACCGGTTGCGCATTACGGACGGCCGCGTCATGGTCAATGGAGTTGTGCAGGACGAGCCCTACGCGGCCTTTGAACCCGCGGCCAGCAATCCCTTCCGCGACGATTTTCCCGCCAAGGTCTACACCGACCCGGAGGTCGATCCGTTGTGGTGGCGGCAGATGCAAAACCTCACCCGCGACGGCGAGCTGATTGTCCCCAGGGATGAGTACTTTGTCCTTGGCGACAACCGCAACCACAGCCTGGATTCGCGCTTCTGGGGATTTGTGCCGCGCTCCCAGATTGTGGCCCGGCCCCTGGTCATTTACTTCTCGCTCTCCCGCCCCTCCACCACGGATGTGCAACAGGCCCCGCTACAGGCCTCGGATGATAGACTCGGACACGACAGGCAGCTTTCCGCCCGCCTCACGGGCTTTGCGCGCTGGAAGCGCATCTTCCATGTGGTGCATTGAAGACAAGTGGTTAGTGGTTAGTGAACAGTGGTCAGTGATCGAGTTTGCATCGGTAACTCACAAACACGAGGTGGGATGAAGTTTTTTCCGTTGCGGTGGAGAGTGCATGTGATCCGTCTAACCACTACCCACTACCCACTACCCACTACCCACTACCCACTTCAAAATGAGCGACCGGATGACGAAGAATAAAACGCCCAGTTCCAGAATGCCGTCTGAACCCCTCGCCGAAGCGGCGGAAGCCCCCGTTGAAACCAGAGTGGAAGAGACTCCCTTCGAGGCGGTCGCCAGCATCTGCTCGGTGCTGGTGGTAGGCCTGTTCATCCTCACCTTTCTGGGGCAGAACTTTGTCATCCCTTCCGGATCGATGGAGGACACGCTGCTGGTCGGGGATCACCTGGTGGTCGACCGCATCACGCTGACCACGGCGTCCAAGTGGATGCCGCTGGTTCACTATCGCGAGCCCAGGCGCGGCGATGTTGTCGTCTTCTACAAGCCCGCTGCCGACCCCGACCCGGTGGACGGTTCGCCCATCTACAATATCCTGGTGAAGCGGCTGATCGGCGTTCCCGGCGACCGTATTCACCTCCGCGACGGCATTGTGATCCTCAACGGCGTGGCCCAGAATCCGCCCCGCGAGAGCAAGGAAGGTCCGACTGCCTTCAAGGATTTCCTGGATGAGTACCCGTCCATTCCGCCCATGACAGACATTGGCGCCACCGAGGCCTGGAGCGTGGACTTTCCCAATCACGTCGAGAACGGCGACCTTGTCGTTCCGCCTGGACACTATTTCATGATGGGGGACAACCGGCACAACAGCCTGGATTCGCGCTACTGGGGCTTTGTGCCCAGGGAGAACATTGTGGGCCGGCCGCTGTTCAACTACTGGTCATTTGTGACGCCCGAAGACCAGTATGACCAACCGGGCATCGGCAACAGCCTGGCCTGGATGGGACACGTGGCGTTGCACTTCTTCACCGAGACGCGCTGGAAGCGGACGCTGCACCTGATAAGGTGAAAGGCAGTTTTCAGTGATTAGTGATTAGTGGTCAGTTAGACCCCACCAGGGCCGGCTGACTTTGATCTGATCCCTGACCCCTGTCAAGACCATGACCGAAGACGTGCAAGGCCGGCATAGAACACGCCTACGGCTCTGGCTGGGCCTGGCGGCAATTGCGGCTATGATGGCCATCGTGATTGTCCCGCCGCTGGTAAGCATCGGCAGCTACAAGAGCCGGATTACTGAGTTGATGTCTGCTTCGCTGGGCCGTCCCGTGCGCCTCTCGTCCGTAGAGTTGCGTCTGTTTCCCGCGCCGGGGTTCGTGCTCACCGACCTGACGGTCCAGGAGGACCCGGCCTACGGCGCCGAGCCGGTGCTGCACGCCAACACCGTCCGGGCTTCCATCCGGCTGCTGTCGCTGTGGCGCGGGCGGCTGGAGATCGGCAGCATCAGCGTGGACGAAGCCAGCCTGAACGTGGTGCGCACGGCGGAGGGCCGGTGGAACCTGGACTCCCTGTTCAGCACCGCCGCCGCGCGGTCCCAGCCGGAGGCAGGCAGCGCCCAAGCGGAGCGCAGCCGGCGCGGCAGGACGCTGCCTTATCTGGAGGCGACCAACTCCCGCATCAACTTCAAGCGCGGCGCGGAGAAGCTGCCGTTTTCCCTGGTGGAGACCGACCTTTCCTTCTGGCAGGAGAAGCCGGGCGACTGGCGCATCCGGCTGCGCGGCCAGCCCGCGCGCACTGATCTGAGCCTGGATCTTGCCGACACTGGGCTGGTGCGGCTGGAAGCAAGTGCCCAGCGTGCGCCTCTACTGCGGCAGATGCCCGTGCACCTCGATCTGGAATGGCGCGAGGCGCAACTGGGCCAGCTGGCCCGTCTGGTCATCGGTTCCGACCCCGGCTGGCGCGGCGATCTCACCGGCGAGATGCACGTCGACGGGACGGCCGATGAGGCCGCCATCAAGACGCGCCTGCGCGCAACCGGCGTGCACCGGGCCGAATTCGCTCCCGCGGCGCCGATGGACTTCGACCTTAGCTGCGGGCTTTTGTACCACTTTTCGAAGCGCTCGGTGGAGAAGCTGACCTGCGACTCGCCGCTGGGCGATGGACGCGTGCGCGTGGCAGGGGAGATGCCCGGCAACGGAGCACAGCCGCATCTTTCCGTCGAGCTGGAACGCATTCCGGTAGCCGCCGGCCTTGATGCTCTGCGCACCATCCGCAGCGGATTTGGACCCGGTCTCGAAGCCTTGGGCACGGTGAGCGGCAAGATAAGCTACGCCGAGGCTGCGCCAGACGCTCCCGCGTCGGTGCGCAACCGCGCCGGCCGGCCCCATGACAAAGCGCACGCCGCCAAGGCCCGTGCGACGCAGGCAGGACCGCTCACGGGCAGCCTGACGATGGAGAATTTCCAGCTCTTCGGAGACGGGCTCAGTTCGCCCATCCAGGCTGCAAAGCTGGTGCTGGAGCCGGCGCTTGCCACTGCGCGGAATCTGCCGCCGGGCCATGCCGCCGCGTCTCAAGAGCCCGAAGCCCTGGAAACCACCGTGACGATTCCCGCCGGGGCGCCCAGCCCGCTCATTGTCACGGCGCGGCTGGCGCTTTCCGGCTACCGGCTCACAGTCCACGGCCAGGCCGGCATCGTGCGCGCCAGGGAGATGGCGCATGTGGCCGGCATGGCGAATGCGGCTGCCCTCGATGCACTCGCCGGAGACCCATTGACCGTGGACCTCTTCGCCGAGGGGCCGTGGATGCCTGCAATCGGCGCTCCCTTGAGCAAAGCTCTCCCACCGGCAGGCGGCGCGATCGGACCGATCGGACCCCCTGCCGGGACGCGGGGGTTGGAGACGTCCCAACCGCCCTCCGGCGACAGCCTGAGCGGGACCTTGACCCTGCGCAACGCCAACTGGAAAGCGGACTACCTGGCCAACCATGTGCAGATCGCACAGGCCACGCTGTACCTGGGCGAAGCCGAGTTGCGCTGGGACCCAGTGGTTTTCTCTTACGGCCCGGTGAAGGGCACGGCCAGCCTGACCGTGCCCGCGAACTGCGAGGTGGCCGACCGCTGCCTGCCCAGGTTCGAGGTCCATTTCGGCGATCTGGATGTCAGCGCGCTGCAGGCCGCCATCCTTGGTGCGCGCGAGCCGGGCACGCTTCTATCCACCCTGATTGCGCGGCTGCGGCCGTCGAACGCGGCGCCGGCGTGGCCACCCCTGGAAGGAACAGTCAAGGCCGACTCGCTGGCCCTGGGCCCCGTCAAACTGCGCGACGCATCGGCCACGCTGCGCATTCTTGCCACCGGGGCGGAGATCACCGGGCTGGACGCGGACCTGCTCGGCGGCCACGTCCATGGCGGCGGCACGCTCGAGACCGCGAGCGGCGCGGGCAAGCCGGCCTATACCCTGCAAGGCCATTTTGAAAAGCTCGCACCGGCGGAAGTAGGCCAGTTGCTTGGAATGCATTGGTCAGGCGGAGACCTTGCGGCAGACGGCAAGATCGAGCTCTCCGGCTTTACCGACAAGGACCTTGCCGCATCCGTGAAAGGAACGGTGCACTTTGACTGGCGGCGTGGCGCTGTGACCGCGCCTGAGGCAGAGACGGGTGTCCCGGCGGCTCTGGCGCGATTCGACCGGTGGACAGCGAATGCCGCCATCGCCAACGGAACGATCACTCTCAAAGAGAACCAGGTCCAGCAGGGCTCCCACAAGCGATCGGTCGAAGCCACGCTGACCCTCGGCGAGCCGCCGAAGGTGAACTTCGACGTCCCCAAAGAAGCGCAAGGCAAGCGCTGATCGCTCTCCCGATAGAATGGAAGCATGCCATTATCCGCTACCTCTTCCCCCGAACTCCTCCGCTGCAAGGGCATTCTCTTCGACATGGACGGCATCCTGATCTCCTCCATCGGTTCGGTGGAGCGTAGCTGGAACCGTTGGTCGCTGCTGCGCGGCGTAGATCCCGAACGAGCGCGCCGCATCGCCCACGGCTGCCGCAGCATCGACACAGTCGCCATCCTGCGCCCCGACCTGGACCCTTGGATTGAGAACGGAATCGTGGAAGGCTTTGAGATGGAGGACACCGATGGCGTCGCGGTACTCCCCGGTGTGGCCGAACTGCTGGCGGCACTGCCCCGCAATCGATGGACCGTGGTCACCAGCGCCACCGAACCGCTGGCCTGGGTGCGGTTGAGGGCCGGCAACATCGCCTTGCCCGATCGGATTGTCACCTCGGAGAGTGTTCAGGAAGGCAAGCCGCATCCCGCGCCTTATTTAGCCGGCGCAGCGGTGCTCGGCCTTAGCCCCGAGGAGTGCGTCGTTTTTGAGGACGCCGCTTCCGGTGTGCAGGCCGGCCGGGCCGCGGGTTGCACGGTGGTGGCCACCACCTTTTCTCATTCCGCGGAATCCCTCGCCGCAGCGCACTACCTGATCGAAGACCTGACAGGCGTAGAAGCGGCCGCTTTCGGCGGTGATCTGGGCTTGGCGCTGCGGTTTACGCCGCTGCAACTCTGAGCACTTACTCGTCGGCTTCGATGCGGCGTCCATGCGGGTCCTGCAAGGGGCGCGAGTTGATCTTGAAGAGCGCGGCGAATGCGCGCAGCTGGTCGCGGCTCAGGGTCATCTCCTGCTCGAAGATGAACCAGCGCACGCCCTCGGTGCAGGGCGGGGCGGTCAGAGAGCCCATGTAGGTCCAGTAGCCGCGGTCGGCGGGAAGAAGGCCGCCGGGATTCACCATCTCCGCGACTTTCTCGCTCGTTCCGGCCTTGGTGGGCAGATGCTGCCAAAGCGTCGCCAGCACCGCATTGGGCGGGGTAGTCCTATCCTCGGTCAGGCGAATGGCGATCACCGCCTGCTTGCCGTCGGCGCTCTTGTGCACCAGGTGGATGTCCATGTCGGTGAGCTTGCCCTGCACCGCCTCCTCGCCAGGGTGGTGGAAGTGGAACTGGACCAGCTCGTACCGCACGCCGCCGGCGACGATGTAGCTGCCGGGGTCGGGATAGACGCGGATGGTGTTGCCGGTATGCTCCAGCCTGACCGGCCCGGCGATGTAGTGAAATTCGATGGGCTGGAGTGCCTTGTTCAGGCGCGCTCCGCGAATGTCGATCGGCGACTGCTCATGCCCCTGCGAACAGGCCTTGTACGCGGGGTCGAGCTTGCCCCAGGTCAGTGTGCCGCGCTTGCCCTCGTAGTCCCACGGAGCCGTGGTTTGTCCTGTTGTTTGCCCGGCGGTCTGGGCGATGGCATGCGGGGCGGCAAAGGAGGCCGCGGCGAGAACAAGAGCGGCAAGTACAGGAAAATGCATCGATTGCTCCTCGATCTAAAGGGCGCACTGCGCCAGAAAGCATTCTAAGTCATGGACGCAGAGAGGGGAAAAAGGAATGGGACCCATCGTGTGATGGGTCCCATTGTGGTGCCGATGCACCGCTTGCCCTCTACTTGGCCGTGGCTGCGATTCCAGCCTGTTCCGCCAGCGCGGCGGCCTTGTCGGTGGCTTCCCAGGTGAACTCCGGCTCGGTGCGGCCGAAGTGGCCGTACGCCGCGGTTTGGCGATAGATGGGCCGGCGCAGGTTCAGGCTCTCGATGATCCCCTTGGGTGTCAGCGAGAAATTCTTGCGCACCAGTTCGGTCAGCTTGGCTTCGCCCACCTTGCCCGTGCCAAACGTGTCAATGCGCACGCTGACCGGCTCCGCCACGCCGATGGCGTAGGCGAGCTGAACCTCGGCGCGATCGGCCAGCCCGGCGGCCACGATGTTCTTGGCGATGTAGCGGGCAACGTAAGCCGCGGAGCGATCCACCTTGGTCGGGTCCTTTCCGGAAAAAGCTCCGCCGCCGTGACGGCCCATGCCGCCGTAGGTGTCCACGATGATCTTGCGGCCGGTCAGGCCGGTGTCGCCCATGGGTCCGCCGATGACGAATCTTCCCGTCGGGTTGATGTGGTACTTGGTATGCTCGTCGAGCCACTCGGCGGGCAGCACTGCCTGGATCACGTGCTTGAGGATGTCGGCGTGGAGGTCTTCGTTGCTCACGCTCTCGGCGTGCTGGCTGGAGATGACCACTGCGTCGATGCGCGCGGGTTTGCCATTCTCGTCGTACTCCACCGTGACCTGGCTCTTGCCGTCGGGGCGCAGGTAGGGCAATTTGCCGCTCTTCCGCACCTTGGTCAACTGGCGGGTGAGCTTGTGGGCCAACGAAATGGGCGCCGGCATCAGTTCCGGCGTCTCGTTGGAGGCATAGCCGAACATCATCCCCTGATCGCCGGCCCCGCCGGTGTCAACGCCTTGGGCGATGTCGCCCGACTGCTTGTTGATGGTGGAGATCACCGCGCAGGTGTTGGAGTCGAAGCCGTAGAGGGCGTTGTCGTAGCCAATGGAGGCCACCACGCCGCGCACCAGGCTCTGGAAGTCCACGTAGGCCTTGGTGGTGATTTCACCGGCGATGACCACCAGGCCCGTTGCCGTTAGGGTTTCCGCGGCAACGCGGCTGTAGGGGTCCTGCTCCAGGCAGGCGTCGAGAATGGCGTCAGAGACCTGGTCGGCGATCTTGTCTGGATGGCCTTCGGTGACGGACTCAGAGGTAAACAGGAAACGATCGCTCAACTTCAAACTCCTGCCCATTGAAGGGACTCAAAAAGGATTGATTTGCCGTAGTAACTCGCATGCATCCGGAAAAGGGAGGCCGGCAATGGCCCCGCCCGGCTCCGCTTGACCCTGCTCATTTTGGCCGGTCGCGCGCCGCATCGGTCAGGACACGGTTGCACCGGCAATTCTGGGCCTTGGGTGTACCCATCTATCGTAATCGCAGCGGGCTGGAGTGGGCAAAGACTAACAGCGAATGGGGAGTAGCTGAACCTCAAAGGCGCCGGGAAGCCTGTGAGCCGTACCGGACAAAGCCCGGTTCAGTACCCGAGCCAGGAGACAAGCCGGGAAACCACGTGTTGAGCGGAAGAAAGAGCGCCCTGGACCAGGGCGGCTTGATGGACGGGCAACAGGGTCGCCCACCAGCCGGCGCGAATGCCAAGGTAACGCACCGTCAAGAAGCCTGCCGCAGTGACCAGCAGCAGAAGAACAATGGCGCCGGCCCAGCGCAGACGCAGTTCCAGGGCGTCGCGGCGCAGCATGCGCGCTTTGCCCACGTTGGCTGCAAAGGCAGTCCAGCTGCGATCATCGTCGATCATCTGGCCGGAGGCGCTGGAAGCTTTCAGGAAGCGTTCGGTCCAGTCGGTCTGATCCAGGCCCAGGGCGCCGGTATAGCCGCGCACAATGCCCTTCGAGAGGATGCCGCCGGGAAGCAGGCGAAACCGTTCCTGCTCCAGCGCCACCAGGTGGTGCTGGCTGATTTTGGTCACCGCCGTGATGTCTTCCAGCGCCACGCCGCGGGTCAACCGCTCCATGCGCAGGTCTTCACCAAAATTGCCCATGTTTAACCCTGAAAACGAGTAACGTACCTAAAGTTTCTGCTTTCACATTAAACCTGGATGGGATTCGCCGTCAAAAACGATCTTTCGGTTGCCCCTTTATTTTCTTCATTCTGGAGCTTTCGTACCAATCTGGGAAATATTGCTGAACTATATACCCCCTCCTCAGGGGGTAATGTTACGAAAATCACTCCACCGGCGGACACGTGATTGGACCCAGATCCGAGCCGTGCGATCCTCGGTCCCGCCGGGCATGGCTGATACCCTGAAAGCGAGGGATTTCAGGTTCTTCACCCTCCAGGCAAGGCCCATTGGAATGAACAAGCTTATCTTTGCCAACCTGGTCCATCGTCCGGTCCGCTCCATCATCAGCGTGCTCGCCGTGGCCATTGAAGTCATCATGATCCTCTCCATCGCAGGCGTCTTCATGGGCATGCTCAACGACACCAAGCAGCGCACCAACGGCATCGGCGCCGATCTGATGATGCGGCCACCGAATTCGAGCATTATGGCGGGAATGAGCGGCGCGCCGATGCCGGTAAAACTGGTGAGCGTCCTGAGCAAACTGCCCCACGTCGCCATCGTCTCGCCCGTGAATCAGAAACTCAACACCGCTGGGAAAGTTGAGATCGTTTCTGGAGTCGACTACCCCAGCTTTGTTGCGCTGAAGCCTTTCGTTTATCTGACCGGCGGCCCGTTTCAGGGGCCGAATGATGTGGTGGTGGACGACGTATTCGCATCGTCTGGAAAGTATGCGGTAGGCGACACCATTACAGTTCTGAACCACCCATTCAGAATCTCCGGCATTGTGGAGCACGGGAAGGGTTTTAGGAAGATGTTGCCGCTGGATACCATGGATCAGATTACCGACGCTGAAGGCAAGGCTTCGATCTTCTATATCAAGTGCGACAATCCGGTGAACGAAAACGCGGTGATTCAGGAGATTCATTCGGTGCATGGGCTGGAAGATTATCCGGTGGAGAGCGTGGACGCGTGGCTAGACGAGATGACGCCGGACAAGATTCCCGGCTTCAATATCGCGCTGGAAGTGGTGACGTTCATCGCGGTGGTGGTGGGTTTTCTGGCGATCTTTCAGTCGATGTATACGGCGGTGCTCGAGCGCACCCGCGAGATCGGGATTCTCAAATCGATGGGCGCGTCAAAGATGACGATCGTCGACGTGATCCTGCGCGAGACGGCGGTGATGGCCCTGGCCGGCGTGGTGCTGGGGATCGCAGGTACATTCGGCGTGCAGTTGCTGATGGTCCACATGTTCCCCATGCAGCATTTCGAGATCACCTGGATGTGGGTTGCCAAGGGAGCGGGGATTGCGTTTCTGGGCGCGATCTGCGGCGCGCTCTATCCGGCGTGGATGGCGGCGCGCAAGGACCCCATCGACGCGCTGGCGTATGAATAGACTATTCGGGTTTTTCAACACCAAGGAGCCAGCGACGCAAAGTGTGAGGGCTGCACCGGGATGGTGCGGCCTCGCTCTCTTCTTGCTGTGAATTACTTCTTCTCCAGCGCATACTCCATCGACCAGATCGACCCCGGCCGCATGTACATGCTGGCTCGATAGAGCCCTTTGATGTCGTAGGCTTCCGGAGTGCGGAAGAAGTAGCCGCGGTCGCGCCACACCACGTTGTTCACGCCCTTGGCGGTGGCGAAGCCCTCTTCGGTCAGCCCTTCGGCGAGCATGTGGCTGGCCACGGCAAATGTGGATCCGGTCCACACCTCCTCGATCTGCGGGTTCGAGTGCAGCAGGGTTCCATCGGCGCCGATGCCGTTGATCGCGCCCATCTCTCCCTTGGCGAATTTGCTCACGTTGGTGTCGTAGACCTTGCGTAGCGCAGAGACGCGCATCTCCTTCGGAACCAGGTCGCCGAGGCCGGTCAGTCCTGCGTACCACTGGCCGGCCAACTGCTCGGCCATCACCGCCTCGGTGTCCTGGCCCTTGACGGCATACCGGAAATACGTCCCGTTCCATAGTTTCTTAACATAGGCCGCGGCGGCCCGCTGTTCCAGAACGTCGTACTCCTTGGCCGTCTCCACCTCGCCCAGTTTGTCTGCCATGCGCGCCGTGGCTTTGAGCGCCGCCAGGTAGAGGCTCCCCGTGTATGCGCTCTCGCCCGTAGCGATCCAGTCGTCGTAGGTCTGGTCAGGGAAACCGCCGTTTTCAATCAGGCCGTCGCCGTCGGTGTCGTACTGCTTCAAATGCTCCATGGCCTGCTTCACGGCGGGCCAACTGGATTTCAGGAATTCATCGTCGCTCGCCCCGGTCAGTTCGTAGTCGCGCCACACCATCAGCACATACTTCGAGTTCAGATCGCGCCAGTTGGAGACATCCTGGTAGTTGTACTGGTTCGACTTGATCACCGGGTCCTCGGTCGGCGAGCCCAGATCGTGCGGCGCGGCTCCGGCCACCTTGCGCGTGTACTCCACGATTCGATTTTCGCGCGTGGATTTCCAGCCCCATATATACTGCTGCGGATTTGATTCCGGAATGGTCGCGGTGTACTCGCGCATCTCCTGCTTCTCGATCTCCGGCCAGAAGCGAAGCAGCGGAAACGATCCGTAGAAGCGCACATCGAGGCTTCCGTAGAAGGGATAGTCAAAGCACTCCATATAAGTGAAGCTGTCCGCGGCCCCGGGATGAGCTGCATCGCCGCTTGCGGTCCGTTCCTGCCCCCACAGCGTTCCCCCATCCGCCAGGTAATAGAGCTCGTTGAACAGCTCGGCGCGATACCAGGCCGGCTTGGTTTCGTCCTCAACGATCGGCCTCTGCCACGCGTCAATCTCCTGGCTCCATTCCTCCTGGTGCGCGAGGGCCGTGCGGGCAATCTCCCACGCGTGCGTGCCCTCCGCGCCGAAGAAGCGGGTGTAGCGGCGGTTCCACTTGCGGCCGCCGCCGAACTGGATCACCGGCAGGTCCCAGCTCAGCGCCATGGGAACCAGGCGTCTCTCATGCGGACCAAGCGTAAAGCGCACGGCAAATGCCCCGGCCAGCGGATCTCCGCTGGAAGCCACGGGCAAAGCCTGGTTGGGCAGGCGTCCATCCTTCGAGAACGGCTTCCAAACTTCGGACCCATCGTTCGCCGCGGGATAGGTGGCCAGATAGGTGACCTCCGCGCCCGCGCCGGGCAGCGTCGCGATGGCGAATTGTCCGTCCCACTCCTCCTCGACCGGGCCGTTGCGCAACCGGTCAAAGACAATGCCGGACATGCCGGAATTGCTTGACCCGCTGCCAACGGCCTCCGTCGTAAAGCGATTGACGTTCTGCGCGTTCAGCGCGCCGTCGAAGCTGTGCGACTGGTCGCGGAACCAGCCCACCATATTGGTCCACGAGAACAGGATGGAGACGGTCACCGGCTTCGAGGAGGGATTCTCCGCGGTCCACCGGTAGACGGCCACCGGATAACTGGTCTCTTTGTAGTTATTGGGAAGAACCGGCGAGAACTGCTCGACGGTAAGCTTCACTGGCAGGGCCTTGGTCCCGTAGGCATACCAGCTCTTCGGATAGAGAGCCGCATATTCGCCGTCCCCGGCCGGGTAGCTCCAGTTCCAGCTCTTCAGCGCCTCTCCTTGCGGCTTGCCGACAGCCAGCGCCATGGACACGGGTGCTCCGCCCTCCTGTTGCGCAAACACGGCGAACTGGTTGCCCGGCACGTCTTGGTATTTGTGCGTCCCGGTCTTCAGGTGCCAGCGCTCGAAGTGGCCCCGGTCAGTGCGCGAGAACGTGCCCGCGCCGATTCCGCCCACCGGCGCGCCCTGCCAGTATCCGTCGTCGATGTTTCCGTTGTGTTCTTCCGCTCTCTGTGCGCCCGGATTCGAGGGAGCAGTTCCAATGGGGATGCGCCATGCCGCGGCCGGAATCGGGTTCTGGCAAAAGGCGCTTGCCGTTGCCGAAGCCATGAGAACAAAAACCAGGGTAAATCGTTTGATTTGCATGCCGTGGGTCCCCTTGCATGAAGAAGAAACATCATACATGTTTGTGCGCACGCGTTGAAACAATGCCGCGCGGCCGATGCTCTCGCGCTCCCCTTCCGGCGATATACTCGGAAGGTTCCCCTGCGGCGCTCCAATGACATGGTTTGATCCAGATCGAAAAACCGAGCCGATGCTCTCGCCGAAACGTGTTGTTTACGCGGCCTGGCTGCTGGCCATCGCCTCCTTTGCGGTCGTGCATGCGCTCAACCTGCGCGCCGACTTCCCCAACCACTCCCCGTGGTGGATGGACTGGGCCAAGTACACCGATGAGGGCTGGTACGGCAACGCGGCCATTCGCGCACATCTCTTCGGAAGCTGGTATTTGCGCGGGGACTTCAATCCCGCAGTGGCAGCGCCTGTGTGGCCGTTTCTGGAGTGGGTGCTGTTCGGGGTTACCGGCGTATCGGTCGAGGCCGCGCGCGGGCTGGCCATCGCCTGTTTCTTTTCCAGCCTGCTCCTGACCTACCTGTTGCTCCGCTCGCGCGGCCCACGCTGGGTGGCTCTGCTGGCGCTCACCCTGCTGGTCACCAGTTCCTTTCTCTACAGTTTTAGCCGCCTGGCCATTCTGGAGCCGCTTCTGATCACGCTGACGCTGGCTGTGTTGAACCTGGCGGTGCGGCTGCCCGCCTTCCGCCGGCCGGTCGGAATATCGGCGTGGATCGGCCTGCTGTTTACCCTGATGATGCTCACCAAGCCCACCGCTATCTTTCTTCTTCCCGCGCTGGCGTGGGCCATTGGGCTGACGCTCTGGGAGAGAAGGAGAATCCTCATTGGCTGCCTGCTGGCCGCGGCCGGGACTTCCGCCCTGAGCTTTGGCCTATGGATGGCGCTGGTCGCTCGAGTTGGACTCCTGCCGGATTACAAGTACTTGTTCTTCGTGAACACCTACCAGAGACCAACGGAGTTTTACTGGCCCCTGGTCAGTTTTTGGTGGTCGCTCCACGGCGGACTTTGGGTGGACCGCATCCTCTTCCCGCTCGCCGGACTGGTGGTGGTCGCAGCCTTCCTGGCCGCGCGAACAGCGTGGGCCCGCAAGCTGTTGCTTGATCCTGTCTTCGGAGCCTCGGTGCTGGCCGTCGCCGGATATATCCTCTTCATGACCATCCAGGACCATCCCCAGCCGCGCTATTTCTCCGTGGTGGCCTTCTTCTGCTTCATCGTTGTTGCGCAGGGCGCGGAGGCGGTGCTGGGAGAAACGGGGGTGACAGGCGCGTTCCATGGCAGTGAGGGCGCGACCGGCCGTTGGCTGCTGCCGGCGAGGGCGCTGCTGGGACTGACTGCCGTGGCCGCGGGCATCAATGCCGCCTGGACGCTGGACTATGCAACCCATCCGCAGTACACCTTTGTGGATGCCGCGCAGCGGCTGACCCGTTATATTGACCAGCATCCCAACGGCAAGCGGCTCCTCGTCTGCGTCAGCGGTGACGAGATTGCGCTCGCGACCCACCTCCCCACTCTGAACGATCAATTCATTGGCCCGGACCCGGCCATTCCCGACCTGGCCGGAAAGCTGGGCTTCTATCAGCCCGGCTGGTACGCAGCCTGGAACAATCTCGATCAGGGGGCGATCGAGGATCTCCATAGCCACTATTCGGTGGAACAGGTGGCCAGCTTTCGCGCCTTCGACGATAACGAGCGAAATGTCCTGGTGCTGTTCAAGCTGCACCCGTGGCCGGACGGCAGGGTTTACGATCCGGCTGACCAGAACCTGCGCTTTCCCTTCCCGGAGGACAAAATCGAAGTCCCTTTGCAATAAAGGACCATGGCCGTGTGAAACCCCGCCGTTGCAGCTGCTTTTCTCTCTTTTTCATGCCCGGAGAGCGAGGCGGGAAGGGGCTTTTGCTGCCGTATTTCTCGGGACCAAATTGGGCTGTCAGGAAGGCCATTCTTGCACTGAAAACGGCGCCTCCAGGCCCCTGTGACTGCAATCACTCGACAGCGGTCCATGCGGATGATAGCCTTCCCGTGGCATTTCCCCAGTGGTCAAAGAGGTCGCGTTTCCTGGGGTCGTCCGTGATACGGCTTCAAACATTCGTCTGGGAGGACCTGTGACTGTTCAGTATTCGATGTACTTCTTTCTGCTTGTAAGCGTGCTTTCGCTCTTTGGAGCGTTTCTGTTCGCGCGTCAGGTTGTCGGCGCAGACACGGGCACGGCGGCCATGCAACGGATCGCCGGAACCATCAAGGAAGGCGCGGAGGCATTCTTCAAGCGCCAGTCGAAGACCGCGGCGGCCCTCCTCGGCCTCCTGTTACTCACAGTCGCTCCCGCTATCGCCCATGCCCAGCCGGAACAGGCTGGCGGCGGAGGCGAAGCCAACCTCGTGCTGCCGGATTTGTCGTCTGTGAGTTTCTTCGGCATGAACGGACATGCCCTTCTGATGATCGGTCTCCTCTTCTGCTTCGGCGGCCTGATGTTCGGCCTGGCCATCTATGTGCAGTTGAAGAACGCGCCGGTCCATCGCAGCATGCTCGAGATCTCTGAACTGATCTACGAAACCTGCAAAACCTATTTGATCACTCAGGGCAAGTTCATTATGCTCCTCTGGGTTTTCATCGCGGTCATCATCTCGCTGTACTTCGGCTGGCTGGCTCCGGTGCCGAATAAACCCATTCTGGTCACCTTGCCTATCATCCTGTTGTTCTCGCTGGTCGGCATCGCCGGCAGCTATGGCGTGGCGTGGTTCGGAATTCGCGTGAACACATTCGCCAACTCACGGACGGCATTCGCGGCATTGCGCGGCAAACCGTATGCAATCTCTGAGATTCCGCTGAAGGCCGGCATGAGCATCGGCATGTTGCTGATCTCCGTCGAGCTGCTCATCATGCTCTTCATCCTGTTGTTCATCCCGGCCGATTATGCGGGCCCATGCTTCATCGGTTTCGCCATTGGCGAAAGCCTGGGCGCCGCGGCCCTGCGTATTGCCGGCGGCATCTTCACCAAGATCGCCGACATTGGCGCCGACCTGATGAAGATCGTATTCAAGATCAAGGAAGACGATGCGCGCAACCCGGGCGTCATCGCCGACTGCACGGGCGACAATGCGGGCGACTCGGTTGGCCCCTCGGCCGACGGCTTCGAAACCTACGGCGTCACCGGCGTGGCCTTGATCACATTCATTTTGCTGGCAGTCAAGAGTCCCGCGACGCAAGCGCAACTGCTGGTTTGGATCTTCGTCATGCGCGTGGCCATGCTGATCTCCAGCTCGGGCGCGTACTTCCTCAATGGCGCCATCGCTCGCGCGAAGTACGCCAACTCAGACGAAATGGACTTTGAGGCGCCCTTGACCACGCTGGTGTGGATGACGTCCATCATTTCCATCGTCCTGACCTACATCGTCACCTACCTGATGATCCCCACGCTCGGCGACGGAACGCTCTGGTGGAAGCTGGCTTCCATCATCTCGTGCGGAACCCTGGCGGGCGCGCTCATCCCCGAATTGGTCAAGGTCTTCACTTCAACCAAATCCACCCACGTTAAAGAAGTCGTCAAATCGGCTCAGGAAGGCGGAGCTTCGCTGGGAATCCTGTCGGGATTCGTGGCCGGCAATTTTTCGGCCTACTGGCTTGGATTGAGCATGGTCGCGCTCATGGGACTGGGCTATTACTTCAGCTTAGGCATACCGGATTCGCAGAACAATCCGGCTGGAATGATGCTGGCCCCTGCCGTCTTCGCCTTTGGCCTCGTGGCTTTCGGCTTCCTCGGCATGGGGCCGGTCACCATCGCCGTCGATTCCTATGGGCCGGTTACCGACAATGCGCAGTCCGTTTATGAGTTATCGCTGATCGAAGACGTTCCCAACATCGAAGCTGAGTTGAAGAAGGACTACGGCATCGACGCGAAGTTCGAACGCGCAAAATACCTGCTGGAAGCCAACGATGGAGCCGGCAATACTTTCAAGGCTACGGCCAAGCCCGTGCTCATTGGCACTGCCGTCGTAGGCGCAACCACCATGACTTTCTCCATCATCATGGCTCTGACCCACGGACTGACGGATAACGTGGATAAGCTCTCTCTGCTCCACGCGCCATTCATGCTCGGGTTGATCTGCGGTGGTGCAGTGATCTTCTGGTTCGCGGGCGCTTCCACACAGGCGGTCTCCACCGGTGCTTACCGCGCGGTCGAATTCATCAAGGCAAATATCCATCTGGAAGGTGCGGAGAAGGCATCGGTCAGTGACAGTAAGAAGGTGGTGGAGATCTGCACGAAGTACGCGCAGAAGGGTATGTTCAACATCTTCCTCGCCGTCTTCTTCTCGACCCTTGCGTTCGCCTTCATTGAGCCGTTCCTGTTTATCGGCTACTTGTTCTCGATTGCGATCTTCGGTCTGTACGAGGCCATTTTCATGGCCAACGCCGGTGGCGCCTGGGATAATGCGAAGAAGATCGTCGAGGTCGACATGCACCAGAAAGGCACGCCTCTGCACGACGCAACCGTGATCGGAGACACCGTCGGCGATCCGTTCAAAGACACTTCGTCGGTGGCCATGAACCCGGTTATCAAGTTCACGACGTTGTTTGGATTACTCGCAGTGGAACTCGCGGTGACGCTCAGCGCGAATAATCCAACGCTGACACATGTACTGGCAGTGGCATTCTTCCTGGTGTCGGTGTTCTTCGTGCACAAATCGTTCTATGGCATGAGGATTGACTCCAAGGGATAGCAACTCAATCCTGTCCTCGAAACCGCAGAAAACGCCGCCTGGAAATGGGCGGCGTTTTCCTGCGCACAATAGGCTGGCGCGCGCCCATCAAGCTACTCTGCACCGTCAAGTTTGTGATGGCGCCTTTTTTCCTGTAGCGGCGGTATAACTCTTTAAAGTGGTCCAGTCCATATTCGTTCCGGCGGGGATGCGCAGGAGCGCAACATGTCCATGACCTGACTGGCGGACATCCGAAACACAGCGGCCCTGCGCGCGATTGCGCGGGGCCGCTTGTCGTTTTGACATGCTTTTTGCGGTTACCCTGGTCTTGGTCCCTTTGTGCAGTTATTTTTTTGCAAATAAGAAGCATAATTAGCTGGACTCCGCGTTGGTTCCCGGCTATCTTCCACTCATCCCCAATCTACCGGGTACGTCCTTTCCCCCAATTCCGGCATGGAAACAGGTGCGTTTTGTCCGACCCGTAGCGCTCCGCAGCCTGCGCGTGTTTCTTGCCTTACGCGACGGGCGCTCGAGCAATCTTCGATTTGCAGAAGCCCCATTCATCACCTCCCAAGGAGTTATGCCAATGGCGGACCCTAAGAAGTTTGTCCCAACAGCGAAGCACAAAGTGTCCCTCGCGGATGCGTCGGACCCGTATCCGACTATCACGCTTTACGGCAAGCTGATCGACAAGGTCAGCCTCACCCCGTCTCCGGATGGAATCACCCATCCTTTTGACTTGAAGGAGGATCTCCTTGCGGCCTCGGTCTGTGGGTATTCCCATGCAGGAACCTGCTACCCAGTAAAACCTCCGGCGCAGGTAATGCTTCCGCACCCCGACGGCGAGGCCACTGGTTGCGGATGGGATAAGCAGCAAGGTTTCGTCGAATGGAGAAACATTCCCAAGAACTGGCAAACCCTGCATATCCAAACCCAGGCCAAGCCGCTGTTCAGCGCGTTGAGACTCTCAACTGCGCCAGGCGCAGCCCCGAATAACAGCAGGGACATTATTCTAGGTTGGGCGAATCTTCCCAGCGGTCCCATCGGCACTAGAATCCTCGGGGATCTTTGGCTAGGATCGAAGGATCCAAGCGCCGGAGTCTGGGCGGTAGGCGCGCAGACTCTCGCGAGGGACCTGCGTCCTTACGCCCTTCCCGGTCAAGACATTACCACCGCTTTTATCTCCGCATATCAAAAGAAGACCGTTAACGACTTGGTCGGAGATCTCGGCTGGTAGCCACCGCAATCAGAGACGTGTTCGAAAGAAGGAACCTGAATGAGGAGAATTCTGCGTTTGGTCATGTTTCAGATGCTCTTCACCCCCTTCGCCGCCGTGCCCGCCTTGACCGAGGTCGGCGCGGCCGACGCGGCCACCTATCGAGCCGTGGTCGTGAGTCCGACCCAGATGATCGTTGAGGTCTCGCCCGCCTCCGTGATGGAAATTTCGGTGAAGGACTCGGGTGCGGAAGCTGGCGTGTCTGCGTCTTTTGAACCGATCAGGCTCGACGCTGACTGGACATTGGTATCGATTGGCGGCGGGATGAAATTCGAATCGAAGAAACAATATGTCGTTACCCTAGCCTTTAATGACGGAAAAGACACGTCCAAGATAAGCAATGTAGCGTCGTTCCTTTTGGACACGAGCCCGAAAGTCTCTCTCAAGACTGCAGCCGGCCTCACGACGTTGGAGTCCACTGTCGCGTTCAGCCTGAAAGGATCGACCGGAATTCTTAGCAATAACGCGAAATTCTGTAAATCCGGGGAGGTCATCGCTGTGATTCACCCCAACAACTCAAATGCTGAAGTCTATTTCATTGGTAGCAGCTTTCCCCTCGACGAAACCTCTCTGTGCCAGATAAGCGGAAGCAGGTTGGAGCAGATGCAGGACGCAGACGGGGTTGGAAAATTAGCTTTGAGGAAATCCAAGACTGCTAAGAAGGGGTCCAGCCAGCCAGGTGCTCTGACCAGCCTGACCGGCGTCATCCGGGGGAAGATCGTTAACATCTTCGGAGACGATCTGACCATTGAACAGTCCGCCAGTGCGCAACCCGCGCCTCAGAAGAAGGAGGATGCCTGGCTTTGGGCAAACGGTACGATCACAGCAGGAACTGGAGCTGCTCCGGCATGGGTGCTTGATGGATTGTTCTCTCCCCCCTCCTGGCAGCGCTGGTTGGGCGGGGTGCCTATAAATCCCTTCAAGGTCAGCGGAAACATCGGCAACAACAAGATCGGCGGAGTGGCAGCCAAGGATGTGATTGATTTCGAGATTCCGTCTTTGATGTGGCTGCCGCCAGTTGTGGCGGGCCAGCTCAGGTTCCAGGTTCCTGCTTCGCTCACGCTGGAAACGAATCGTGCGTTCACTCATCGTAATTTGCTCGGTGTCGGGGATGTAATTTGGGACTTTCGCGCGCTCAATCGCCCGCAATCTGTTCGGACCGCGGAGAAAGCTGCGAGCAAGTCTCCGTTCAAGATGCCTCCGCAGGGAAAGTTTGGCAAAAGCGGATACGAGAGCGTCGGTTGGACACTTGAATTTCACACCGGGATCGAGGCTGGCGGCGCCCTGACAACCACGACCGTAACAAATCCTAAAACCAAGGCGACGATAGGTACTTTGCCGACGTACTCCATTGCGAGATTTGTTCCCCAGATCGACGGCATTTACCAGTTCAGGAACTTCAGCCTGGAATCCTTCGTCACGGGCAGATACCTGTTCACCACCGAGCACACGGCGGTGAATGATAAGGCCGGAACACCCTACCTGGAAACCGTCAACGGTTGGAAAGCCGTAAACGTGCTCACGTTCAGCTACTCGCCCGGGGCAAGCCCGCATATCAAGTTCAACGTTGCCTACACGGAGGGTTTCTCCGCGCCGACCTACCAGCGGGCAAACGGCGTCAAGATCGGATTGGCGATCGCGTACTGATCGCGAAGTGCGGAGAAGGCGATCTAAGACCGAGTTGACTGAAGGCTCTTCAATTGCTTTCCGCTTGCGTCGAAGTTGGCCGGATCAAGCCACGTCTCGAACGCCCGCTTGCGCGCTGGCCATTCGTGGTCGAGCATGGCGAACCACGCCGTGTCGCGATTGCGGTCCTTGACGACCATGTGCTGCCGGAAAATGCCTTCGAAGGTGAAACCGAGGCGCAGAGCCGCGCGGCGGCTGGGCTCATTTTCCGCGTTGCACTTCCACTCGTAGCGCCGGTAGCCCAGGTCCTCGAAGACGTGCCGGGCCATCAGGAACATGGCTTCGGTGGCGGCGGTGGTGCGCTGTAAGGTCGGCGAGAGCAGGATGTTGCCTACCTCAACCACTCCATGCGCCGGCTCGATGCGCATGAAGCTGGCGTAGCCTGTGGCTGCGCCTATTTCGGCGGAGATGATCGCGAAAAAGATGCGATCGGTCGCGGCCTGCTTTTCAGCGATGTCGCCGGTGAAGTCGGACAGCGACGCATAGGGGCCGTCGAAGAGCCACTGCCAGACCTCATCATGGCCTTCTACGGCGCCCCAGAGGTCCGCGGCATGGAGATCGGCGTCGAAGGGCTCGAGCATCACGGTGCGGCCGTACATGGGCTCGCGAATGGGCAGCGGGACGGGCTTCCAGTGGAGCGGAGTTGAATTGGAGACGGTCACAAAGAAAGCCTACCAGCCGTTGCCCACAACCGAATTTCCGGACCGGCCTTGCCTTCATCTCCCGCAGTTTGGCAAAGTTGGCCATCGCTCTTATGATGATCCTGAGGTGCCCCAATGCCGACCCGTAATGTCAGCCTGACCTAGAGAACTGGACGCGTTTGTCGCCGCCAAGGTGGAAGGCGGCCTCTACGCCAATGCTAGCGAGGTGATGCGCACGGCCCTGCGCCTGCTCGAAAGGGAAGAACGGGAATACGAGGAAAAGCTGGCTGCGCTGCGCCTGGCGATTGACGAAGGCCTTAACAGCGGAGACGCGGAGGAGGGTGTTTTTGAGAGGCTCTACGCTTATATCGATGAGCTAGCGGCGGGAAAGGCTGAGGAGATTGCCTAAGCTCAGTGTCTCCAGACCCCCTCAATCCGACCTGCGCGCCATCGCACGGTACACGCTTGAGAGACGGGGAGCCACTCAGGCTGTCAAGTACGCTCAAGGTCTGCAAGCCCTTTTCCAGAGCCTTGCCGAACACCCAGGCCTGGGGCGGGCTTGCGATGCAATCAGGCCGGGGCTCCAGAGGCACGAGCATGGGAAGTACGTCGTCTTTTACCAATTGAAGCCAGACGGAGTCCGCATCGTGCGCGTCCTGCACCAGCAGATGCTGCCCGTAAAGTCTCATTTTGGACTGTGAGGGCGGGACAGCTTCCAGTGGAATTTGAGCCGTCGTTCGTTTTGCCGCCCAAATGTCCACAATTCGCACAGGCTCAACCCCAAACTGCACCGTTTCTGCGTCTTGTTCTGCGACCGGGAGGGGTCTACCTTTGTGAATGGGACGAGAACCCGCCGGCAAACCTGGGCAATGCACCGCATTCGGGGCAAAATCGACCGCGAAAGTCCGCGCCGCACAAGGCCGTTTTGAGCTTTCCACAGGCAAATGGCTGTGTTTAGAACTCAGATGCCCGAAAAGCCCTTGCAATACAAGATATTGTGGTTTGTTGTTGACATGCACCACAGGGAGCGGTATTTTTTCATCTGCGGCTGTTAACAGAATGTAACGTGGTCCGGCGTGAAGAGCCGCCGGCAGGCCGTCGAAAGAAGACAGTTCGCAGTTTTTTCACTCCCCCCGTTTTTGCGTTTCGCCGCAAGAGCACCAAGCCCCTGTCCAGGCCGCTTTGCGCCGGAGAGGCAGGTTTTTTTCACCGTTTTTTGACCACTGAGAGGATTCCATGAACGAGGCCCAGATCCAGACTTCCACCACCGCCGCCACCACCCCGTACACACAGAAGGGTCTGAAGTTTACGCGCCGCTTCTCTACCGAGGGCGCCTCGCCCTACGACGACGTCCAGTGGGAGAAGCGCACCGCGTCGATCACCGACACCAAGGGCAACTCGATCTTTGAGCAGAAGGATGTGGAAGTACCGGTGGACTGGTCGATGACGGCGACCAATATCGTGGCCTCGAAGTATCTGCATGGGCAGATGGGCACGCCGGAGCGCGAGACCGGTGTCCGCCAGCTGGTGGGCCGCGTGGCGGAGACCATCCGCGACTGGGGCGTGGCCGGCGGCTACTTTGCCAGCGCCGAAGATGCGCTGGTCTTCCATGACGAGCTGGCCCACATGCTGCTCACGCAGAGGGTGGCCTTCAACTCGCCGGTGTGGTTCAACGTGGGCTGTGACCGGCTGGAGCCGCTCTCCGACGGTCAGAACTGGCACTGGGACCCGGTCACCGGCGGCGTCATGTACTCCGCCACCGGCTACCGCAATCCGCAGTGCTCAGCCTGCTTTATCAACTCGGTTGAGGACTCGCTGGATTCCATTCTGACCCTGGCCAAGACCGAGGGGATGCTGTTCAAGTGGGGCTCGGGTACGGGCACCAACCTGTCCACCATCCGCGGATCGAAGGAGACGCTGTCGGGCGGGGGCGAGGCCTCCGGGCCGCTCAGCTTCATGCGCGGCTTCGACGCCTTTGCCGGCGTCATCAAGTCCGGCGGCAAAACACGCCGCGCGGCCAAGATGGTCATTCTCAATGTGGATCACCCGGACATCATGGACTTCATCGAGTGCAAGGCCAAGGAAGAGGCCAAGGCCTTCACCCTGATCAAGGCCGGCTACGACGGCAGCGGTCCGGACTCCGAGGCCTACTCCTCCATCTTTTTTCAAAACGCCAACAACTCCGTGCGCGTGAGCGACGAGTTCATGCGCGCCTACGAGGAGGACGGCGACTTTACCACCTATTCGGTGAAGGGCCATCAGCCCGTCGAGACGCTGAAGGCGCGCGACATCATGAAGAAGATTGCCGAAGCCACATGGCTGTGCGGCGATCCCGGCATGCAGTTCGACACCACCATCAACAAGTGGCACACGAGCAAGAACACTGCGCGCATCAACGCTTCCAATCCATGCAGTGAGTACATGTTCCTGGACAACTCGGCCTGCAACCTAGCCAGCTTCAACCTGATGAAGTACGTCAGCCCGGCGGGCATCTTCGACATCGCCGCCTACCGGCACTCCATCACCGTCGTCATCACGGCCATGGAGATCCTGGTCGATAACTCCGGCTATCCCACCGAAGCCATCGCGCGCAACTCCCACGACTACCGTCCGCTGGGCCTGGGCTACGCCAACCTGGGCGCGCTGCTGATGGCCTTCGGCCTGCCCTACGACTCGGCCGCCGGCCGCGACCTGGCAGCCGCTCTTACCGCCATCATGTGCGGCCAGGCTTATCTACAGTCGGCCGTGATCGCCGCCAACTGCCCGCCCATCGCCTCGGCCACGCCGCTCACTGCATCGGTGGAGCGCCAGGGCGGCGCCTGCCCCGGCTTCTACGTGAACCGCGAGCCTTTCCTCGACGTGATCCGCATGCATCGCGCGGAGGTGAACAACATCGGCAAGTCGCGGCAGACCAGCGAGCCCTTCAGCGTGCCGCAGCTCGACGCCCTCATCGACGCCAGCCGCGAGAGCTGGGACACGGCGCTCATCTTCGGCGAGAAATACGGCTATCGCAACTCGCAGACTACCGTCCTTGCGCCCACCGGCACCATCGGCTTCATGATGGATTGCGACACCACCGGCATCGAGCCCGACCTCGCCCTGGTGAAGTACAAGAAGCTGGTCGGCGGCGGCATGATCAAGATCGTCAACAACACCGTGCCCGCGGCGCTGTTCAAGCTGGGCTACGACAACGACGAAGTCAACGCCATCGTCAGCTACATCGACGCCACCGGCACCATCGAAGGCGCGCCCGGCATCCTGCCTGAGCACCTAGCGGTCTTCGATTGCAGCTTCAAGCCGGCCAAGGGCACCCGCTCCATCCATTACATGGGCCACATCAAGATGATGGCCGCCGCCCAGCCGTTCCTCTCGGGCGCCATCTCCAAGACCGTTAACCTGCCCCACGAGGCGAACGTGGACGACGTGGCCGAAGCCTACGCCGAGAGCTGGCGCCAGGGTATCAAGGCCGTGGCCATTTATCGCGACGGCTCCAAGGGCACGCAGCCGCTCAACACCAGCATGGACGCCAAGAAGGAGCCCTCGGCTCTGGACGCGGTCGGAGCGCGCGTAATGACCAGCCTGGGCGCCGGGCAGATGGCTGCCGATGCCGACGTGCGGGCTTTGGAAGCAAAGATCGGCGAAAAGCTGGAGGTGACGGCCAGGCAGGTAATCGCCGCCGCCGCGGGCTTCCAGAACGCGTTGGAAGAGCTGGCCAGCGCCGCCGCTCCGCCGATGCTGCGGTTGACGCCTCCCGTTGCGCACGAGCCGGCCAAGGACCCCGGCCAGGACCTGAACGGGCCGCCGCGCGCCGTGCGCCACCGCCTCCAGGAGGAGCGCGCCTCCATCACCCACAAGTTCTCCATCGCCGGCCACGAGGGTTACATCACTGTCGGTCTCTATCCCAACGGCCAGCCTGGCGAGATCTTCATCAAGATGGCCAAGGAGGGCTCCACTGTATCGGGCCTGATGGACGCCTTCGCCACTTCCATCTCCCTCGCCCTGCAACACGGTGTGCCCCTCAAAGTTCTTTGCGAGAAGTTTGCCCATACTCGTTTCGAGCCCTCCGGCTGGACCGGCAACGAGCAGATCGGCTACGCCAAGAGCCTGATGGATTACATCTTCCGCTGGCTCAATCTGCGCTTCCTTTCCGGAACACAGTTGACGCTCTTCGCCGGCTTTGCCCCTCAGGCACCGCAACTGCCCGCCTCGCCCAGCCTGCTCGCTGACAGCGACCTGGATGACGATGGGGCGAACTCGCAGGATCACCTGGCTCGCCTGGCGGAGGAAGTCGCCAAGCGGTTGAGCCACATCACCGGCCAGCCCGGAGGGTCGTCTGCCGGCGGCGGCATCCCACCCGAGGCGCAGCCAAGGCTGACCTCGACAGCCAGCCCCGCCTACGGGCCCGACCTCAAGGACCGCGGTATCTACCACGCCTCTGAGGCCATGCGCGAGATGTACGAGATGGGCGATGCTCCCAGCTGCTCCACCTGCGGAGCCATCATGGTCCGCAACGGAAGCTGCTACCGCTGCATGAGCTGCGGGTCAACGAGCGGCTGCTCCTAGAAGAACTCGATGACACGCACGCGAGCTGTGGGTGCACCCATAAAGTGAAAGTTTGACAGCATAAGGCGAAAGTTCGTACATCATAAGTTGAAAGTCGCACATTCTTAAAGACTTGTAGTCGATTCGGTCGGGGCATACGAAGTAGGTGCCGCCCCGACCGAAAAACGTGCATAACCTGCACCGCCTACATAACTCATTTGTTTTCAGTGCATAATGGGCAGTGTAGGTTGTTCTCATCAAGGTCCAAACCTGCGCCACCATACACAGCGGCAAGTTCGTGGCCTCGTGTCTTGGTGGCGAGGTCCATCACTAGGCCTTTTCCTGCCTTGCCCAGCCGGCGTGTGACCAGGCCGACTTTTTTCAAGCGGTGCCCGATCGTCTCGGCGCTGTAGTGCAGGCGTTCTCCGCGCGCCTGCACGATCCGATTGACTTCGGTCGCAATCTCGCCGACCAGGATTTGAGCCTTGCTCTGGTGGCACAGATTGAGGGTCGCCTCCAGCGCGACGGCCTCGAGGCAGGTCGATCGGTCTGCTTGCTGCTGGCTTTCGACCGGCCCGAGTAGATAGACTAGTTTCGACTGAAGCGGCGGTGAGTCGACGATGCAAGCACCCAATGCGTTCGCGACCGCACGAGTTTCTGAGCTCAATGCAGAAGCATCGAAGTCGGAGTGGTAGACCTTGACAAGATTCTTTAGGCGATACCGCAGCAATTGGTTTTGCAGATACTGAACCGCCGTTTCGGACTGCGGCACTGAACGCTGTGTTGATCGTGCGGTTGGCTGCAATCTCACTTGAAGGCTGTTCCGTGGTACCCGGTCTGCGGAGGCCTCCTCTCCGACGTAGATGGCTTTGGGGCCATAGAAGTCCCTGTACTCATTAGGGTCGCCAACCATATAGCCGCGGCTCGTGGCGCAACCCAGGATCGTGGCCATCCGCTTCGTGACGTTCGGGTCAAAGAAGAGAACTGTGGGAGTGGTACGCCAGGTCACCTTCTGGAGGCTGGAAATATCGGCTCGCGTCAGCATCATCGGGAAGCGGCAGAAGTTCCTTAGCGTGCGCAGCGCCAAATCGCCTTGAAACTCAGGTGCGACGATCACAAGTCCAGGCGCGAGAGACAGGCCGTCGGCGAACCAGGTGGAGATCGTCCAGTAGGTCAGCAAAGCACTTGTATATTCGGGGAGAAACGCCTGCTCGACTATGGCTTGCTGGAGCAGGCCGAAGAGTTCGTCCGTGGTCCCATAGAGCACCGAGCCGGTGGGAAGCGGAGTTGCCTGCAAGGGAGCACGCACGAAGTCGGCTCGCTGGATGATTTCCTTGAGACTCGCCTCAAAACCCTCTTCCAGTTCGAACGGGGGTTTCCAGGAAGTCAGATTGTTCTCGGTGGTCCGAACCATCTCCGCGATGCATTTCACCTTGAGCACCCGCTTCGCGCCGCAACTTTGAGATTGCCCGGTTACTGAGTTGGTGGGGTCGGACACAGGAGCCGGAACACCCGACGCTGTTTCGGGCGCCGCCGCCCCGGCGCGAATTGCCCGTTCGCCTACGCCGGCGGTGGCAATTGGATCCGCTGCCATCGATGCGGTAGTCTCCGATGGGCCGACAGCTGCATTCACATCTGGCGGCGCGCCGGTGCGGGGAAACTCGGCGTCGTTGGCGTTTTCAGTTGTACGAAAGTTTTGCATTTGTACCTTACCTTTTCAGGGTGCCCTGGACCGCCATGAACTTTCTGGCGGACCAGGCACTCTACTTATGGTCGTGAAAGTTCGATTTCTTAGGACTGAGTTCGCCTGGACTGGAATTCTGGCAAGGGGAGCCGGCAGTCGCCATTGGCGACGCTCATGAGGTTGCCCCCCTTTGCGCCGCCATTTCTTGTTGCCGGCCCGCTCCCGGACCTCGCATCAAGGCCGGACCGAGGTTATCCCAGTCCACTCGCGTTCCTGAAGTTCGTCTTTGAGGACACCCACCGCAAAACGGTCGTGACGCCCGGTTTTCAAAAGCTCGGACGCCCAGCGACGCAAGTCATTAGCCATCTTTTGCGAGATAGGCTGCAGCTTCAAATAGCAGCTTTTCATTTCATCCTTGGACCAGCGGTCCCAAGTAGAAGCCGGGCCGGCCTTTCCAAGAAGGAAGTTGTCAAGGAGACACAATACCTTCCGGCGGTCCGGCGCCGCGAGCCGCATGTATGCATTACCAAGATTGACTACTGATTTGCGAAGTTTGAAAGCATCGGGCTGCGGTTGTGCAACCGACCCATCACTGTATGTTTGTTCCATACGAAATCCTTTCTTAGTTAAACCTGTTTCGAAATTCACGCTAGCTTCCCATCCACCAACTGCGGTGAGTCCGCGGGCGTAAAAGACCGAATGGGTAGCCTTTCACGGCCGCTGTTGCCTGGGTGTGACCAGGACTCTTGCGTACCTAATACGGCGCTTTTTGCTATTTTTGGGGTCGACGACGAAAAATGTTGCAACCTGGTGCAGATCTCGGATACAGACTAAGATGGGCGCGGCGCGGCCCGACTGCGCGAACAGTGTGCAACGATGTAGCGGGCCCTCCGGGCCTGGCTGCCGACTAACATCAATTGGACAAAAAACGCAATCGTGGATCGATAAGATAATCATTCGATTGATGTTATAACTCTATCCGCACGCAGGGAGGATGAGCGGGCAGGCGCGAGATCGATGCGCTCGCATGGACGGCTGATTGGCTCATCGATTTCCCTGTTGACCCTTGATCATGGGACACCCATGCTCCACTCACCCAAGAATCCTGAGGAATTCAAGTACCATACCTTGGCCCATAAGGTACGGTAGTTTCTACTTCGATTGTGCAAAAACACCGTGCTGTCCCTCGCCAAAACTACGTCCGCCTTTATTTTCATAACTTTCGCTAGCACGAATCGGGCAATCCAGCCGACTCTTAACCGTTAAGACATCGGGACTTCTGTCTATTTCTCGGTGGGATGGAGTTTTGGCGACGTACAGGAGAGGAAACCGGCGCAATCGGTAGAGGGGCGGAGGAAAGGGCTCTGATTATCGTCGCCGCCGAAGAGGTTGGAATGGGCATCGGTCGCATCCGTCTGCGTACGATACCGAACGCATCCGGCGCGAGCCTGCACGGGTTCATTCGAGAGGCGATTGCGCCGGGAAGCACAGTCCGGTCCGACGGTTGGAGAGGCTATTTGGGGTTGGAAGGATACGTTCATGACCGCCAGGTGCAGAGCCATCAAGAAGAGGGAGAGCATCTACTTCCGCGCGTCCATCGCGTGATTGCATTACTGAAGCGATGGCTTTTGGGCACACATCAGGGCGCAATTGGGCAGGCGCATCTCGACGATTATTTGGACGAATTCACCTTTCGATTCAACCGCCGTACCTCCAAATCCCGCGGCAGGCTTTTTTATCGATTGGCTCAACAAGCCGTGCTGGTCGGCCCCGTCCCGTTTGCAACCTTGGTCAAACCACAACCTGTTGTATCTGGTGGCGTCAAGTAAATACCCCAATAGGCTTATTACACAAATAGTTATGTCGTTCGATTCTCATGTCGTTCGATTCTCACGCTTACGTCCCAGAGCCCCGGTGCCTTAACGCCCGCGAACCATAGCGCCTCCGAACCCAGATCCGAACGATAGGGGCTTGGCCGGAAAAACCCCTTGCACGTAGCTCGTGCCAGAGTTGGGTGGCATTGTGGCACCCCTCATTCCAGCGCTGTTCCAGGTACTCGCTGTATGCGTCAACGGTAGATTTGCGGTCGCCGATCTTTCGCTCCGGAAATCCACGAGCACGTACACAACAGCTTGGTGGTGGCGCAGACGGCGATTGGGATGGTGCTGCTGATTGGCGCAGGACTGCTGATGCGGAGTTTTCTACGCATTCTCGACGTGAATCCGGGCTTCAATCCGAAGAATGTCCTGACGAGCCGTGTGGCCGTGCCCTTCGACGAGACCAAGCACAATCAGCACGATATCTTCTACCAGCAGCTTCTCGCGCGCATCTCGGCGCTACCCGGGGTTCAGTCAGCATCAGCGGGCTGGCCCCTGCCGATGAGCAGCAGCTCTGCCACGACATCGTTCAACATTCAGGGTCGACCTGTGGCCAAGGGAGACGAGCCGAGCGAATCACTGGGTCTGGCCGTGCCGGGGTACTTTGAGACGATGAATATTCCGCTGATCGCGGGCAGAACCTTCGGGGAGCAGGACGGCCTGACCGGACCGCCGGTGATCACGATCAATCAGGCCTTTACGAGGAAATACTTTCCGCACCAGAATCCCATTGGCCAGCATATTCAGGCTGGCGTAGGCGATGACAACTTTATGCATCCTGTGCGCGAGGTTGTGGGAGTGATCGGCAACATCAAGCGCAAGGGGTTGACCGCGGATTTCGATCCACAGTTTTACTTGCCGTACGCGCAGGCGTTGATCACGAATCCCTATCTGGTTGTGTGGTCAAACGGAGATCCTGCGGCGATGCGGGCCGCAATTGGCGCGACGATTCACGAGTTCGATAGGAGCGTCCCGGTTTACCAGGCATCGACGATGGAAGAGTATCTTTCCAAGTCGACTGCGCAGCCGCGCTTCCAGACTTTTCTGCTAAGCTGCTTTGCGGTGATTGCGCTCGCGCTTGCGGCCATCGGGCTGTACGGATTGCTCTCGTACATGGTGGTGCAGCGCACACTTGAGATCGGGGTGCGGATGGCGCTGGGGGCGCAGCGATGGGATGTGCTGCGTATGATTGTCCTGCGCGGTCTGGCACTCGCTCTGGCGGGAGTGGGCTTGGGGATGGCTGCATCGGTGGCCCTGACGCGAGTGATCTCTGGGATGCTGTTTGAGGTGCGGCCGACCGACCCGCTGACGTTCCTGGCAACAGCTGGGATGCTTCTGCTTATCAGCATTGCCGCAAGCAGCGCGCCGGCAATCCGCGCCTCGCGGTTGGATCCGATGAAGACACTCCGCGAGTAGTAATGCCGCCCCTTCTCAGAGCATGCTGGCTATCGATTGATGCTTTATCGCCGAGGCGCAAATCTAGCGTCTTGGATGCAGATTCCGAGGTCCCGGATGGTCGAGTAGCCCCGGGGAATTTCACCCCGAGGCCCTCACAAATCCGTACGTGACACTCTCGCGTCATACGGCTCTTCATAGCCGTAGCTTGCACTCATTCGAGAGCAAACCGTCTCAGGAGGAAAGGGCTCATCCTGAACATCCAGTTGGCCGAACCCTCCGTCGAGCTATGTCATCCTCTTTGCTCCACGTCCGTTACAGACGCTTCAACGCTACTACAGGATGATCCGCCATCTTCAAGTGCATCGATATTTCCCTTTCGTGGGTCCCACTTATAGGTTTTCTCTTAGCATCACTTGAAGACTTCCCATGTTCCGCCTATCCGCCTCATTGGCAAGCTCAGACCACCTCTCATGCCGGATGCAGCCCCGCCCGTAAACAGGTTCCGTCGGAGCTTTGTCCCGCAGTAGTAATAACGCCGCGGTTTTGACATCGTCTAATAGCTTTCGACACTTCAACAGTGGTTCCCTTGCGGTCCTCTTCTTGCCTGATACCTGACCCGGTCAATGCCGGGCCTTTTCCTTTCGCGCTCACGACCGTGGCTTTGGGCCACAGCCGCCGAAAGGCGGTTTGAAGTCCGCTCCTGTAAGCCGACTCCGAGGGGCCGTCCCTCATCGGTTAAGCAGTCACGCACGCTCCGCTCTTGCGAGCTTCGCGTGCTCATGGCGCACTATGACCGGCTATCCGTCCCCGATCCGGAGTTTCGTCTTTGATGTGCCACCTTCCCCTTTTCGGCGTGAGAAAGAAGATGATCGTAGATCCATCCCATGAAAATCGTCGCTTCCATGGCGATCATCCGAGGCTGCGGTAACGTCTTGATCCAGGCATCCAACTCGCGCCGGGTCGATCCGATCTTGCCTTCCCGGTGCACATGACCAGCCGCATCCTTCACTCAGTAGCTGATCGTTTTCTTGTGAACGTCAAGTCCGATGTAGTGCATATCGTTTCGAGGAGCCTCCGAGGTAGTTCTCTGAATCAGCTTCAATGCTGAGTTCAGCTTTTCGCAACACCTCCTGCTCCTCACTGACTTAGCATTCAAACAAACCGGAAGTAACCCCGAAAATGGAGTTCTGTCCGGATAGGCGACCGTACGACCGGAACGCACAAGGCCGGTGCGAGGAGCCAGCCGAAAGGCCTGGGTTCGATAATCGCCAAGTGCTCTCGCGACTCTGGAACGCATTTTTGACACCCCACGGCGTGTTTTTCCACCGACCAACCCGAGCCAGCCCGGCCTTGCAATTGCGATTTGCAAGCAGCGCTTTCCACGCTATCTAGCTGCCACTTTGACGTGCGCACAACAACGGGCACCCAAGCCTTCCTGATTTTGACGCCCCCCACCCAAGCAATTTCACTCGACGTGGCGGCACTCAACGATCTCTTGTCGCGATCGTCCTTCTCAGCATGCTGGCTTATTGATGCCGATACGGCTGCGATCTTTGAGACTCCTGCTACAAATCAATCCTCTTTGCATGACGAAGCTCCACCGGCCCTAGCAGGCCGGATGGCAGCAGGGTGCTGTCCTTCTCCCATTGGCGCGACGAAGAGAAAGTGAGGCGGCCGGTCGGGCTTCGCTGCCGATCGAGTACCCACTGTGGCCAGGTTTTGATTACACCTTCCGGCGTGCGATCACTGTCCTGCGGGACATGCTCGTCGCCAATCAGACGGTTTGACCAGCAATTGATGAGATGAATTTCGAGGGTATTTTGCCCATTAAGAAGCGCTCCGGTGACATCGACGTGATGCGGTGCGCTCCAAACGATGCCCAGATCCTTTCCATTCAATGTTACCTTGGCAATTACTGCAACGCGGCCGAGATCGAGCCATGTTCGGATATCGTGCGCAGGCAGCGCGAAGTCGAAGGTCTTTGTGTAAACTGCCGCGCCAGAGTAGAAACGAATTCTGGGATCGGGGTGGCTTGACCAATCCAGTAGTTCGTTAAAGGTGGTGCGCGCAGGGCCGCCCCAGGCAGGATCGAATGCCACATCCCACGATCCTTCAATCACCTTCGGTGGCGGAAGTACAACGTCGATCTGTCGCGTCTCGCCCGAAGCGAAATGCAAGGAATAAACGCCGCTCTGACAGGCTAAAAGTCGAGCCAGGTCGAGCGCGGGCGGCTCGGCGGGTGGTGGCTGGCGATGAAGTGCGCTGTCAAGCCAATCCAAGGCCGCAAGTTCACCGGCTGGTGCGCGATGCGTTGGAGACGGGCGGGGCAGCCATGGGTTCGGCTTGCTGGTCGCCGTGAGCTTACCGTTGATGTAAAGCTTCACAACGCGATCGCTGTACTCGACACCAAGGTGGATCGACGGTGGAAGTTGGGCGGCGTGCACGAGCAGGGGCTGCAGTTCGCCTCGCTCGCCGTATTGGAACACAACAAGGCCATTCTGACCGACCGCCACGCCGTAGTAGCCCTCACCCGGTGACACCCAGATTCGACCGCCGATGGCCGGCTGATCGATTGGATGCGAAATCCCTTCATAACCGCGTTCCCCGGGAATCGCGATCTCATCCAGTGGCGTCACCCAGAAAGCGAGGGTGAACCTGTCCTCTTCCGTGGTCTGCGGCACTGATTCTCTTGGCCAGATCGGGTGGCTCTCTGCCGAGACCGAGTGAAGCCGTGTCGTTGTTTGCACGTCATCGCGGAAGACGACAAACGCAGATTCATGCGGGCCCAGCGCCAGCGGCAACATGGTGACCCCATCCATTTCGCGGTGTGCTGCCAGGTCGCACCAGTCGCCGCTTTGCGGCCAAAAAGCAGCAGGCCGCTTGCCGTTCACCCTGAAAGTCAGATCGGCTTCGACAGGCACTGGTTCTTTATTCACGATGAAGTAAATATCCGCGCCATCCTCGGTGCGCCGATGCGTGTAGTTGAGTTTTCTGCCGGCTGTCGATGTGAAGTCGGGCGGCCAATGCATCGAATCGAACACCTGCTCCGGCGTCTGCCCCCAAACGACGCGGCCTTTACCAACTTGCCGTTCTCCTACACCTGCTTGGCCCTCGTCCTTCCCCCAAAGTTCGTCCGCGATTTGCTGGAGCTCGGTGTCGCACCCGGGGTACTGTGCAAGGCTCGGCGACTGGAGCGGACGATGTCCGAGAATGGTTGCGCCCGCCTCGACGAGTTCGCGCACCTTGCGCAACAACGCCGGGGTCATCGTACGAATCTCCGGCATCGGCTGCGCGGTATAGGTGTAGTTCGGCGTGTCATTCAGACGCATCACCGGTCGGCCGTTGGCGTTATACGTCGGAAGCACCAGGAGGCGATAGCGCATCCCCGCAGGCAGCACCAGTTCATTGCCATTGACATGCGCTTGAAGAATGAGCTCCGCGGGACAGCCATCGAAGTTGTAGTTTGGCCGGTCTGGAATTCCTCCACGCTCCGTTGCAGGGATCGGAGCAGTGAAGCGATAAGGTCCACCCTCCGGGGCAACAAAGCAGATATCGGCAACAAACCTTCCCTGGCGCAGCAGATGCTGGCACCGGGAAATATAGAGAAGCCATGGCTGCGAAGCCTGCCACCAGGTGACCGATTGATGGAAGACGGTGCCAATGGTCGAGAACGAAACGCCAGGAACCAGCCCCGGCCACGGCTGCATGATCCATTCGCTGAAGCAGAATCGGTTCACCCCAACGCAGAATGCCCAGTCGGCAAATGGTTTCATGGTGGCCGGATGGTCTACGTAGTCGCCACGCCAGGAAGTGAACGCCTCCGCGCCAACGATGTTGCGGCCATACACATGCGCTGCGGAAGCCATTTCCTCACTCAGATCTGAAAGAGGCAATCCGCTGTAACAGGAACGCCAGAACTCGGTCATCGGTTCGTCGGCTCTGCCCGCATAGCGAAGATCGTCAACTGTGCCATCGTAGGCTTCAATGGAAAGGCGCAGTCCTTTTCGATTCGCCAATTCGCGCATATGTCCTGCGTAGTTTTCCAGCAGCAGCTGTGAGGCGACTTCCCGGAAGTCCCAGAGAAACCGTTCCGAAACCGCCCGGCTGTCGACGACTATTCCATTGAGTGTCGGAAGGTAAGGCAGCAGGTCGTATCCACTGCGCTTTTCAAATTCACTGCGAAAGCCCGCAGTCCAGTTTCCGGATCCAGCCTCCCAGCTGTCGATATGCGTCGAGACGAGCGTCTTGCCAACCAGTGCCGGAACTCGCTCACAGAGCTTGCCCACCATCGCGTTGAACTGGGTCTCAACTGCCACCTTGCTGAGCTTGTCGCACTCAAGGCCTGTCGCCTCCGGCTGCGAAGAGCGCGTGCCTCCGTTGGATACCGTGTGCCCGATGCGCAGCAGAAGCCAGCGCCCTTGCGGAGGCGTCCAGTGGAGCATACCGTCGCCATCTAACTGTGCGGTCAGGTCGAGCATTTGAGCCGAGCGAATGACTTGATCGGCACCCGGCTCCGGCCAATCCGTACCGGTTGCAATAAACCGCGGCCATGGTACTACATCATAAAAGTCTTCAAGGCCGGCGAAGGATTTAGTCGAACCGAAATTCGGTATGCGGAAGGAGGGTAATCCTGCGCTTCCCAATGGGTACGCGAGAATCGCAATATCCTTGTAGTGATCGTGCCGGATACCGGAAGGTTTCGCCAGGCTGACAGACAGCGCAGACCCTCCGCCGATCACATTTTCTGCGAAGATGACGCGCTGGGTGGCGAGTTCCGGCGTGATCCATGGACCGCCGCTTCCTGCCCATCCTGGCGCGTTGTTCAGGTTGATTTCAAGTCCCAGGCGGCCCGCTTCCTCCACCATGAAGACGAACATATCTTTCCATGAGTCAGACATGAACCGTTCCGGGCCAGGGGGATTATTGAGGCTGCCGTCCATAAACAGAAGGCCACCGATACCGGCTTCCTTCATGCCGGCCAGGTCAGCGCGGATGCCCTCCTTTGTGATGTTGCCCTCCATCCAGAAGGCATACACCCAGGGACGGCTGGTGTCCGGTGGTTGTTGGACGTCATCCTGCCATTTCGGAATCGAAGCGACGCCTGGAATCGAGCTGAAAGCTTTATACGGAAGAGAAGGTGCAACGGCCAGCAGCGACGCACCCTGCAGAAACTTTCGACGATCCATGAGCATTCCTCCATCTTCTTCAGCTTTGAAGCAGCTCCATTTGTGCAAAACGGTTCGGCATTGCTAATCCGTGACAACCTGAATGCAGGACAAGGATACGCAAGTTGTCATACTGAGAGCCAGCGGCGCTCCGGACGGTTGTCCGGCAACCCGTAAATTACTGTTTGGCAACGGGTTCTGAGCGGGGTTCCCCAGGGCAGTGATTACCCACCACGTTCTTTTTTGTGGCCGAAATCAAGCAGGAAACCTACAACGCAAAAGTCGCGAAAATGCGCTCTATCTGCGCCTTGTTTATCGGTTTAAGGCTGCTCTGTGACCTTGCCCTCAGAACGCGTTTCCCGGTGGCTCAGAGCCACCAGACGCTCCTTCATATCAGCGGCATCGGAATCGGCTGGGGCACCGGGCAATCCGACTGCAGCCTGATCATTCCGTAATCGACTGATTATAAGTATGTTATTTCCTGTCAACGATCTAGGTTTGTGGAAATTTCACCTTATGCGCAAATTCAAGGCGAAACTTTCATCTTATGGGGTCCATTAGTTTCACTTTATGGGGTATGGGGTTCCGCAAACTATTGAAAAAAAGCGTCGTCGAGTTTCACCTTATGCGTAAACCCACACATAAGGTGAAACTTTGGCGAGGGACAGGTGCAACCGTCATCTGGATTACGACGTCGGAGCGGCAGTGACGTAAAATAGCTCGGACGCCGAGGTAGCGGAACTTTTCGACCCGAGCGCCCAGATCACTGTGGACAAGCAGCAATTCGCATCCCGCCTTAAGCCGTCACGCTTCGTCAAGAGTGCAGGAGCCTGGGAACCGAAAAGCTCGTCCATTCGCGCAGTCAGATCGCGGCTGGCGCAGGAGTGCTCAATTCCATGAAGATTGAAAGAATCGTATCGGCTGGCCTGCGCGGCAGCACACCCGAGGGCGGGTGGGCAAATGAGATTAAGCCAGGCGATTGCATTCATACCCTGGTAGCTGTCTACACAAATGAGGGTATTACTGGCTGGGGATCGGCGTTTACGAACGACACTTTGGTTCAGGGTTCCCTGAAAGTTCTTGAACCCTTGTATTTGGGGGAGAATCCTCTGGAGCCGGAGCGAGTAAGCGAAAAGCTCCATGCAAATACGTTTTGGATGGGACGCGGCGGCTCCATCACGCACACGATCAGCGCGATCGATATAGCGATGTGGGACATTCTCGGGAAGACCACGGGGCAGCCGGTCGGCCGGCTCCTGGGTGGCCGTTACCGCGATCGCGTTCGGCCCTACGCTTCGCTGCTCATGGAGGAGCCAGAGCCACTGAGTGCAAAGCTTCTGTCGATCAAGACGCAGGGATTTCGCGCCTTCAAAATCGGCTGGGGTCCATTCGGGCGGCACGATTTTGCCACAGATGAGGCGATCGTGCGGGCTGCGCGCGAAGCAGTGGGTGCGGATTCGCAGCTCATGGTCGATGCCGGCGCCAGCGATGCGTTTTGGCCGCAGGGATACAAGTGGGCGGTCCGCACCGCAAAGATGTTAGCCGATTACAACGTCTATTGGTTTGAGGAAGCACTGCCGCCCGACAATCTAAAGGACTTCATACTTCTTCGCCAGACCTCGCCTGTACCAATCTCGGGAGGCGAGGTGCTGACCCGGCGTCAGGCATTCGAGCCGTGGATTCGCGAGGGAGCTTTTGATATTGTGCAACCGGATGTGACCAAAGTTGGTGGAATCAGTGAAGAGCGGAGAATAGCATGGATGGCCGAGGACCACGGACTTCGCATGATCCCGCATGGATGGAACACCGCGCTTGGCCTGGCGTCCGATCTTCAGCTGGCATCGGCGATTCAAAGCACCGATCTGGTGGAATACCTGACTGACTCTCCGTTTATCGATGAGATCGTCGAGGATCGATGGAGATTGGATGGAGCGGGCATGCTGGAGATACCGAACAAACCGGGCCTGGGCATAACCATCAACCTCGATGCAGTCCAGCATTACACCGGCGTAACCTTCGACGCTTCCTGATCCGGCCCCGAAGTTTGGGGGCCCGTTGAAGAATGGGCAAGGACATCGCATGAACGGACCACGCGGAGCGTTGATCTTCGATTATGACGGCGTGCTGGCCGATACCGAGCCACTCCACTGGAAATCGTGGGCGAAGATGCTGGCCGCCTATGGAATCGATTTCACCTGGAACGACTACAGGTTTCATGGCCTTGGCGTAAGCGACGCTCAGATGTGCGTTTCGATACCGAAGGCGTGGCCTCATATCGATGCAACGGAACTCTTATACAGAAACACGGAACGCAAACAACTGGTTTGCGCGTTGTCGCTCGCAGAGTTACCGATTCCGGAAGAGACAATTACGCTCCTGGCGAGACTCAATGAGTATCGAATCGGATTGGTAACGAGCTCCGAAAGAGCATGTGTAGAACCGGTGCTTCGCGCATGCAATCTTTTCGAACGGTTCGATGCGCTCGTATTCGGTGAGGACGTAGCAAAGCCCAAGCCTTCGCCTGAACCGTACCTGCTGATCAGGCAGAGACTCGGGATAAGTAGCGGAATCGTTTTCGAGGACTCCGATCACGGAGCCCGGAGCGCGTTGGCCGCAGGGTTGGAAGTCGTGAAGGTCGGCAACCCCCGCGATCTGGCCCAGATCGTTTGCCGGTCAGTAAACCTGGCGCGAATGTGACTTGCTCTTCGTCTCCAGTCCAGCACCCGGCGCGAAGCGCCTGGTTGGTAATGGTCAACCCGCCGTCTACGATGATTGTTTGACCGGTGACATAGCTGCAATCGTCCGATGCCAGAAAGGCCGCTACCGCGACAATCTCCTCCGGCTTGCCGGGCCGCGCCAGAGGAATCTTTCTTTTTCCGACATACCACTCCTGGAACACATCGGTCGTTGTCTCATCCACGCCGTTCACAATGGACATGGGGGTATGGATACATCCCGGCGCGATGGCGTTGGTCAGAATTCTGAACGGCGCCAGATCGACGGCAATTGCCCGCGTAAATGAAAAGATAGCGCCTTTCGATGCGGCATAAATGCTGACATTGGGCTCCGGCTGAACCGCCTCGGTGGATGCAATGTTCACAATACGGCCATAGCCTTGTTCCATCATCACCGGCGCAATCAGGCGGCACATGTGAAACTGGGCCTCAAGATTGATTGCCATCACCCGGCGCCACTTTTCCAGGCCGGCCAAATCGATGCGGCCGTAATCCATGATGCCGGCGTTATTGATAAGCACATCGATCCGGCTGTGCTTGCCTCTGATCTTCTCAATGGCGCGTGCAATATCGGTCAATGAAGCCAGGTCTACGGGTTCCGTCTCAAACCGCGGCAAATGCGCGGACAAGGCGGCTAACTCGTCCCGCTTGATGTCGAGGCCAATGACCGTGGCGCCCTCGCGGCTCAATCGCGAGGCGATTGCGGCGCCGATACCTTGTGCCGCCCCCGTGACAATTGCTACCCGGTCCTGAAATCGTTCTCCCATCGGATCCTCCGGTTCTTCACACCGCCGCGTCGATTATTCCATTGGCACACATCTTGCCCACTGCCGGCAGGCTTTGCCCGAGATCAACAAACGGCCCGCGAACTCTCCCAGTTCCGGATGCGATGGCCGGCTACCGGGTTACTGGCTAACCTTGAGTATTCCCTTGAGCGGCAGATCCTGCGACGATCTCCCCACCATGATTTCGAAATCGCCGGGCACGACCTTCCAGTGCATGTCGATATCAAGAAGCTGCAAGTCTTCGGGGGTCAGAGTGAGAGTCACGGTCTTCGTCTCCCCGGGTTTCAGAGCAACCTGTTCAAACCCGCGCAGTTGCCTGACCGGCAACGAGACGGGGGCATAGGTCTCGCGCAGATACAGTTGCACCGTCTCCGCGCCCTCGCGATCACCGGCGTTCCTCACATCGACACTTACATGCGCCTCGCCTCCGGGGCGAATCTCGGCCGGCTCGATGCGCAGATTACCATATTCATAATTCGTGTAGCTCTGGCCATAGCCAAAGGGATAGAGCGGCGTTGCAGGCATGTCGGCATATCCCTCGGTATGGCTCCATCCCTCGTGCATCCAGTAGGCTTTGGAGGGTTTGTAGTTGTAGTATGCCGGCAACTGTCCCGAGTCGCGGGGTATGGTGATGGCCAGACGGCCGCTGGGGTTGTAATCGCCAAAGAGGACATCGGCAACCGCTGTTCCGCCGCGCTCGCCCGGCAACCATGCCTCGACCAATGCAGGCACGTGTTCCGAGGTCCACGGCGTAGCAAGCGGCCGGCCGTTCACCAGGACGACGAGCGTGGGGGTTCCAGTCTCGAAAACCGCGCGAACAAGATCTTCCTGCACGCCAGTGAGGTTGAGGCTGGCAACATCGTGACCCTCTCCGTCGGTGGGGCGCTCCGGTACCGCGCCTGCGTGGGTCTCGCGCTGGTTTTCTCCCACAACTACAATTGCTACCTCCGCATTTCTGGCGGCGCTGACAGCGTCAGGAAACCCGCTCCTGTCGTCTCCCAGGACATTGCAACCCTTGACCGCGGTAACTCTTGTGCCAGGGCCTAACTTGGCTTTGATCCCCTCGAGAATGGAGACAATATGCTCCGGGGTGGCCGCCGGGGAGTAATCGCCAATCTGATTCATCAGGTTATCCGCATTCGGGCCAATGACTGCCACGGATTTGAGGTTCTTCTTCAGCGGCAACAGGTTCTTCTCGTTCTTGAGCAGGACGATTCCCTCGCGCCCGGCGCGAAGCGCCAAATCCTGGTTCTGCTGGGAGTGAACAATGCGTGCAGCCCGTTCAACATCGACATAAGGGTTCTCGAAGAGCCCCAGGTGGAACTTCAGTTTCAGGACCCTGCGCACCGCGCGATCCACCAGCGCCATCGGCACTCTCCCTTCTTCAACCGATTCGACCAGGGGACCCATGTAGGCGGGTTCATAAGTAATGTCCATGTCAACCCCAGCCTTAAGCGCGAGCGCACCCGCTTCCTTCTGGGTTGGAACGATGTGCTCATAAATCAGGCTTCCAAAGCCGCCGCCTTCGCTTTCCACGACACCCTCAAAGCCAAGTTCCTGCCGGAGTACGTTGTTCATCCACTTTTCTGAGGCATGCGCAGGAACATCCTCGATCTCGGGATAGCCGGCCATCACGCCCAACGCTCCAGCCCGAATCACAGCCTTCCAGGGCAACAGATCGTTCTCGCGCAGCGAGCGCTCCGATAATTCGATCGCTCCGCGTTCCAGGCCGCTGGCGGGAGAACTCTGTGTGGGAAAATCGGTAAACACAGTGATCACCTTGTCCGGATCGGTGAGGTTGACGCCTTGAGCCCCATGCACGATCGCCCCACCGATACGCTGTTCGAGGTAGGGATCTTCGGTGTAGCCTTCTTCGTTTCGTCCCATGCGCGGATCGCGATCCAACTCCATCACCAGAGTGGACAGCATGTGGATCCCTACCGCCCGGGCCTCGGCCGCAGCAGCAGTGTAAACCGATTTCACCAGATCGAGATCGAAGGAACTGCCGATGGCCAGCCCTTCGGGAAAAATCGTCGCCCCCGGATACATCGCGCCATGCGTGCCTTCCTCGTCTTCGAGCAACGGTATCTTCAGGCGCGTTTGTGTGACGGCAATTCTTTGTAGATCATTGAAGTACTGGGCCGCAACACGGGCATCTCCATCGTGCAGAATTTCGTTTGCGAGCGTGAAAAAGCCGCTTCCCGGCCCAATCTCCTGCGTGTAGGTCCCGGCCGCAAATCGCCTGGTTCCCTCGCGCTTGGCGGGAATGTCCTTGCCAAGCTCATCGACATACACGCATGGCAAATTGAGTTGCCCAATTTTTTCCTTGAGCGTCGTGCGGCCCATCAAGTCATCAACACGCTCGTCGACCGAATGCTTCGAGTCAAGGTAGATGGGCAAATCGCTGCCGGCCTGGGCCCACAGCGCAGAGCCACCAACCGCGAGAGATGCCAAAATGAGACAACGCACGACAACGAATTTTTGAAATGCCATTTTGCCCCTCCCGCAACCAAGCTGCAGACACAGCGGTTCAGTATTCTGCAACACCTGGACCAAGTTACCTAACAATTGAAGCACATCGGAGGGATTACACTGCGGTTTCTGCGCCCTTCAATCGGGAATTGCCAGGCAATACTTCAGAGCGTATTGACTGACGCACCACAACAATGCACGGCCGGTGTAACAACCGGCATTTCAAATGAATTGCATGATGCGGCTTCGGTAGAAACGGGCATGCATTTAACGTTCAGAGTCTTTCATTCAATGCTGCATTGCGAGCGAGAGCTCCATTCTTTATTTGAATTGAGAACACTTGCAAATAGGCGGGAAGCGTCAGGCGGTGGAGCGAAACTGGCAGGGCCAAGCAGGAAGTCTGAGCTTTGCCACACCGTCTCTGCGACATGCAATGGCGGAATTTACGTTGGATTCGACGATGTTGCAGAAGACCCTCTTGAAGTGGACTCGGGGACTGCAGCCTATGGCAATTGATTCCGCCGGTGCTGGGCTTCCTGATCTGCCTGTTTATCTGGATTCACCTGTCGAAACTGGCGATGATCGCGGGCTCCATCTGGATGCTTGCGGGGATTGCCTACTGGGCCTTCAAGACACGGTGCTTCCGGAGCGATTGAGTGAACTTCGACGTGCCCCCGGATGAAGCCTGACTGCGAGGCAATCCACGATTGCTAATCGCGGCTTGGTGCTACCGGCGGCGAATATGCGGCTATAGCTCTAAAGCTCGACGTTGCATAACTCCAACAGATCGAGTTCCGGGCGCCAAATTCTCGTCCAGGGTGCGAGCGGCATGGTTGCGTCTTGAGCAATCGCATCAACTGGCCCGCTTCGCCGAACTCGCTATCTCGTCATGGCCGCAAGATGCGTGGCCACACCTTGACGAAAATCTTCCTCCGCGCGTTCTGTAAAAGGCGAAGTTGACGGTTCGTAGCCTCCGTCCCGGAAAGCCTGGCCGGTCGGCAAGTAACCGAGCCAGCCGTCCAGCAGTCCGAAGTAGAAGGTGAAGGGAAAGCGCGAGCGATCGCGCACGTCCATGGCGACCTGACAGAATAACTCGAGGGGAGCGCCCCACAGCACGGCTTCGCGATTGATTTGCAGGAAGCGAACAGGTATCCGAACGAGAGTTACTCCCCCGGGGGCGGCGCGAACATACTCGCCAAGATCAGGGGGCCATGCCAGGCCGGCGCGGAGCGGTGTCTCTATCGCCGCCACGCTCCCGGTCAGGACCACGTCGGAGGTCATTTCGACGATACGCTGATTGGCTTGAAGGATACGATCGCCAAGCAGAAGTCGAAACTCACCCAGATGGCCTGAAACGGGATCGGGGTAAACGCTGTAGATCGGCGCCAGGTCTCCCTCGGCGCCATTGATAAACAGCATCGGTGCGCCCAGCTTTTCTTCGACGTACTGCGCTGCAACGCCAGGCGCGTCGCCACTTATCGCACGGTTTTGTGGGCCGAGGACGGTTCCGTGGATGGGGTAATTCGCAATAAGACCGATCAAACCGCCGTTCAGGTTCTCGATTCGAATAAGACCGATCTGGCGGTCTACAGGACCGTCGGGATTCAAGCCAAGGCTGACCTTGCCATCCACGTCTTTTCCACGGCGATTGATATTTGCCGTCGAGAAGCCAAGTCCGAATCCAAGCCGCGCCGGCTGTAATTTCTCGCGGGCCAGACGTAGACCCTCAATGAGTTTCGCCTCGACGAATTGCGTGTATTCGGGATTGGAATCTCCTTTTGCGGCCTGCTTGTATCTCTCCGGCATAAATGCCGCTCCCACTCCTGGCGGTCCCGTTTCAGGAGCGGAATGCGTGTGTGTCACCGTCCACCAAAGGTTTTGCGGAGGTATCCCCACCTCGCGCTCGACGTCTTTCGCCACCTTGTCGTAGTATGCGGGTGAAAACAGGCATAAGTCGGTAGACACAAGATAGATGGTCGTTTTTCCATCGTCCAGCGCCGCGATGCGGTGAAAGAGCCTGTCATGGATACTGTCAGACTGCCTGGCATCATATCCGAGCAACCATTGCGGACTGCCCGGAGTAATATCCACTTTGACTGCGGAGGCGCGGAATTCCGCGGCATAGCCAGACGCAGCCAATTTACAAAGGAGAAAAAGTACAAGTCCGATTCTTGGGATCATGCAGTTTGGCTCTCCCAGCCTGAGACGTGCCCCGGTGTTGGTTCAGCTTGAAATGGAGATAGAACAGTCTCCGTGAGTGAGAGTTCCGCCCTGGAGGGTGGGAATTTTCAAGACATCAAGGTCTACCGGTCCGATAAAGCTCCGGAAGCAACGTAACTAACAAGCTCCAGGCAGCCAGCCCTCGATTCGGCAAGCGCACCAAACTATTCCTCAGGAAGTTGCGTTCCCGCAGAGCCCGCTTCCGTTTCGCCCGGCAGGATCATTGTAGCTCCACCTGTTCCCCGCCAATATTCCATCCGACCGAGGGTTCTCGTGCAAATATGTTTGAAGGGCGCAGCAAGACCCGCGGAGTGGCAAAGACTACGCGGCGAGTACCGCATTCCAGAGTGCAGGGACAGTTTGGTCGTTGAGACGGAGACTCCCCAAGGCGAATTGCCCTTTGCGAATACGGTGGAGCAGTTCGATGCCGGCGATGGTCGTAGCTGCGCAATCAAAGTTCTTGAAGCCGAGCATCGGTCCGGTCCGGGATTTGATACCACGGTGATCCTGTTCGATCAGATTGTTCAGGTATTTCGACGATCGCAACTTGGTATGCTTCCAAGCATCGTCTTCCTTGGGCATTTCTCGCACTGCTCGGTGTGATGCAGCGTAGCCATCCAAGGTGATGCTGACCGGTGCCTGCCTTTGGGTTCGAAGCGCCTTGCGGAAAAACGCCTTGGCCGCCGCGACGTCTCTGGTCGGGCTGAGCCGGAAGTCGACGGTGTTGCCGTCCCGGTCGACCGCACGATATAGGTAAACCCATCGTCCGCGCACTTTCAGATACGTCTCGTCAACACGCCAAGACCGGCCAACTTTACGCGCAAACCGAGTCCAGCGCTTCTCGAATTCCGGAGCATACCGTTGCACCCAGCGCATGATCGTTGTATGCGAAAGATGCAGTCCACGTTCGGCCATCATCTCAACCAGGTCACGAAAGCTGAGCTTGTAACACAAGTACCAGCGCACACAAAGGA
>Ga0302320_10001949_pt1 | contig 49213 bp, 43 predicted proteins | sample Bog_T0_3_FD_202130 | JGI IMG/M metagenome (GOLD analysis project Ga0302320, IMG submission 202130) | Peat permafrost microbial communities from Stordalen Mire near Abisko, Sweden - Bog_T0_3 | ecosystem: Environmental > Terrestrial > Soil > Wetlands > Peat | place: Sweden: Abisko, Stordalen Mire... | reverse complement strand
GTCGGGTATTCATCCCCGACACCCGCCCACCCATCTTTCTATAGATCAAATCCGCGGCGAAGCCGCGACCGGATGTCCCTCGCCCTGTATCAGGGCCTGGATTCAGCCATGCCGTTCCCCGCCCACCCATTTTCCAAGGAATCAACCGCGCGGCTAAGCCGCCTTCTTCACCTGCATCCTCACCCGCAGACCGGCGGCAACAGCCATCTTCACCAGCATATCGAGACCGAAGGAGTTGATTTTGCCGCGCACGAGGTTGGAGATGCGCGGCTGCGTGACGCCGAGCAGCTTTGCCGCTTCGGCCTGCGTCCACTTTTCGCGCTTGATCTGACGCGTCAGAGCGACCATCAGTTCCGAGCGCAATTTCAGGTTTTCCCGAATCCCGGGATCATCCTCAATCGCGTCCCAAACATTATCGAAAGCTTCAACTTTCATCGGCTTAACCCCCTCACCAACTCCTTGTAGCGCCGCCTTGCCAGAGCAAGATCTCCAGGGGCGGTTTTCTGCGTCTTCTTCTCGAAACAATGCAGTACATAGATCGCGTCAGAGAATTTGGCAACATACATCACGCGATAGATACCGCTCTCGTCGCGAATTCTGATCTCCCGCACGCCGCCGCCAACTGTTTCCATGGGCTTCCAGTCATCGGGGTCTTCTCCCAGCTGCACCTGAAAAAGCTGTTGCCCGGCTTCGCGGCGTGCATCTTCAGGAAAGCCGCGCAGATCGCCACGCGAACTGCCACAAAACTTGACCCTCCGTGCCGGTGCGCCCACAAAATCACTATACAAAATTCTGCATATTCGCGCAATCCCTCGACAACGCAATCCCGGCGCCTCTGGCCTGCCTTCCTCCCCGCCGCTGCCACATATTCACCTCGATGAGCCAGAACCTCAAAGCTAGAACCTAAGAGCTAGAAGCTAAGCGCTAAATACTAGAAGCTGTATTTCGTCCCGTAGCCCCGCCTTCTATTCCCTATTCCCCATTCCCTGCCCATTGTTCGCCGCACGGAGGGAGCAGCGATCTTCAGGTCGCTGAATCGGCCAATCCGGAGGGAGCAGCAGCCTTTAGGCTGCTGAATAAGCGAAGAATGTCGAGCCGGCTTTAGCCGCGGGCCTTTCGAAGCAGCTCTCTTGACCTCGAGCCCTGTTCCCACGCACACACTTCAGCCCCACGAACCCGCCCGCCCACCTTTTGAGCTATCAAGTCCGCGGCGAAGCCGCGCTCAAGATACATGCGCCAGCTCCGCCTCTCCCGCCAGCCATCCATGCTAGACTTCTTGGCAGATTCCACCACTCCATTTGGAAGCACTGCTATGAGGGACAGGCCTCGAACGCCGCTTCTCCTTCTGCTGGGCGCGGCCTGCTTTGCGCTTCCCGCAGTTGCCCAAACACCCACTTCGACCCTCAACCTCACCGTGATCGTGACCAACGCGATCGCGCAGCCGCCGCAGCCGGTCAAAGCAGCTCACGTATCGCTCACGCACCTCATCAGCGCGCAACTTGCCGTCGACGCCCAGGGCCCCACGAATCCCCGTGGCGAAGCGCAGTTGCTCATCTCGCAGAGCGCGGCCAGGAATGGCGATCTTCGCATCGTCATCTCCGGCGCGGGCAATCTGGTCATCTATGAGCCTGCCGATGGCCAATTACCCGGTCTCAAGTCTCCCATCAGAATTGTTCTGCTTCCCAAAGGATCACTCGCGCTGCTTGGACCCGCACAGATTCAAGCCTATCTTCGCCGTCTGCTCCTCCAGGTCAACAACCTGCAAAACCAGGTAAGCTCGCTCAAGACCGCGAGTACTCAGGGGCAGGGCCAGCAGCAATACCTCACCACCGCGCTTGCCGATTTTGCCCAGGCCACGGGACTCTCCCACGACCAGGTCGATCAGCAAGTTGCCATTTGGGCCCAGAACATCAAGTTGCAGGCCGCCCGCGCCACTACGGCCGAGCAAAAGGCCCTGGCCGCGTTCGCGCTCAAGGATTACGCCACTGCGGCCGAGGACTACAAGCAAGCCGCCGACGCCACCCGTGAGCAAATCAACGACCACGAAGCCGCGGCGGCGGAGCACGAAAAGGCGCGTGAAAATGAAGTGGCCGCGGCCCTCGACGATCTTCGCCAGCTCATCAACCAAAGTCAGTCTTCAGCCGGCGCGGACCAGTTGAGCTTGAAATTCCACGATGCCACCCAAGTGCTCGAAAGCGCCTTCGATACGGCCAGCGCGGAATACAAAAAACACCCGGACGACCAGGAATTTCACGAGCTTTTATGGCAGGCGATTTGGGCAGCGGCCAATGCGCGCTGGTTGGAGGGCGAGGTCGCGCCTGCCGCTCAGAGTCTTCCTTTACTCAGCCAATCCGCTTCAGACTTTGATTTGCTGGCCCACGAGTATGCAGCACAGGGAGATCGCGACACCGCCGCAGTAGCATACGACGGCCTCGCGATGGCGCTCGAAGATGAGGGAGAACGGGCCGACGGAGAAAAGGCCAATGCTCTGCTCGATCAGGCAGTGCAGGCGTTTCGCAGCGCCCTCAGAGTTCTCACCGAAGACGAAATGCCAAAACAGTGGGCTGCGACGCAAAACGGTCTCGGCACTGTGCTCATGGACGAAGGACGGCGCGTCGGCGGTGACGCGGCGATACACCTTCTCAACCAGGCGGTGCAGGCCTTTCGCAACGCGCTCCAGGTGCGCACCAAGACCGATATGCCCGAGGACTGGGCCATGTCGCAATGCAACCTCGGAGCCGCGCTCTCTGAGGAGGGAGACATTGCCGCCGCAAACAAGGCTGCTCCCTTGTTCGACCAGGCCGTGCTGGCATTTCGCAGCGCGCTTCAGGTTTTCACCAAAGCCGATTCGCCTCAGTACTGGGCCGCAACACAAAACAATCTCGGGATCACGCTCAAGAACAAGGGAGAGCTCGCTCCCGCTAACCAGGCTGTTCCCTTGTTCGACCAGGCCGTGCGGGCCTTTCGCAGTGCGCTTGAAGTGCGCACCAAAGCCGATCTGCCCCAGGACTGGGCCGCGACGCAAAGCAGTCTCGCGACCGCTCTCGAAGACCAGGGCGAGCGCGCCGGCGGAGATAAGGCCATCGCGCTGCTCGATCAGGCTGTTCAAGCGTTACGCAGAGCCCTCGAGGTCGACACCAAAGCCGATCTGCCCCAGGACTGGGCCATGACCCAAAGCAATATCGGAATTGCGCTTGAGGCCGAGGCAGAGCGCGCTGGCAAAGACAAGGCTCCTGCGTTACTCGATCAGGCGGTACACGCCTATCGCAGTGCGCTTGAGGTGCGCACCAGGGCCGACCTGCCTCAGGACTGGGCACATACTCAAGACAGCCTTGGCGCGGTGCTGGCCTATGAGGGCCAGAACGCTGGCGGCGACAAGGCCATCGATTTGCTCCAACAGGCGGTGCAGGCCTACGACAACGCGCTCCAGGTTTTCACAAAGCTCGGTTTTCCCAGTGATTGGGCAATGACCATGCGCGGCTTGGCAGTTGCCCACGAGGAATTGGGGGACTCTGCCTCAGCCGACGCGGAATCGAAAGCCGCGGACGAGGTGGACCCGCAATAGAAATGTTTGCCCGCTACGACATCTTTCTGAGCTACTCCCGCGCGGATTCTGATCGCGTCGCGCCGCTGCGCGACGAGTTGCGCCGCCTCGGCTATCGCGTCTTCTTCGACGTACAGTCAATTGATCCCACCTCGCCATGGAAGGAGCGGCTGCGTCAGGCCATTCGCGGTTCGCGCATCATGGTTCTGTGCTGGTCTGAGCCCGCAAGCAAATCCGACTACATCAACTTTGAATACATGCAGGCCGAAGCTCTCTCGAAACCCATTTGTCCGTGGCAACTCGACAAAACGGAATTGCCGCCCATGCTCGACGCCCAGGCAATTTCAAGCCCCTCCGCGGCAGAAGTCGCCGCGCGCCTTAAACCCATCCTCGGTTGGCCCCCGGCCCGCCGTCGTAACGCATGGTGGGCGGTGGCCATTGTCGCGGCAGCCTTGTTGGCAGTGGCGGCGTGGCGCATACTTCATCCACCGCCCCCACCGCCGTGGGACTTCCAGGGCGAAGTCACCGACCGCGTTACGGGGATGCCGATTGCGGCAGCCGAGGTCGACGTGCTCAGAGAAAACAACGTCCAGGCCTACTCGGTGACCGATGCACGCGGACGCTTCGATCTCCGCCTGCCGCAGCCGAAAACCGAAGCCATTGATCTGCGTTTTCGCAAGGACGGCTACGAAGCCGACCGGAAATTCGTCTCGACGGACACTCCTCAGCCTTTCCCCGAAGATCTGGCAAAGCTACCCTGATCCGCCCGGGGCGCCCCGCAAGCACTCCAAACCTATTTTTCCCGCAACAGACTCAAAACAAACCGCAAATCCCACCCGTCAGTTTGCAGATAATTAAGCCCACCCGGCGCATACTGTTCCCATGATTGCCGAACGTCAACCGCGTATCGAGGATCTCTCGCTCCCTCGCTCCCTCCCGCTGCGCAAAAGCGTCAGCGCGGCGAGTGCTCCCTCGCTCCCTCGCATTGATTCCAGAGACTTTACAGAGTACCATCCTTTAGAATCAAAGACTTACGAAGTACCCCTGCTTCGCAACTCCTTTGCAATGATGGACCTGGGGGCAAAGTATAGGTGGAGGGCGGAGGCAAATGAAAAGGAGCATGAGCGCAAACCCGCAGGCTGGCAGATAAGCTCCACCCTTGATTGGCCACTCCCCACTCCCTGCCCCCGCGACACGCAACCACACTCACACTCGCACTTCACACTCTCCACTGACTCCCGGCGGCCCTTCGCAAAAATGCACGAGGAAACTGTGGACCAACTTAACCAACACAAAATCAGCAGCTTACGGGAAGTTTCCGGCCGCGATACTTTGCCAGTATCCCAGTACTATTTTTCCATCTCACAGAAAACAAGCCAGTTGCAGAATGCGCCTCAGCCACCGTCGCTGGCCGTCGACGCACTTTCGACATTCTCCGCGCGTGGAGAAATCACCGCATCGTCCAGCGCGGACGAAAGGTTCTCCGCGGCGCGGCGTGCAACATGACTTTCGAGCAGATCGTTCGAAGTGCGAACCGAATCATAGTAGCGGAAGGCGGAACCGAAGTCGTAGGGTTGATCGCTCATTCTGCGCCTTTCAGGGAGATCCAGTAGTAACGGCGCCAGCAAAACTTGCAGCGCACCGGACGGAGAAAAAACAAGCCAAGCAGTCCATCGTAAGGGCGCAACTCCGCGGGTTTGAATTCCCTGGATTTGCACGCAGGGCACTTGCGGCGTAACAACGCGCGCGGCAACCAATGCGGCCAGATCATGGCTTCTGCGCTCATGGGGAATTTCCTTTCCGTAGATAGAAGTCAGGCATCACTGGTCGATTCCGATTCCCGCGGTGGAATTCGCGTCGAGCCAGGTGAGAAGACAACGGATGCTGGTTGTGGCCAGAGCGACGCTGGAATCGGCTGCTCCGTAGTAGAGGTTGATGGAATCGCCGTCAGCGCCGATGGTTTGGCCGCAGGGAAACACGACGTCGCGCACATCGCCAACACGCTCGTAAGGAGCGTCGGGACCGAAGATCCACGAGTTGCCGCGTTGCAGGCAGATCTCAGGATGATCGAGATCGAAGAGCGCGAGGCCGAGGCGATAGATGCTTCCTGAAGCCGTCACGCGCACGCCGTGATAGATCGTGAGCCAGCCTTTGGGCGTTTCGATCGGCGGCGAGCAAAGGCCGATTTTGTTCGCATCCCACCAACCGCCGCGGCGCGCCTGAAGGATGACTTTGTGGCTTCCCCAATGCCGCAAGTCAGGAGAATACGAGATCCACATGTGAGCGCCAGTCGTGGTCATGGGCCGATGAATCATGGCCCAGAAGCCGTTGAGCCTGCGCGGCAACAGAGCTGCATCCTTGTCCTCAGGCTGCATGATCACTCCCATGCGCTCAAAGGTGTGGAAGTCTTTGGTGAGCGCCAGCGAAACGCCAGGACCTCCGCGCGCGAAGGAAGTGTAAGCAACGGCGTATTGCTCGAGTTCCGGGACGAAAGTGATACGCGGATCTTCAATACCCCAGATCTCTTCAGGGTAGTTGCGCGGATCGGCCATCAACGTAGGTTTGGCGTCGATGCGCCATCCGTTAATGCCATTGGCGGAACGCGCCGCGCACAGGTGCGAAAGACCACTGCGATCTTCCACGCGGCAAAGCAAGAGTGTGTCTCCGTCGGGCAGAAGAACGGCTCCCGCATTGAAGACGGCGTTCACGGCATAAGGCCAATCGTGCCCGCTGAGAATGGGATTGTCGGCGTAGCGCGTGAGCAGAGGAAGGTCGGTACATGGCTTCGCGTTCGCCTCTTCCAGAGCAGTAGGCTCAGGCAATGCGGCTTGGTCAATAGGTGGATTCAATGGAGATGCTCATTTCCTGGTTAGTTTTTTCTGCGTGGGTCGATTTTGCTGCCTGCATTTCGAGAAGCGCCATGAGGAACGAAAGCGTTGATTCCGCTCCTTGATTCTCGTTGACGCGATCGGGATGAAGGCCATCTTTGCAGCCGCCTGTTGTTGGATCGTAGAGCGGCACTTGCAGATCGTTCTTGCCGAGGAACCAGCGGAAGACACGATGGGCTTCCTCGGTCCAGCGCTGATCGCGCGTGAGCCTGAATGCCTCAAGGCATGCAGAGATTGTGGCGCAGGCTTCAACAGGCTGCTGATCGAAGCGGGGTTTCTCACCGCCCTCGGTAAAGCAGCGGTTGGAGCCGATGGGGACAAAGATCTCTGGATCGCCGCAGTGCTGTGCGGCGACAAGCCATTCGAGCGATTCGATTCCCGCGGCGATCATAGCCTTGTTCTGGCTGCGACCGCCGGCAAGAATGAGCGCTTGCGAAAGGCGCGCATTGGAGTAGGAAAGACTCTTCTCAAACCAATGCCAGGATTCGGAGCGACTGCGCTCGTAAATGTCGAGCAGGCGATTGGCGAGCGCGTTGCGGGCGTTTTGGATGGCTCGGTCGCCGGGGAACCAGTCGAGATAAGCCTGCATGCCGAGAACACCGAATGCCCACGCGCGCGGACTGCTGAACGTGAGAACTGCGGGCACTGCGGCTTCAAAGAGTCTTCCTGCGGCTCCGCGCAAGCCGGCGTTCTGCGACTGGCCCAGCACCGATCCCAAGGCCCACAACGCGCGGCCATGGCTGTCTTGCGAGCCAATGTCTTCAAGCCACTTGCGGTCGTAGCCGAGGAAGTTTCTGAACTGTCCGTTGTCGGAATGGAAGGCGAGCCAGAGGAAAGCCAGGTAGCGGCGAGAGAGATTGAGATGGTCTGCGCCGTGATTGAGGCCGACACTCTTGCCCAGAAGAGTGGAGACAATCAGTGCCCTCGCGTTGTCGTCGGTGGTATAGCCCTCGCGCGAGTTGGGAAGGGAGAAGATGGCGTGTTGCAGGATGCCCGTGTCATCGGTCATTGCGGAGAGATGACTGGTGTTGAGAGCCGGCAGGAGTTCTGTTGAACTGGTCAGCTCCAGTGCGGAATCGTCGGGTTGAGTGGCCCTGGGCTGCAAGGAGCGCTCGAAGCGCGCGCGCTGAAAGGTCGCCATGTAGGCCCGGGCAGTGGTGGGCCAGGTGGTTCCGCGAGAGTGTAGATAGGCCCGCTTGCGCATGGCGTGGCGCTCGGCATGGTTCTCAAGCAAAGCGACCACGGCGTTTGCAATGGCCTCCGGATCTTCAAATGGAACAAGCACGCCGCGCTTCTCTGCCAGCAGTTCCCTGGCGTGCCAGTACGGCGTGGAGACAATGGCCTTTCCGGCTCCCAGCGCAATGGCCAGCGTGCCGGAGACAATCTGCGCCTCCTGCCGGTAGGGCGTGATGTAAATGTCGGCGGCGCCGACATGCTCAACAAGCTCTTCCGCGCTCACAAAGCGGTTGTTCAGAATCAAATGGGAAGCAACTCCGAGCTCGACGGCCAGCGCCTGCAACTCTTCGCGATAACGCTCGCCTTCGCGCTTGCGAATATGAGGATGCGTGACTCCGGAGACAATATACATGACGTTCGGATGCCGCGCCAGAATCGCCGGCAGCGCGCGAATCACGTTTTCAATTCCCTTGTTTGGAGAGAGCAAACCGAATGTGAGCAGAACGGACTTGCCTTCCGTGCCGAACTTGTCCTTGAAATAATTAGGGTCCATGAAGGGCATGTCGGGTACGCCGTGCGGGATCACATCGATCTTTCCGGCGGGAACCGCATACACTTCGCGCAGCAGTTGAGCTGCCAGCTCGCTCATGACGATCATGCGATCGGAGAGCTGGGCGATCTCTTCGAGCACGATGCGTTGATTGGCGTCGGGTTGGCGCAGAACCGTGTGCAGCGTGGTGACCAGCGGCATCTTGAGCCGGCGCAGCAAAGCCAGAATGTAGCGGCCTGCGGCGCCGCCGAAGATGCCGTACTCATGTTGCAGGCAAACCAGATCGTTGCTATTGAAGTTGAGGAAGTCAGCGGCCCGCTCATAGGAGGCAATATCGTCCTGCTCCAGTTCCAGGCGCACTTGCTCCGGATAATCGTATTTGGAATCGGGATCGTTAACGGGAATTGCGAAGAGGCGACCTTCTCCGTATTCGGCTGCCAGCGCGGTGCACAGGTCGGTGGTGAAAGTGGCAATGCCGCACTCACGCGGCAGATAGTTCCCAACAAACGCAATGCGCGTTGGCAATGGCAGACAACTGGCTTCGAAGGCGGCGGGCAAAGAGCCCGGAGTACCGGTGGTTTGAGCCTGTACTTCGGAACTCTTCAATTCGGGGAAAGACATTTTATCCTCTTTTCAGGCCGGATTCGCGTTTGAGATGCTCCGCGCTTATGGTTGCGGAGAAGGGTGGCGCAAGGCTTGCCGTGTGGCTTTTGTACACTGTCAAACCAGAACCGGTCTGTTCAATTGGGAGCATCAATTCGCGGAATGTCCGGTCCGCCTTGTTGTTCGGTCCCACACTTGCCCCATCAGGTGGAGAGAAAAGGCCGAATTTGCGGTTGGCCATGAGAGATCGACTTATTGGGGCCAAAGCCCCGCACTCACTCCGCACACTTTCGGCGCGAGTAAACTCGTGCCCTGATACAAAACTCCTTACCTACGGCGCGCGACGCACCCACTTGGTGGTTTCCCGCCCGCGCCCAGATACAAAACATGACGCCAGAGAAGTTTTTCAGCAAGCTGTGAAGTCGTGCCCTTTCAAAACCGGCCTTCTAACCACAGGCTGTTAGAGACTTGGATGAGACCCGTTTTCGGCTTATCTAAAGGGGACCGCCAAACGATGCCATTCATCTGCAATTTCCAGCCACGTGTATTGCTGGATCTGGCGGGGTTGCAAGGTAACGCTGGCAATATGAATGCCCAAGTGTTTCCTGGCCACAACGTCCATCAGCTCGGCGGCGTTGAATCGTGCCGCAACTGCCGTCAGGGCACGCTTTAATGCTCGCCGGGTAGCAGCTTCCTGCGACATGCCAAAGCCCTTTCGGGTGCAGGGGCGACTCACCCACAGGAAGTGCCATCCCAGTTCGCGAATCATCGCGTCGAAGACCGGAGCCGTGAGCTCTGCGACAATGCCCCAGTTTTCGCCAGCCGGCTCCCTGCGGGTTTGCAGACGATCCGGCAGGATACACGCCTTGCGGAGGAATACGGAATGCGGCTTCAAGCTTTCGCGCTTTTGGGGTCTTTGGTCGCCGGAGGTCCGACGGAACCGGTGACCGGACCAGGCGTCGCGACGGGGACGCCGGATGTCGAATGTTCCGCAACGAAATCCTCAGCGAAATGCGATGGATCTGCCTTGACGGCGTCCGTTTCGACGACGGAGTAACCGGTCGCATCGGGCTGGCTTACAGGCGGGCACAAATGAATCTTGGTGTTGAGTTGCGGAGACGGGTGGTGCTCCGCATCGCGTTCCTTGATCAGGGTCATGGCGTCTCCAGAGGCTTGGTTGCGTAACTGAAAGATGCTCGTCTGGAGCGAAGCCTGGAATGCCAAAGGCGAGAAGGGGAAAACGGGCTGCATCTCAAGCATACGCCTGCCCAAGCAGATGTGCCGACGCGTTGATTTTCATCGTGGTCAAAGGCGCCAATGTGGAAGCAGCGCAAGGAGTACGCATGCGAAAATAGCTGGGAGCCGCCGTGCGGATTGGGACCGAATTAGAGCAGAACCCAAGATGCTTTACCGAACGAAGGCGATCCCCATCCTTGCGACAGAAGAAAGTCGCATGGATGGAGTATGGAGTTCGAGTGCAGAGCAATCATAGGGGACGACGTTCTTACCCCCTGCTTGATTCAGTGGTCCGATATGCCTCGCGGCCGGCCTCGATCGCTGCGCTTACCCGGTTTGACTGGTCTTCCACGAGGCTCCTGCCACGCTCCACATAGTTACCGACCTGCTCCTTACCCTTGTCCACAAGCGTGCTTACCTGTTCGACGGCCTGCTTTGTACGAGTGCGCAAATACTCCGTTCCGTCGCGAGCGCCAACAGCAATATCCTCTCGGGTTTCGCGGCCACTCTTGGGGGCATAAAGAATCCCCACCACTGCACCGATGCCGAGTCCCACCAGCAACCATGCCAAACCCAGTCCCCTGCTATCCTCAGCCATAATGAAGCATCTCCTTTCGCTTAGTTCCTAGAAAGCCCAAACGTGCCAGATTCCACGACACGCAGCAAATTACCAGCAGTTTGTGCAGCCACTACAGTTTCGCCGCAACAGTTGCGGCTGGCGTGTGACGCCAATCGAGGCAGAACTCCCGGATTGCTCTCGATGCCGGCGGCTCATTAGAGGTCTAACTCACCAAAGGCTCAAGCCCCTGCACCGAGGATCTTCTACCGCAATCGCCACGATCTTGCACCGAGGGTCGTCCATCTCGATGGCTAGGCCCTGGAGCAGGCCCTTGCACCGGGGGTCTTCCATTTCAATCACCACGCCTCTGAGCATGCCCTTGCACCGAGGGTCTTCGGCTTCAATCGCCGCGATTCTGCACCGAGGGTCTTCCATCCCAATCACCACGCAATCAGGCAGGCTCTTGCGCACGAGCGCTTGGGGAGCGAACCGAAGTCATCCTAGCGCGAACCGCGGGACGCGGTCTGTCCAAATTTGACCGACGATGCGGATTTTGTGCGCCGGAAAAAACCGGCGGCTTCTCACAATTGTGCTCCGGCAACTGATCGAGCAGGACCACATTGAGCAACGACTTGTGAACCTTGATGCGGCCGTCGTAGTCGATGAAGCCCAGCTTGCGAAAGCGATTCATGAAGAAGCTGACGCGAGATCGCGTGGTACCTATCATCTCCGCGAGGGTTTCCTGCGTAATTGGCGGAATGAAGGTTTCCGGTTCACCGGGTTTGGCAAACTCCGTCATCAACAGGAGAATCCGCGCCAAACGCTTTTCGCTGGAGTTAAAGAGCTGATCGACAAGATCGGCCTGAGTGCGCATGCTGCGGGCCAGCAAAAACTTCACGAACAGGTCGGAGAAGGTTTGCTCTTGATGCATCACGCGGATCATCCCCTCACGCCCGATTTTGAGCGCCATGCAGGCAGTAATGGCGGTGGCCGAGGACAGGCGCAGACCGGGCACCCCCGCGAGAGACTCTTCTCCAACGAAGTCGCCTGCGGAGAGAAGCGTGATGGTGGCCTCTTTGCCTTCGTGCGAAACCACAGTGAGTTTTGCCCGGCCGCTCTGCAGATAGAAGACGGAGTCTGCCGGATCTCCCTGAACAAAAAAAGTCTGGTCCGGCTTTACGTCGATGATTCTTCGACCGAGGCCGGCGTGCGCAAGAAAAGCGCTGGCGTCGAATGTGGAGTTGTCTTTATTGCTCATCATCGTGGAACCTCCTTCGAGCCTGCCCGGAAGCGCATTGCAGACTGCGGTTGGTCTATCAATGGACAGGTTGGAACTACCTCAGAGGATAAGAACCGAGCACTCCACGCGATCTGACAGGTAACGCAGATCCCGCGTCGTTGCCCCCGTTTGAGGCCACAGCATTCGAAGCGTATCCCCGCACTCGAGGTCTACTACAACAATGCCCTGGCTAGTTTCATCCCTGCGCACTGGCCTGGCATGTTCTGTTTTGCTCACTTTTGAAAGATTTCCCGAGGAATGCCTTGTCGGTCGCCGCGGCGAACTCAGGGTTGCCCTGGACTCGCTTCTTGAGCTACCCGCGGGGGCTCGCTGCGCGAGCGGACGACTCCTGTATGTTGCGCTCTGCCAGAATTCCCCAACTGCTTACTGGCTAAGCAAGAAAAACTGGAGGAAAGACAAATGCACAAGAGGTGTTGGTCTGTTTGTGCGGGGCTGTGTGGCCTCGCAGCCTTGGTGGTCGCTGCTATTCCGGGCACCGCACAAACGCAAGAGATCAAGGCAAAGCCGGCGTTGTATTCGTACGTCGCGAACTGGCAGTTTCCGCGCGCCAACTGGCCCGATGCGGTAAAGGCGCTGGAGCCTGTGAACGACGTCATGCAAAAGGCGCAAGCCAACGGCGACATCGTGGCTTACGGCAGCGATGTGAACCTGGTGCACCAACCGGATGCGGAGACGCATGACAACTGGTGGTCATCGATAACGCTGGCGGGGCTGATTAAGACGCTCAACCAACTGCACGCATCAGGCGATGCCGCGTCACCAACGATGAACGCAGCCAAGCATTGGGACGAGGTGTACGTGAGCCACTACTACAACTGGAAGGCGGGCTCGGTGAAAGGCGGCTACACACACATTAGCGTGTACAAGCTTAAGGCCGACGCGCCTGATGATGCGCTGGAGAACATCGGCGGACACATGGTTGCACCGTTGCTGGAGAAGCTGCTAGCCGATGGCACGATCGCGGAGTACGAGATCGACGAGATGGCGATTCACACGCAGGCGCCGGGAACGTTCATCATTGTGTACATTACGCCGACTCCCGAGGGATTGGATACAGTGCAGAGCGCGGTGCGCGAAGCACTGAAGGCTTCACCGCTGAACGGGCAGGCATTCGGCGCCGTGGTGGATGACAGCGGCCATCGCGACGGGCTGTACAAGACCGATTGCAACTACAAGTAGACGAGTGTGAGTGTAAAAGTGTGAGTGTGAAGCGCGGCCGTTGCTGTTTCGGCCGCGCTTTTCTTTTCCGTAAAGCCTGCTCTTATCCTTGCAGCCAGTCCTTGACTTTTTGTACCATCACGTCGCGGCCGACGTCACTGATGGCGTTGGTGAGCGGAATCTGCTTGGGGCAGGCGTGGACGCAGTTCTGCGCGTAACCGCACTCTTGAATTCCGCCGTCGCCGGCGAGGGCGCGGAGACGATCTTCTTTGAAGACCTTGCCGGTGGGATGGTTGTTGAATAGCTTGACCTGAGCGATCGTTGCTGCGCCGACGAAACCAGTGGCGATGTCGAACTGCGGACAGACTTCCATACAGCAGGTGCAGGAGATGCAATTCGAGAGCGGATAATTGGCTTCCTGCTGCTGCGGGTAAACGCGCGGTCCTGAACCGAGATCGTAGGTTCCGTCAACGGGAACCCAGGCCTTGACGCGCATGAGATTTTCAAACAGAACCGACCGGTCGACCTGGAGATCGCGGACAAGGGGGAACTTGGTGAGCGGCTCGATGCGGATGGGCTGCTCGAGATTGTCGACGAGCGCGGAGCAGGCCATACGGGCCTTGCCGTTGATTCTCATCGCGCATGACCCACAGATCTCTTCGAGGCAATTGGAATCGTAGGCGATGGGCGTAGTGGCGCGGCCGTCGGCTGTGACCGGGTTGGCGGCGATTTCCATCATCGAGGAGATGACGTTCATGCCGGGACGCCAAGTGAGTTCGAAGCGCTCCCATGTGGCGGGCACGCCGGGGCTGGCCTGGCGCTTGATTTCAAAGGTGACGGTGCGTTCTGCCATGGTTCCCTTCGTTGGTTCTGATCCTGCAGGGGCTAAAGCCCCGTCGTCTTTTCCTCGTCGTGCGGCGCGAGTGCACTCACGCCCTGATACAAAACCCTCAGCTACTTCGCTGCGTCGTATCGGCGCGGGCGGGGCTTGATGTACTGCGTGTCGACTTCCTCGAACGCGAAGCTGGGGCCCTCGATGTTGCCGGTGAAGCTGGCCTTCGTGGTCTTCAGGAACTTTTCGTCGTTGCGATCGGGAAAGTCGGGTTTGTAGTGCGCGCCGCGGGACTCGTCGCGAAGGATTGCTCCGAGAACGACAGCGCGAGAGAGCTGCAACATGTTGTAAAGCTGGCGGGCGAAAGCGAAGCTGGTGTTGGCCCACTGGCTCTTGTCGCTGAGATTGATGCGCTGGTAGCGGTCGAGCAGCTCGACGACTTTCTGGTCGGTCTGCTTGAGGCCGCTGTTGTAGCGGATGACGGTGGCGTGCTCGGTCATGGTTGCCCCAAGTTCGCGCCAGAGCTTGAAGGGGTTTTCGCCGCCCTCGTTGTTGATGAGCTTTTTGTTGGTCTCGGATTGGCGGGTGAGTTCGGCTGCTGCGCCACCGTCGCCTTCCGCCGCGGGCAAACTCCTGGCGTAGGCCATGGCGTTGGGCCCGGAGACAAATCCGCCGTAGATGCAACTGACGAGAGAGTTGGCGCCGAGGCGGTTGGCGCCGTGGTATTGGTACTCGCACTCGCCAGCGGCAAAGATGCCGGGGACGTTGGTCATCTGGTTGAAGTCGACCCAGAGCCCGCCCATGGTGTAGTGCATGCCGGGAAAGATCTTCATCGGCTCAACACATGGATCGACGCCGACGAATTTCTCGTAGATTTCAAGGATGCCGCCAAGCTTGTGATGGAGCGTGGCGCGGTCGATGTGGGTGAGGTCGAGGTAGACCATGGGCTGGCCCTCGAGCCCGAGGCCAAGCTCGTAGACCACCTTGTGAATGGCGCGCGTGGCAATGTCGCGCGGGACGAGATTGCCGTACTTGGGATACCACTCCTCGAGGAAGTAGAAGCGCTCGGACTCGGGGATGGCTTTGATGGCGCGCTTGTCGCCGGGTGTGCGCGGAACCCAGACGCGGCCGCCCTCGCCGCGCGCCGACTCCGACATTAGCCGCAACTTGTCGTCGCCGGGAATGCAGGTGGGATGCACCTGAATGAATTCGCCGTTGGCGTAGGTGACGCCCTGTTGGAAGACCGCCGACTGCGCCGAACCCGTGCAGACCACGGAGTTGGTGCTTTTTCCAAATATTGCCCCGATGCCGCCGGTGGCCAAGATGATGGCGTCTGCCGGAAAGGCTTTAAGCTCCATGGAGCGGAGATTCATGGCCACAATGCCGCGGGCCACGCCTTTGGAGTCGATGATGGCGGAGAGAAACTCCCAGCCCTCGAATTTGTTGACTTTGCCTTCCGCCTCGTAACGGCGGACTTGTTCGTCGAGCGCGTAGAGCAGTTGCTGGCCGGTGGTTGCGCCGGCAAAGGCGGTGCGGTGATAGAGCGTGCCGCCGAAGCGACGGAAATCAAGCAGACCTTCGGGCGTGCGGTTGAAGGGAACGCCCATGCGGTCGAGGAGGTCGATGATGGCGGGCGCGGCCTCGCACATGGCCTTCACCGGCGTTTGGTTGGCGAGGAAGTCACCGCCGTAGATAGAGTCGTCAAAGTGCTGCGCGGTGGTGTCGCCTTCGCCCTTGAGGTTTTTAGCGGCGTTGATGCCGCCCTGCGCGCACACCGAGTGCGAGCGCTTGACCGGGACGATGGAGAATAGATCGACCGAGCCGCCGGCTTCGGCAATTTTGATGACCGCCGCAAGTCCGGCGAGGCCTCCGCCCACCACGATGATTTTAGGTGTTGCCATGAAGTACCTTTCGAAAAAACAGCTTCCAGCTACTAGCTTCTAGCCTCTAGCTAAAAGCGGACTGCTAGAGATTGGGGATGGGCGCGTTCGGGTACCAAGGTCCGACAAATGCCCAGATGCTGGCGATTCCCATGCCGGCGAGTAGCAAGCCAAGCGCAAGACAGACATAGGCGAAGCGGCGGCGCGCGGTTTCGCCAGAGGTAATGCCCCACTTGGCGCAAAAAAGCCAGACGCCGTAGGCGAAGTGCCAGCAGACGGCGATCATCGCAATGACATAAATGGCGAGCATCCAGGGATTCGAAAGCTCGACCTGAATCTTGTGGAATGCGTAGTAGGGATTCTCAGGGAGCATGACGCCGGAGAAGCGTTGGCGCCAGACGTGCTGAACGATATAGGCGAAGGCTATGAGGCCGGTGTAGCGCTGGGCCAGATACATCCAGTTCCCTGCCCACGGGTAGTAGACGATGTTCGACTTGCCGCGCAGCCAGATGTAGACGCCGTAGATCGCGTGGTAGAGGATGGGCAAAAAGATGAAGACCCACTCCAGCACGCGCACCAGCGGGAGGCTGTTGAGGAATTTCACCTGTACGCCGTAGGCGAGAGGGCCTTTGAGGGCTTCGAAGTTCGAGAGCAGGTGTTCGAGCAGAAATGCCCCGAGAGGGACGATGCCGAGCAGAGAGTGCAACTTGCGCCAGATGTAGCTGGTTCCCTCACCTGCGCGCAAAGGTTGCACGCCGCGGCGAAGCTGGGGCGCGGACGATTCGACGGTTGCCATGAAGAGTTTGGCTCCTAAAAGTGCAGGGCAAAGCGGTCCTAGATTGAGGGACGTCTAGCGGTGTTCTGTATCACTTGCATTATTCGGGGCTGAGGGTGAAGGCGTCAAGGCGGCGGTCCGCGCTTTTGCATTTTGGATGAGTGCATTGGGGGCTAACGCGCCAGCCTCCGCAATGACCCCCACTAGCGGAGGCGCTTCTTGCCTGCGGTGAGCAATTCTGTGGCTTTTGCGGCGCGGCTTGTCCTGGTTTCAGCCTGCTTTGCGGCGGAGATCCAGGTTGCGTACTCGGCCTTGCACGACGGCGAGAGGGTTGCGAAAAACGAAGCTGCCGGCTTGTTCTTTTTGAGAGCTGCTGCCAGTTCCGGAGGCACGTCAACGCTGCGCTCCTTGTCGTCGCGTTTCAAGACGACAGACACTATGTCGCCGGCACGCGCTTTGGCGCCGGTCCGCAGCTCTTTACCCACCATCATGCGGTGAGTGCCATCGCCCTCAGGCACCAGCGAGTTGCGAAAAGCAAACCCATTCATGGTTCCAGCCACGGGAACGCGCCCATTGGTTCCAAAGACCTCGGCCACATTGAAGGGAACGGGCAGAATGGTCCACGCTCCTCCCGGGCCTATTGCTGTGAGCTTGGCCTTGAATTTCTGCTGCATGCAGGCTCTCCTCGAAAGAATATTAGCAGCCGAGTTTTGGCAGGAGTTCCGCAAGCGCGCGGCCGCGGTGGCTGAGGCTGAGCTTGGTTTCGAGGTCGATCTCGGCCATGGTTTTGTCAAGTTGCGGCAGATAAAAGAGCGGATCGTAGCCGAAGCCGCCGGTGCCGCGCGGGGCTTCCAAAATCACGCCTTCGACCGCGCCGTCGGCGATCTGCACTACTTCGCCGTCGCGCGCGGCAACGAGCGTGCAATGGTAACGCGCCGTGCGCAGCGACTCTGGAATTCCGTCGAGCTTTTGCAGCAGCAGCATGTTGTTCCAGACATCGGTGTTGTCATTGGCGTCAGGCGAGTCGATGAGGCCCGCATCGGAAGCGTAGCGGGCTGATCGGACACCGGGAGCGCCGCCGAGAGCATCGACTTCGAGGCCCGAGTCGTCGGCGACGACCAGCTCGCCGGGGACAGAGCGCGAATAGTAGACGGCCTTTGTGGCCGCGTTGGCAAGGAAGGTGTCTCCGTCTTCCTCCGGCGCGGGAATGGCGGCGATTCCGGGGAGCGGGACGATATTCAGGTCCAGGCTGATGGAAAAGGCCTGGGCGGCGGTGCGGAAATCGCGAAGTTTGCCTGCGCTGGTGGTGGCGGCATAGAGGCGAAGGGGCATTCTTTGAGTCTATCGGGAATGCCAGCGGTCGTTAAAAAGAAGCAACGGACCAAAGTGGCGACGGAGCAAAATAGTGCGGCGCGATTGACAAGGCGCGGCGGGGTTGCATAAGGTTGATCCGCCTGAAAAGTTTTCAATGGAGGAAGCGGCGCCGTGCCGATTGGGTCGCGACGTCTGCTCCTCGAAGTTTCTCCTTTGGAATCGAGACAGATTATGAGCAATGGAACTAAGCACACATGGTTGCGGGCGTTGGTTTTGAGTGCTGTGGCTGTGCCGGGCTTTGCCCAGCACGCCGCAACGACCACTGGCCCCGCGGAACTGCGTGTCGACAACCTGAAGAATCCGCTGGGCACCGACGATCCAGCGCCGAAGTTCTCCTGGCAACTGCGCGGTCAGGAACCCGGCGCGAAGCAAACGGCGTATGAGGTGCTCGTTGCTTCGTCACCGGAACTGCTCGCTCAGGGCAAAGCAGACGTATGGGACAGCGGCCGAGTGGTATCGGAGCAATCGCTCAATGTGCGCTACGGCGGACCGGTGCTCAAGCCGAGCACTCGCTATTTGTGGTGCGTGAAGTTGTGGGGCGCGGACGGGAAGCTATATCGGGCGGGCGAGCAGGCCTGGTTTGAAAATGGACTGATGAGCCAGGATGCATGGAAGGCCCAGTGGATCGGCTACGAGACGCCAGAAGAGGCTACTGTGCGCCATGCGCCGGCGGAGTGGATCGCGAATCCAGACGCCAAGTCGCCTGCAATCGCCAAGGATGCCGAGCAGCGCTTCGCGTATCGCGCCACCATCACGCTACCGCAAGCGGTAAAGTTTGCGGCGCTCTATGCCACCGGGCGGGACACGGTTGCCGCGTGGGTGAATGGCGCGCGAGCGCTCACTGAGGATCCGCTGCCGCCATTTAGGCAGATGCCGTGGAAGAAATTCGTTCGCGCCGATGTGACTTCGCATTTGGGCGCAGGCAAGAACTCCGTTGCGATTGAAGTGCTGCACTACGTGGCGAATCCCAATGGAATGGCGACCGACGACGCGCCGCCAATGATCGCAACCCTTGTCGTTGAATATGCGGATGGAACGTGGGCGAGCTTCTCGAGCAACGAAGATTGGAAAACGGCGATTCGGGCTGACGACGGGTGGCACGAGAAGAGCTTTGACGATTCCTCGTGGAAGACGGCCGTGGTTTGGCAGCCGCTCTCCGGAAAGCGCTCGGAATCGATGGGGCACCCGTGGATTCCGGATTCCGTGAAAGAGCTGCGGCATGCGTTCACCGTAGAAGAACCGGTGAGGTCGGCGCGACTCTATGTGACGGCGCTCGGCGCTTACATCATGAGCCTCAATGGACGGTGGAATACGGGCGACCAGGTGCTGGCGCCGGGATGGACCGACTATCGCGAGCGGGTTGTGTACCAGACCTACGACGTGACCGATCAAGTTGTGCAGGGAAAGAATGCGATCAGCGCGACGCTTGCGCCGGGGTGGTACGAGACGCCTCTCGAGTGGTTCCAGCAGCCCAACAACTACGGCGTGACGCCGCCGGCGCTGCGAGCGGAGCTGCGTATTGAGCACACGGACGGCACAGTGGAGTGGGTGGTCACCGACGCGAACTGGAGGGCTTCAGGATCGTGCATCCTTCACGCAGAGTTGTATGACGGCGAGACGATGAACAATGCAGACTGTTGGGTCGGCATATCCAGCCCGGATTTTAAGAACGATTGGTTCCAAGAGCAAGCCACGGTAATCCATCCCGCTCCGGTCGAGATCGTGTCGCAGGACTTTCCGCCGATAGGTGTCGAGCGCACATTGAAAGCAGTCACGCTCACGGAGCCGAAGCCGGGAGTGTGGGTCTACGATTTCGGGCAGAACTTCTCCGGCATCGAGAGACTGCGTGTGCATGGACCGCAGACGGCCGACGTGCGCATGCGGTTTGCCGAGGTTTTGAATCCCGACGGGACGATTTACACCGACAATTTGCGCACAGCGAAAGCAACCGATCACTTTCTGAATTTGACGGGCGATGGGAACTACGACAATTCACCGCCGTTCACATTTCACGGGTTCCGCTATGCGGAGTTGACGGGACTGCTTTCAGCGCCCGACAAGAATGCGGTGACAGGTCTGGTCTTCCACACCGACGCGCCGTGGACGGCGAAGCTTGAGACCGGCAGCGCGATGATCAATCAGCTCTGGAGCAATATTCTGTGGGGGCAGCGATCGAATTTTGTGGGCGTGCCTACGGATTGCCCGCAGCGCGACGAGCGGCTGGGCTGGATGGGTGATGCGCAGGTGTTCTGGCGTACTGCCAGCTACAACATGGACCTGGCGGCGTTCTCGCGCAAGTTTGCCGCGGACATGAGGGGGACGCAGGCGGAGTCGCCCTATTACAGCATCTTCTCGCCGGGCGTGGGACGATCGCACGAGGAGACGGCTGCGGCGTGGAGCGACGCGGGCGTGATTGTTCCCTGGACCAGTTGGCTGCAGACCGGCGACACGAGCATTGTCGAAGAGAATTGGGTGGCAATGACGAGGTATCTGGACGCGATTGCGGCGGCGAATCCCGATTTTCTGTGGAAGAACGAGTACGGCGACACCTTCGGCGACTGGCTTTCGCCCGAGGGCAAGACGGACGAGCGGCTGCTGGCCACGGCTTACTGGGCCTGGGATGTGACGCTGATGCGCCAGATGGCGCTGGCCACGGGACGCACGGCGGACGCCGAGAAATACGCGGCGCTGTTCGAGAAGATTCGCGCGGCGTTTGCGAATTACTTCGTGCGCAGTGATGGATTTGTGGCTGGCGCGGATAATAGTCCGTCGCAGTTCGGCGTGATCAACAATCCCAATGCAAAAAGCGAGGGCGGCGACACGCAAACCGGCTACGTGCTGGCACTGCACATGAATCTGGTGCCCGGCGAGTTGCGCGCCGCTGCTGCCAAACGGCTGGTCGACAAGATTGAGGCCAACCACGAAATGCTGGCGACGGGATTTCTAGGCACGCCCTATTTGCTGGAGGAGTTGACGAAGGCGGGCTACGCGGAACTTGCATACACGCTGCTGCTGAACACGAAGTACCCCTCGTGGGGCTACATGGTGACGCACGGCGCGACGACCATGTGGGAGCGGTGGAATGGCGACCAGATGACTAACGATCCAACGATGAACTCGTTCAACCACTATGCGTACGGTGCGGTGGCCGACTGGATCTATCGCTATGCGTCGGGCGTGGATACGACGCCGGCCGATCCGGGCTTTCACACCGTGGTACTGCATCCGGTTTTCGACGAACGGCTGGGGCATATTGCGTTCGATTACGACTCGGTGTATGGGCCGATTCACTCGGACTGGAGGGTCGCGGGCTCAATGGTCATGTGGCACGTGACGATTCCGGCGAACGCGACGGGGTGGTTGCCGTTGAGCTCAGAGCAAGCCGCGAAATACAGCCTCGGCGGTGTGGCGTTGGCGCGGAATACGTCGGTTCACGCGGAGACGCGGGGCGAGCAGAGTGGATTTGTGCTGGAGCCGGGGAACTACGCGTTCGTTATTCGATTGGAAACGATTCTAAAAACGTCAGTGCGGTGACATGCGCCTGTCGTGAGGTCAAAAAGGGCGAAGGTTACTTGTCGCCTGTGCAAAGGCCAGATCGAATCGATAGGCTTTGAATTTGTTTGCGGGCAGGGTGCAAGCGCTCGCTGAAAAACAGAAATGGAGATGGAATGCCGATAGCGATTCTGGCGGGAATTGGGTGGCACTTCGTGGGTGCGGCATTTGCCGCGGCGTTTTATGCGCCGATTGAGAAGGTGAAGAAGTGGTCGTGGGAGACGACCTGGGTCCTGATGGGCCTCATCTCATGGATTCTGCTGCCTGTGTCTCTAAGTTATTTCGTGCTGCCGCATTTCCATTCGTTCTACGCATCGTTCGATTCGGGTCTGCTGATCAAGGTCGCACTTTACGGCGCTATGTGGGGCGTGGGCAACGTGAGCTATGGACTGACCATGCGGCATCTGGGCATCTCGCTCGGAGTGGGCGTGGCCATCGGAGTGACGCTGGTGGTGGGCACGCTGGAGCCGCCCATTATTAATGGCCAATTCGCCGCGCTTTTCAGCACCCGCAGCGGCCTTTGGAGCATGGCGGGGATTGTGGTTGCGCTCATCGGAATCGCGATTATTTCTTACGCCGGCCACCAGAAAGAAGCGCAGATAGGCACGGAGGTGAAGGAGTTCAATGTTGTGCTAGGACTGGCGCTGGCAGTGCTGTGTGGAATTTTTTCCGCCGGCTTCTCGTTCGGGCTCAACGCGGCAACGCCGATCTGGAACGCTGCCAAGGATCTGGGCGTCAATCCGCTGTTCGCGCGGATTCCCTGCTACGTGCTGATCATGGGCGGCGGCGCCATCGTGAACATGTGCTATTGCTTTACGCGGCTGGCGTTCAAGAAGGATCTATCAATACGTGCCGATCTGGCACAGCCAAGGGGCGTGATTGGAAGAAATGCTGCATTGGCTGCCACCGGCGGAGTGATGTGGTTCCTACAATTTTTCTTCTACTCCTGGGGCGAAGCTCACATTCCACAGAGCCTGGAGTATGTGAACTGGATGCTGCACATGAGCCTGTATGTGCTGTGCGCGGGCTTCGTGGGACTGGCACTGGGCGAGTGGAAGGGCGTGGAAAGGCGGCCGATTCGGCTGCTCTGGGCAGGGATTCTCGTAATCATTGTGGCGGCGAATCTGGTGGGACTGGGGATGGCGTCGTAGAGGCAAGGTCAGGCGCTTGTGGGCAGAGGGAGTTCCTTGTCGTGACCCTGCGCGATGAGATCGGCGCGGAGTTGGCCTACGGTGGTGAAGACCAGCGCCTTGATGCCCAGCGCCTCGGCTGCTTCGACATTCACCTGGCGGTCGTCGATGAAGAGTGCCTCCGCGGGCTGCGTGCCCAGTTTTTCGAGGGCATAGCGATAGATCGCCGGATCTGGCTTGGCCAAGCGCACCTGATGGCTCCATACACGCACGTCAAAGCGACCGAGCCAGACGACCTCGCGCTCCATGGCCTGCTGCACGGTGTCGCCAATATTGGAAAGAACGGCAGTAAGAATTCCGTGCGCCTTCAGCGCCCCTTGCCACGCGAGCATCGGCGGATTCAGCGTCATCCACATGCGGGCGTCCCATTGCATCAGCTCTGCGATGGCGGATGAACCCAGCGTGAGTCCGGCTTTGTGGAGAATGTCGCGCCAATAGGCCTCGCCGGTGAGTTTGCCCTCGTCGAAGGCGTGGCGATCGGCCCAGTAGAGGGGATCGAGCTTTTCCGCTGGCAGCCCCGTGAGTCGCATTAACGCGGCGTGCGCCTCCGGGTCGGGCGGACCGGTTAAAACCATTCCATAATCGAAGATCACCGCGCGCAGAGCCAAGTGAATACCCCTTTTGCGCCCGTGTATGGTGAAGGAGGACGCATTTCTCATTGTGCACGATGGGTTTCGAGATGGGTTAATGTGGGTGAGTTATGGCCCGTGTTTTTCCGACGACCTGCGATTGACTCTTAACATGTGCGGGCGTGGACGCCCGCACGACAGCCGGTCCGGAGACCGGCGCGACAAGGTCTATGCAATTTTCCGAGCGAACCGGCTGGAACACCGAGGAAAGCGAGTTGGCGCGCGCCCACCGGCTACGGCGTGAAGCGGGATTGCCCATCGCCGATCTGACGGCGTCAAATCCTACGCGCTGTGGCTTCGTGTATCCGGATTCCCTGCTGAATGCGCTGATAGATCCGCGCGCGCTCGACTACGATCCGCAGCCGCGCGGGTTGCTGGCTGCGCGAGAGGCTGTCTGCCGGTACTATGCGGATCATGGTGTAGCGCTCGATCCTGCACAGATTGTGCTCACAACGAGCACCAGCGAAGCCTACAGCTTTCTGTTCCGCCTGCTTTGCGATCCCGGCGGCGAAGTTTTCGTTCCCCAGCCAGGCTATCCGCTCTTCGACTACCTGGCGACGCTCGACGATGTGCGCATCACAGCCGCGCGGCTGGTGTACGACGACGGCTGGCAGATTGATTTTGAAAGTCTACGACGCGCGATCACAGCGCAAACCAGAGCCATTGTGGTGGTGCATCCTAACAACCCTACGGGACACTTTACCAAGCCATGGGAGGCTGAAGAGCTGGGGCGCATTTGCCGCGCGTCCGGGCTCTCGCTGATTGTGGACGAAGTGTTTCTGGATTATGCGATGGAGGTGGGTCTAGAGACCCACGCTACAGCCGGTCAGGAGACCGGCGCTACAAAGGCGAGGAACGGGAAGGCTGGGAGCTTTACCGCGGGGATCGATGGCGTTCCGGTTTTTGTGGTGAGTGGGCTGAGCAAGATCGCAGGTCTGCCGCAGATGAAGACGGCTTGGATCGCCGCGACGGGACCGGACAAAGAACAGGCGCTCGAGCGGCTGGAGGTGATCGCCGATACGTTCCTCTCGATGAATGCGCCGGTGCAGTGGGCGCTACCGAGCTGGCTTGCGAGCCGGGCGGAGATTCAGGAGCAGATTCAGAAACGCGTCCGCGCGAACCTGGCCGAACTCGATCGCCAGCTCGGAACCCTTCCTATTTTGCAGAGGCTGAGGGTCGAGGGCGGATGGTATGCAGTGCTGCGGATTCCGGCCCTTGGGCCGGACGAGCGGACGGTTCTTGCGCTATTGGAACGTGGCGTCTGGGTGCATCCCGGCTACTTTTTTGGGCTTCCGGAGTCGGGCTGGCTGGTGGTGAGCCTGCTCGGGCCGGAGGCGGAGTTCGATGGCGGAATGGTTAACGTTACTAACTACTTTCGAACGAATCAGGGCGGTAAATCTTGAAGGCTTCCACAAGAACTTCTTCTTGAACTAATCTCGCCAACTCAATGAAACTAATGAGGAAGCCTCGGGCGCTGCTTCGAGCCTAGCTTTTCAACAGAAATGGGTTTGTCACGCGTTCCTCGCCAATTGTCGTGGCCGGACCGTGACCCGGTAAGACCCGGGTTTCATCGGGGAGCGTCATGAGCCGGGAGCGGAGCGAGCCCATGATCTGGTCGTAGTTGCCGCCGGGCAGGTCGGTGCGGCCGATGCTGCCGGCAAACAGGGTGTCGCCAGCAACCAGCAATTTGACCGGAGCAAAGTACAGGCAGATCGACCCCTGGGTGTGGCCGGGCGTGTGAAGAACACGTGCGGGATAGTGCTCGAGGCCCACGATCTGACCGTCAGTGAGGCCTTCGTCGGGCGGAGCGACCTCGGGAGGGCGAACGCCAAGCCATGCCGCCTGCGTGTCCATCATTTGGAGCAGCGGCAGGTCGTCTTCGTTGAGTAAAATCGGCGCGCCCGTCAGCCGCTTGAGCTTGAGGGCTCCGCCAACGTGGTCGATGTGCGCGTGGGTCACGATGATCTGCTTGAGCTTGAGGCCTGACTTGGTGAGCCGTTCATTTATGCGCGCTACGTCGTCGCCGGGATCGATGACGATAGCATCGCGGGTCTCCTCATCGCCCAGAATAGTGCAGTTGCAGGCCAGCGGACCGACGGGAAATGTTTCGAGAATCATGCCTCCATTGTAGGAGCGCGGGCAGCCTCAGGTTTGAACACAAGTACCGAGGCGTGCAATGGAACCGGATGTACCGAAAAAGTAACGAAAAGGCAAAAGATCTGTTGCGATTCGCTTTTTATTCGCTATAATGCGCCCATGGCCGTCACTCGCAGACAAAAAGAAGTTCTGGATTTTCTTGAGTCGTTCGTTAGCCGCAACGGGTATTCGCCTTCGTTTGAGGAGATTGCGCGCGGCATGAGCCTGAAGAGTTTGGCTACCGTGCATAAGCACATTACCAATCTCGAAAAGAAGGGCATGCTGGACCGCGTGCATAACCGTAGCCGGTCGATCGATGTGCTGCCGCCCGGCTCACGGACCCGATCAAGCCTGAAGCTGCCCCTGGCCGGGCGCATTGCCGCGGGCCAGCCGGTGGAGCAGATGGAGAACCCGGAGACCATCTCACTGCACGACGTAGTGGGCAATCGCGACGTGTTTGCACTGGAGGTACGGGGCGACTCCATGCGCGACGAGCACATTATTAACGGTGATTACGTGCTGGTGGAGAGGACGCGCACCGCGCGGAACGGCGAGATTGTGGTGGCGCTCGTGCACGGTTCGGAGACAACGCTCAAGCGCTTTTATCCCGAGGGCAACGTGGTGCGCCTGCAGCCCGCCAACATCGAGATGGATCCTATCTACGTGCCGGCGGCTCAATGCGCCATTCAGGGGCGGGTGCTGGGCGTGTTGCGGAAGTATCGATAGAACAGGGAGCAAGGGAGCAAGAAGACTGGGGTCTGTGGTCAATTGAGTGTGAGCGAGTGATGGCGTGAGCGAGTGAAGCGATATACTGCCCTTGCTCAGCTGCGCGATTCCGGGCGGAGGGGTCTTCCCTTTTTTTCCTGGCATCTTCCCTCTTTCAGGACATCTCCGATGATGAAATTCTTCCGTTTAATCACTGCGGCCGCTATTGTTGTCTTTTCAGGTGCGCTCTCGTGCCAGGCACCTGCGCCCACGCCGCCCATGACGCCGGACATTCCCGCGCAATTTACGCAGCCGGAAAATGGATACAACTTTGTGCGGCGCATGGTCATGATTCCGATGCGGGACGGGGTGAAGCTGTATACCGTGATCGCTATTCCCAAGGACGCAATGCATGTGCCGATCATCCTGACGCGTACGCCCTACAACGCTGCTGAGCGGTTGCACATGGAGGATTCACCCGATCTGGCCAGCCAGATGATGGTGGGCGACGACGTGTGGGTGAAGGCTGGGTTCATCCGCGTGTTTCAGGACGTGCGCGGCAAATACGGCTCCGAGGGCGAGTACGTGATGACGCCTCCGCCGACCGGGCCGCTCAATCCAACGGGACCGAACGACACCAAAGATGCCTGGGACACGATTGACTGGCTGGTGAAGAACGTGCCTGAGTGCAACGGGCGAGTGGGTATGATCGGATCGTCGTACGAGGGATTTACGGTGGTGATGGCGCTGCTCGATCCGCACCCGGCGCTAAAGGTGGCCGCACCGGAGAGCCCGATGGTCGATGGCTGGATGGGCGACGACTGGTTTCACTATGGCGCGTTCCGGCAGATCAATCTGGACTACTTTACCGAGCAGACGGTGGAGCGCGGCAAGGGCCCGGAGATTCCGCGCCTGAATTACGATGACTACACTAATTTTCTGGAACAGGGATCGGCGGGCGATTTCGCGCGCTACGGGGGACTGGAACAGCTTCCCTTGTGGCGCAAGATTGAGGAACACCCGGCCTACGATCAATTCTGGCAGGAGCAGGCGCTGGACAAATTGATTGCGCAGGTTCCGTTGAAGGTGCCGGTGCTGTGGGAGCAGGGACTGTGGGACCAGGAGGATATGTGGGGCGCAAACCACTCCTGGGCGGCCGTGGAACCCAAAGATACGAACAATGACAGGAATTTTCTGGTGATGGGGCCATGGTTTCATAGCCAGGTCAATCGCAAGGGGTGGACGCTGGGGCCGTTGCAATGGGCGGGCGATACGACGCTCCAGTACCGGCAGGACATTCTGCTGCCGTTCTTCCGGCAATACCTTGTGGAAGGCGCGCCCAAGGCCGACACGCCGCCCGTGCTGGCGTACAACACGGGCGAGAATCACTGGGACCGGTTTACGAGTTGGCCACATAGCTGCGAATCGGGATGCAAGTACAAGTCGCGGCCGATTTATTTGAAGGCCAGCGGCGGGCTCTCGTTTGATCCGCCTGGAGATGCCGCTGGCAACGAAGATGAGAAGTACACGGAGTACGTTTCCGATCCCGCCAAGCCGGTGCCTTTTTCGCCGCGGCCGTTCTACGCGCAGGACGAGGATGCATGGCGGACCTGGCTGGTGCACGACCAGCGTTTTGTGGATGGAAGGCCCGACGTGCTGACGTTCGAAACCGGCCCCCTGACGGCGCCGCTGCATCTCGCCGGGCGGCCGGAGGTGCATCTCTTCGCATCGACGAGCGGAACCGACAGCGACTGGGTGGTGAAGCTCATCGATGTGTACCCGGGGACGGATTCCTACAATGAGCCGATGGGCGGCTACGAGTTACCCATTGCGACCGATATCTTTAGAGGACGCTACCGCACCAGTTTCGAAACGCCTGAGCCGATTTTGGCGGATCAGCCGCTCCAATACCAGTTCGGGCTGCCGATGGTGAATCACGTATTTGAGCCGGGGCATCGCATCATGGTTCAGGTACAGTCAACGCTGTTCCCGCTCTATGACCGCAACCCGCAGACGTATGTACCCAATGTTTTCGAAGCCAAACCGAGCGACTACCGGAAGGCGACGCAGCGGGTGTGGCATGCGCCCGGCCATGCGAGCTTTATCAGCTTGCCGGTAGCAGCCGCGGAATAGCGTCCAGCTTTATTTCGCGGATTTGGCCATGCGCTCCGCGCGCCACAGGGCGCCATTGAGCGCGACAACTTCTTCAGCGCCGATCGGCATCTCCGGCGCGGCCGCTTGCAGCCCGGCGAAGAACTGATCGCGCACCAAATCCATCTTCGCGATGACACTCCCGGTCCATGCCGCGGGGATCTCTCCCTTGATGCCATGTTTGCGGCGTAACTTGGAGCGAACGAGAAGAACAAACGCTACGAGGTCGAGCGCGGCCTGCTGCAATATGCCGACGGCGACCGCGTCGCCAGCCTCGGCCAGCTCGTTGATAGCGGGCGCCAGCGCGGCAAAATCCGGAGGTGGAGTACCATCACCCAAATTGATGAATTCGTCCATGTCTGGCGTGCCCCAGATTTTCATCACCTTGGGAATCACGAGGCAGGGCTCCTCGCGATCGCGAGCGTGCAGCGCGCGGCGAATGGAATTCACGCCGATCCAGTAGCCGGAGCCTTCGTCGCCGAGGCGCGAGCTCCAGCCGCCGGCGGTTTCCAGGCTGCCATCGGGCGCGCGGCCAATGCAATTCGATCCGGTTCCCGCGATCTGCAGAATTCCCGGACCTCCTTTGAACACCGCATCTAGAGCGATGATATGGTCGCCCACTACCTCTGACTTCTGGACGCCGAAATCGTCAAAGACCGCGGTAATCCACTCCGTAATGCCGGGCATGCTTGCACTCGCCACACCGCAGCAGGCGGCATCGACCCCCTTGATACCGGCCTGTGCATAGGCTTCCTTGAGAACGATGCGGAGATTGGCTTCGGCAGCCTCAGCACCCACGCGCAGTCTCTTGATGGATCCGCTTTGACCGTGGCCCACAGTCTTGCCATCGGCGATAATTGCGGCACGTGTGTTTGTGCCCCCGCCGTCAATTCCCAGAACTACGCTCATGATTTCTCAATTCCCTTTCTATTTTTCCGGCGCGACGCCGTCATCGCGCAGCGTTCCCGACAGAATGTTGAGATTGCCATCGGTTTTGGGCGGATTGAGGCCCAACAGATGCGCCATCCATGGATAAAGGTTTACGTTATCAAACGGAGCAACCGTTCTCCCAACCCGCAGGTCCGGCCCCGCTGCGAAGAAACTGGCCTTCATCTCGGGCAAGAGGTGCGGATCGAAGCCGTGCATGCCGGTGGTGGGCGGGTGGCTGGGTGCTGTCGCAACCGGGGCGTGCGCACGAATCGCAAACGGTCCCGTGGCCACAATCACCGGATCGCCTTCGCGCTCATTTTGGTCGTAGTTCAGCGCGGCGGGAACATCCTTGCGGCGATAAACCATGAACTGTGAGGAGACGTGCTTGAGCTGGTTGTAGACGCGTTCGCGATCCTCTTCGGTTTTGCCATAAAGAAGATCTCCGACGGTCTCGAAGCCGGAGAGGTCGGCGAATTGGTCGAGGTTGATCCAGCCGCCTCGTGATTTCACCATGCCATGATCGCTTACCACGACGAGATCGATGGGCAGATTGGTAGCAGCAAGCGCATCGCGGAGTTTTCCCACAAGAGCGTCCATGCGCAGCGCGGCTTCTCGGGTCTCACGCGCATCGGGACCATACTCGTGGCCCTCGTGGTCGGGCTCAGAGAAGTAGATGGCGATGAAATGCGGGCGATCGGCGGCGGGCAGATGCAGGAGCGTGACGGTATCGTCGATGCGCGCCTGCTCGCCTTTGGGCGTGGCCTGAGTTTCTTCATCGAAAGTGGCGTAATACGAAGGTCGGAAGCCGGCAATTTTAGCCTCGCAGGCAACCCACAAAAGACACGCTGTGCGCATGCCCTGGCTCTCGGCCAAGCTCCATAGAGGCACGCCGCCGTACCAGGCGCCATTGTGTGTGGCTTGGGTGTCGTACATGGAGTAGCGTGCGCTATGGTAGGGATCGAGAAAGCTGTTGGCCACAATGCCGTTGTGCTCGGGATATAGACCGGTCACCAGAGTGTAGTGATTGGGAAAGGTGAGCGAGGGATAACTCGGTATCATGCCCACTGGCGCCCAGACACCGGCCTTACCCAGCGCAAGAAGATGCGTGGCGTTGTCGCGTTTGGCATAGTCCCAGCGGAAGCCGTCGAGGGAGACGAGAACCAAGTAGTGCTGATTCTGCGCCCACGTTGAATTTGGGCCATTGTCGATGTGCGTGAGAGGCAGCGCGGAGTCGAAGCTGGTTCCCTGCCCCGCGGCTGGCAGCGCTAAAAGGGCTAGTCCAAAACAAAAACAAAACGCGGTGAGGATCGAGCGGCGCAGAACGCGACATGGCATGGAAGAATCTCCTCAAACAGCTTATCGCATCGACGGATTACGAAGCCGCTGGGCGAGCGCTATGCGAAGATGCGCGCCCAAGTCGTACGCGCCAGGCCGACCAGAAGAATGGCGATTTTTTGTGAGGTCGGCACGCTTACGCGGTGCGTAAACACATCGTAGTCTGCGCGTTCGATGCGCTTGAGCAACGCGTGGTAGATGGAGACCAGCACCCAGAGCGCGGGACGGCTTTCGCGATCGATCAGAGGCAGCAGTTCAACCGCCGAGCGGTAGTACTCTTCGGCGCGGCGGGCTACGGAAGCAAGCAAGGCGCGTTCTTCCGCGGTGGGAAGTTGAGATGGCGCGTGATGCAACAGCGACTCAAAAGCTACTCCGTGCGCGGCGAGGTCGGTGAGTGGCAGATAGACGCGGTTGCGCGTGGCGTCTTCGCTCACGTCGCGCAAAATGTTGGTGAGCTGAAAGGCGATGCCGGTTTCCTCGGCAAGTTTCTCGGCGCGGTCGCCGCTATAACCGAAGATGCGGATGCAGACCAGGCCCACGACCGAAGCAACGAGATAGCAATAACGGTAGAGATCGTCGAAGGTTGCATAGGTGTCGGGCGCGCCAGTGGCCGCGTGATCGAGATCCATGGCTACGCCATCGACCAGTTCGTCTAGGAGCTTGAGCGGAATGGCGAAACGCTCGGTGGCGTCGCGCACAGCGAGGAAGACGGGATCGGCAGTGGCGGCGCCGGCTGCGGCTGTGTGCCATGCGGCGAGCCACGCATTCAGCTTGCGACGGCGCTCTTCGCGCGGAAGAGTCTCGTCGTCGGCGAGGTCATCAGCCTGGCGCATGAAGGCGTAGATTGCACAGATGGCATTGCGGCGTTCGATGGGTAGCGCGACAAAGGCGTAATAGAAGTTTTTGGCTTCGCGCTTTGCAATCGTCCGGCACGTCGCGTAGGCGCCGGCCAGTTCGTGCGATGGAGCCGTTTGCGTCACGCGAGCTTTCCTGTCGGTTTTGGTCCGAGGCGCAAAAACGGCAACGCCTTGCCGCCCAGTGCGCGCAAGGCCAGCGCGAACTTGGTGCGCTTTGCGATAGACGGCCGCGCGCCGAGCACGTCGTAGTCGCAGCGCTCAATGGCACGCAGAATCTCCAAGCCACCGCGGCTGAAGAGATCTAGGTCGAGCGCGAGGTCGCGGTTGACGCGGCCGATGAGCGGCAGGCCGCGCTCGAACAGGGAACGTGCGTAGTCGACTTCGTAACGCATTAGAGCGCGGAACTCTGGAGTGGCCACGCCGCCTGCGATGGTCTCGTCGCTGACGCCGAAGCGTCGCATGTCGTCCTGCGGCAAATAGATGCGGTCCTTGGCGAAATCGACGCGCACATCCTGCCAGAAGTTGGCGAGTTGCAGGGCCGTACAAGTCGCGTCGGAGAGCCGAAACTTTTCCTCTTTTGTCTCGGGGCTCACCTCGCCGCAGGCGTAGAGCACCAGGCGGCCCACGGGATTGGCCGAGTAGCGGCAATAGCCCAGCACCTCGTCCATTGTGGCGTAACGCGTGACCGTTTGATCCTGGCGGAAGGCTACGAGCAGATCGGCGAACGGCTCCTTGGGAACGTTGCAGGCGCGGATGGTCTCGGCGAGCGCGACAAACACAGGATGACGCGCGCGGCCCTCGTAGCAGGCATCGAGCTCGCGACCCCACAGGTCGAGAAGTGCGAGGGCAACATCGCGGTCACCCACCTCATCCCCGAGATCGTCGGAGATGCGGCAGTAGGCGTAAATTGAATGGAAATGCGGGCGCAGCGGCTTGGGCAGGAACCACGTGGCAACGTGGAAGTTTTCGTAATGCGATTCAGCCAGTTGGCGGCAATAGGCGCGAGCCTCGTCGAGCGTGGGCACGACCTCGGGAATGCGATAGCCGGGGGGCAGCGCGGCCCATCCGCGGGCGAGCAGTTCTTCGGTCGTCGGCTGGGCGGTCGTGGCGTTCATGGGCGAGGCCTATATCTATTTTGCGCTATTTGGGCGAGGATAAGTCCGTCAGGGGCTAAAGCCCGAGTTGATTTGTTGGGCAGTTCCGGCGCGAGTGAACTCGCGCCCTGTTACTAGACCAGTGGATTGAGGTTCGTGCAAGCCCACCCAAGAGTAGTGCAGGATCGCGCGGTCGGAGACTTATGGGACAATCGCGGTCTTGATTTCGCTCTCGGTGGAGCGATTCATCAGCTTCTCAAACACGCGATTGAGCTCGTAGAGGTGCGCATGGCCGGTGATGAATGCGCTGGCCTGGAAACGCCCGCTGCCGATAAGCGCCAGGGCTCTGCGGCAGATGGCTGGGGTGTGGTGGAATGTAGCGCGGAGCGTGATGTCGCTGTAGTGGATGCGATTGGTGTCGAGCGTGACGTGGGTGTTTTTCGCGCAACCGCCGAAAAAGTTGACCGTGCCGCCCTTGCGCACCAATTCCACCGCTTCCTGCCATGCCTCGGGTACGCCAACGGCTTCAATCGCGATGTCTACGCCGCGGTCGTTGGGTGTGAATGCGCGCGTCTCCTGGATGGCCTTGCGGATCGAAGAACTTTGCACCACGTGCGTTGCGCCCAACTGCCGCGCCGCCTCCGCCTGGCCATCGTGCTTGACCAAGGCGATCGTCTCGTATCCCGCTAATGCGGCCACATGCAACATCATCAGGCCGAGCGGGCCGCCGCCAATCACTGCAATGATGTCGCCCTGGCGGGGACGCGAATCTTCGAAGCCATGTACAGCGCAGGCCAGCGGCTCTGTGAGCGCCGCATGCTCCAGCGGCACATTTTCCGGGACAACGAATGTGTTCTTGCTTACGATCCGCTCGGGAATGCGAATGAACTCGGCATAAGCGCCATTGTTGAAGAGGAGGTCGTCGCAGAGATTCTCCTGGTCGCGCAAGCAGAAATAACATTTGCCGCAGGGCGCGGAGTTGAGTGCCACCACGCGATCCCCGGGCGCGTATTCCGTGACGCCTTGGCCGGCTTCGACGACAGTCCCTGCCATTTCGTGGCCAAAGAGTGCCGGAGGCACAATCATGCGTGCGTGATAGCCGCGCCGGAACACTTTGAGGTCCGTGCCGCACGTGAGCGCCGCACCCACGCGCACGATCAACTCGCCTATTTCGGCCTTGGGCAGGGGAACCTGCTCGATGCGAACATCTTCGCGGCCGTGGAGAACTGCTGCCTGCATCGTGCTGCGCCCGTGGTGAAGCGCGTGCTCGACGGTTCTGCGGCCCAGACTGACGGCGGATTCGACCGTGCGCCGGCCTTTGACGACGACCGCGTCGACAGTATTCAGGCCAGCTTCGACGACGGTCTCGACGGTATCCAGGCCGCCCTCGACGACGTCCTCGACCTTGGTTAGGCCCTCTTCGACAACGGTTTCGACCGTCTTGCGCCCACGGCGGATCGCGTCTTTCACCGTGCTCGCCATCGAATCCCCCTTATTCCGCGCCGGCCCCTGGCACAGGCTCCATCATAATCTTCATCGAGCCGGGCTGGGGATTGGATGCTATGTCGATGGCCGCGACAGCGTCTTCGAATGGGAAGCGATGCGAAATCAGCTGCGTCAGATCGAAGCCGTTGCGGTAACCGTCAAACACCAGACCCGTTACTTCGTCCAGTATCGGGAACGAAGACGAGTATGAGCCGAGGAGGGTCTTCTCGTCCACACAAACCGCAGCGGGGTCAAAAGTGGCCTCGCCGTGCTGGGTTTGAGCAAAGAGCATGACTTTGCCGCCGGGACGCACCGCATCCATGGCGATGCGGATGAGCGCGTTACCGCCGACGGCAATAATGACGGCATCGGCGCCACGGCCTTCGGTTTCGGCAAAGACGCGTTCGACCACATTCTCGGTGCCGGCATGGATGGGATTGGTGAGGCCGAAGCGCGCGGCGATAGCATGGCGCTCGGCAAAAAGGTCCGAGGTGAGGACGCGCGCGCCAGTGCGCGCCGCGAGCACGGCATGCATCAGGCCAATCGGGCCCTGACCGATAACGAGCGCTGTATCGTCAGGGGCGAGATTGAGGAGTTTCGTGCCTTTGAGCACGGTCATCAGCGGTTCAACAAACGCTGCCTGCTCAAACGGCACATCGTCGGGAATGTGCACCACGCCGCGGTTGGCGACGACGAAGTCCATCACGCGGATGTACTCAGCAAAACCTCCGCCCGAGGGTTCAAATCCCGCGGTGGCGCCTGTTTGCTTGTAGAGCGGGCACTGTGCCGGCGTTTGCTTGCGGCAGTAGTAGCACGTGCCGCAGGGAACGTGATGAAAGCTCATGACGCGATCGCCCACGGCAAATTTGCTGACACCAGCGCCGACCGCCGCGACTACTCCGGCCATTTCGTGGCCGAAGATGCGCGGTGCGGAGTGCGAGCCCATGTGAATCTTCTTGAGATCGGTGCCGCAGACGCCGCAGGTGGCGATCTTGATAAGCAGTTCGCCCGGACCGATCTGCGGAACGGGAACAGTTTCCAGGCGCATGTCGTTGATGCCGCGATAGACAACGGCGCGCATGGTCGAAGGGATCTTCTCTTCGACACGCAGCTTAGGGTTGGAGATTTGGGTAGCCATTCTGTTGTTCTCGTGTGACCTCATTCATCGAGAGATTGCCCGTCGAGGAAATCGCGCAGCGACTCCACGATGCTTTGGGAAGCCTTTCTGCTATTTTCACCCATCCGGATGAGTGCGGGCCAGTACCAGGGCCGAAGAATGGCAAAAAGAGTAAACCGGGCGAGCTGAAATTGGCCGGCTGGCGTGAGGAATCGATTGAAGTCGGGCAGACGGTCGGTAAGAGCGTCGCTGACGCCTTTGATTGCGTAAAACGGAATCTCGCGCATGGCGGCGAGGCGCGCAATGGCTGCTGCTTCCATGTCCACAAGTGCGGCGTCGTAAGTTGCGGCCAGGCGATGCTTCTCGGCGCTGTCTGCCACCTTCGGACTAGTGACGAGCCAAAGATCGCCGGCTTCGGCATCGCAACGGAAGCGCTCGCCGGTGCGCACGTCGATGACGCCAGCAACATTGTGTGCCGTGCCGGCGGCGATTTCGGCGCGCAAGGCCCCGGCCCAACCGATGGAGAACACGAGATCGATCGGACCACCGTCTTCAATGGCGGCGAAGGCGCGGGTCGCAGCTGCTGGACCGGCTCCAGCGCACGCGGCGATCCACTCTTCTTCCTCGTCGCGCTGGACCCAGAAGTGGATGCCGTTGCGGGCCGAGTGCGGCCAACCGCGTACGAGCGGCTTGAACTCGCCGGGCATGGCGGCAATGATGGCGGTGCGTGTCATTTGGTGTGCTATGCTTTGGCCCAAGAATTGATTCTTCGAATGGGCAGTCCCCTATGAGATGCGAAATTTGCGGCGCGGAAACCCTAGCTGGCTCAAGGAGTAGTCTATGCCCTAAATGCCTGGGGGCCCAAAGAAGGCGCAAGGTTGCGCGTGTGCGGGCCATCATTACGATATCAACCGGTCTAGCGGTTCTCGGCGGGATAGCATGCGTAGCAGCATTTCTCCTCATGGATCGGCCTCGTCCGACGCCGCCTAAGTCACCGAGGGAGATCGCCGCCGAACAGGCGCGCGTAGAAGCCATGGGCCGCGTAAGGGCGGAGGCAGATGCCGGCAAGATTGCCCCGGACGATGTCTCCGCCGAGATGGATCTCGAGGGCGAAATCGCCTATCGCGATGCCCTCAACGCCGATGATGCCAGGCCGAGAGACCCGCAGATCGCCGCATGGTCGAGCGCGCTTCACTATAAGGTGCTCGATCTGACCAGAAGACCGACTCTGAGTTGCGCAGAAAATGTGGAGCTTGAGAAGCCTCAAGATAAGCCGGCGCTTGAAACGATCTCCGAGTCGATTCGCTTGCATGAATGCGCCGGAATCACGCCCATCATCGTGAACTTCTACCTGCGGGGCATGAACGCAGGCGCGAGTCCATGGGCCAATTCACACTTGGAGCCTTCCGCGGCCAATCCCAAGTCGCAATTTTCCATCAATATCTCAGGAATGACACCGAAACTACCAGCCTCTGTCAGCAACCCAAGCCAGAAGGCGGATGAAGAGATCATTGGCAGTTGGCGTGACCCGTCCGACGGTTTCCAGTCGACGATAGTTAAGAAGAATGGCCGGTATTACGAAGACTTCAGCGTGGAAAATCCCGATCGCCCAATACGCAACTCGCTCGAAGAAAAGCATTCGCCAGAGGGGAGAAAGTTTGTTTTGACAGAAAGTGACACCGGCGAATACTACATCATTACGCCGGATGGAAACCTGAAACACTACGACCGCGCAGGTTACATCAAGACCATTCCGCAGGCGCCAAAGTAGCTGAACTCGCGCGTTACTCGAGATTCGCCTGAGATCAAGGTGCGTAGCCGTTCGCGCGGAACCAGTCGATGGCTTCGCGCATGGCCGGATAGACCGGAAGAATGCGGAAGCCGAGCTCGGTTTGCGCGCGAGCGCTGGAGGCGAACATCTTCTTGCGGCCCATGCGGACTTCCTCGAGTGTTGCGCGTGGCTCTTTGCCACGAATGCGGCCTGTGATCCACTCCTCGAAGAACGCGTAGGTTGCGGCGATGGCGAAGGGAATCTTGACTGTCGGCGATGGAATGCCGGTAATCGCGGACATCTTGTCGAGGATCTGCTTGAGAGTCAGGTTCTCGCCGCCTAGGATGTAGCGGCGTCCGGACGTGCCTTTGGTCAGAGCCAGCACGTGCGCGCGCGCGACTTCGGAAACGTCGACGAGGTTCAGGCCTGTGTCAACGTAGGCGGGAAACTTCTTGTTCAGGAAGTCGATGAAGATGCGGCCTGTTGGCGTTGGTTTGCGATCATTGGGTCCGATCGGCGTTGTGGGATTGAGGATGATGACCTGTTGACCGGATTGCGCGGCTTTGATCGCCTCTTGTTCCGCCAGGAATTTGGAACGCTTGTAGTGACCGACCATATCGCTGAGAGTTACAGGTGTGTCTTCGTTGGAGACGATGCCGTTGGTGAAGAAGTGCATGGTTGCAACCGACGAAGTGTAGACGAAGCGCTTGACGCCTGCTTCGCGCGCGAGGCGCAGTAGCTCGCGCGTGCCTTCTACGTTGGCTTTGTACATTGCCGCGGGATCGGGAATCCAGAAACGATAATCCGCTGCAACGTGAACGACTGCATCGCAATCAGCGAGCGCTGGCTTGAGCGAATTTGGATCGGAGAGATCGCCGACAACGGTTTCGCCTTTGATGCCTTCGAGGTTGGCGAGATTGCTGGACTTGCGCGTGAGAAGGCGAAGGCTAGCGCCTTCAGCGGCCAAGGCTTTGGCTACATGATGGCCGACAAAACCGGTAGCGCCTGTTAGGAAGACTTTCATCGATCAAGTGAGGCTGGCTGCAGTTTACTCCAGCGCTTCGGGGTGGAGGGCGATGTTCTTTTCGCCGGCGGCTTTCTTTTCGTTCCAGGCTTTGACCCAGTCTTCCCAGTGCTTGCCGGCGGCGCGGTCTTTGCCGGTGAATTCAATGCGCGCGATTTCGGCATAGCTCACCTTGCGCTTTTCTTCTGCCTTTGGCGTGAAGTACTGCACCCAGGACTCGGTGAGCGTGGCGCCGGTTTGGCGATTAAAGATGTAAGCCTCGATTTTTTCGCCGGACTTGAGGGTGAGGGTGACGTCGCCACGATAATCGAAGGCCTTTTCGAGAGCAGACTTGATGTCTTCGTCGGAGGCGAGAGTTGGAACCCAGCCCTCGAGCACTTCGTGCTCGAATCCGGGAGCGAGTTCGAGGGATTCGATTTGTTCGCGCGTATATTTCTGGACTTCGGCGGTCATGGGGTCTCCAAGCGGAGCTAGCGGTATTAGCGGAGTTTAGTTCCTGCAGTTGCGATACTGTTGGTTTCCCACGTCTCCGAACGCCGAGGACATGGGGCTCCCAATCTTCAAAGTTACAACTTGGCCATTTCGCGCTCAGGGTGCTCGATCTGCACAAGCGGCGCGGGGCCGGTGGGCATGGGCTCGTTGAGTAAATCGAGCGCGTGCTTGTCGGGGTAGAGGCTGAAGTTGGCCTTCACCATCGCAAGGAAACCTTTGAGCGAACCGAATCCATCGAGCACGGCAGTGGGCTCGTAGCCACAACTGACCATGCAGTTGGCGCACTTGGGATTGCCCGAACCGACGCCGTATTCTTCCCACTTCGTGGTTTCCATCAACTCCTTGAAGGTCTCGGTATAGCCATCCTGGAGCAGATAGCAGGGGCGCTGCCAGCCGAAGATGTTGAATGCGGGCGAGCCCCAGGGCGTGCAGTCGTAGTTGCGATCACCCATCAGGAACTCAAGGAACAAGGGCGACATGTTGAACTTCCAGGACTTTTTGCGGTTGGACAAAATGGCGCGGAAGAGGCGGCGCACGCGGGCACGGCCCATGAAATGCGTCTGATCGGGCGCTTTGTCGTAGCTGTAGCCGGGCGAGAGGACGATGCCTTCGACGCCGATGGCCATCATCTCGTCAAAGTGAGCGCGAACGTGATTGGGGTCGGTGCCATCAAAAAAAGTGGAATTGGGCGTGACGCGGAAGCCGCGCTTGACGGCATCCTTGATACCTTCGAGAGCAATGTCGTATCCACCCTCGCGGCACACAGCGAAATCGTGGTCATCGCGCTGGCCGTCAAGGTGCACGGAGAAGGTGAGGTATTTCGACGGCGTGAACTCGGGCAGACGGCGCTTGAGCTCAAGGGCATTGGTGCACATGTAGACGTACTTCTTGCGCGCGACGAGGCCATTGACGATGTCGACAATTTGCGGATGCAGCAGCGGCTCGCCGCCGGGGATGGCGACCATGGGCGCGCCACATTCTTCTGCCGCTGCGAAGCATTGCTCGGGCGTGAGCTGCTTTTTGAGGATGTGGGGCGGATACTGCACCTTGCCGCAGCCGGCGCAGGCCAGGTTGCAGCGGAAGAGCGGCTCCAGCATGAGCACGAGCGGATAGCGCTTGCGGCCCTTGAGCCGATTCTTGAGGACGTAAGTTGCGACCGTCCACATTTGAGAGATTGGAACTGCCATGTTTGGGTAAACCCTCCGTTGTAGCTTCTAGTTCCTAGCTCCTGGCTTTTGCTGCAACATCGTCGTGTTCTGCTTTGGCAGGGGCTAACACCCCTGATCTTTCTGATCGCGTTACGGCGCGACTAAAGTCGCGCCCTGATACAAAACTTTCGCAGCTTGTGGCGAGACTTTAATCGCGCCCTTTCACGTTGTTCTTTCCATGGCTCGCTTGTAGGTTGTCAGAGCCATCAGCGGGAAGTACTGGCGATACATGGTGTAGGCCAGATAGAAAACTTTGGGAAAACCTGTGCCGGTGATGATGCCCTGGCGGGTGCGGCCCTCGCCCATGGACTCGTCCCAGCTTCCGTCTTCGCGCTGGCGCTCGAGCAGCCAGCGCGCGCCTTTGGCTATCGAATCAGAGCGGTCGTCTCCAGCGGCGAGCAAGGCCATCACGGCCCACGCCGTTTGCGATGGAGTGCTGACACCGATGCCGCGTGTGTCGGGTTCATCGTAGGTGCCGCAACTCTCGCCCCATCCGCCGTCGGCGTTTTGCACCATGCGAATCCACTCGGCGGCTTGCTGAATCTGCGGCTCGAGATGATCGACGCCGATCGCGTCAAGCCCGCGCAGTACCAGGAAAGTGCCGTAGATATAGTTGACGCCCCAGCGGCCGAACCAACTGCCGTCCGGCTCCTGCTCTTTGAAGATGAAGTCAATGGCCTTTTGCACGCGCCTGTCGTCGCGGGTGTAGCCGTAGACGGCGAGAGTTTCGAGCATTCTCCCCGTGATGTCAACCGACGGTGGATCGAGCATGGCGTTGTGATCCGCGAAGGGGATGTACTGGAAGATCATTTTGGTGTTGTCTTTGTCGAAGCTGCCCCAGCCGCCGTTCTTGCACTGCATGGCGAATTCCCAGGCGAGGGCGCGCTGCGCGACCTGATGCTGGTAGCGCTCGCGGGGATTGTCGACCTTGCTGAGGGCGAGCAGAACCTGCGCCGTATCATCGGTGTCGGGGTAAAACTCATTGTTGAACTCGAAGTACCAGCCGCCCGGCTCGGTGTTGGGGACTTTGACGGCCCAGTCGCCTTTGTGGCGGACCTCTTTGGCCAGCATCCAGTCGACGGCTTTGAGCAAGCGGGGATCGTTGCGCGGCACGCCGGCTTCGCCGAGCGCGTATACGGCCTGCGCTGTATCCCACACGGGGCTCATGCATGGAGTCATGCGGAAGGTGGGCTCGGGCATACCGGGGACGGGGCCTTGCTCGATGCCGAGTTTCTCAAACTCGTCGCGGGCGCGGATGACCTGGGGATCGTCTTCAGAGTAGCCGAGGCAGCGCAGGGCGATGATGGCGTTGAGCATGGCGGGATAGATGGCGCCGAGGCCATCGGTCATCTCGAGGCGGTCAAGCATCCACTTTTCGGCGCGCTTCAACGCCAGCTTGCGCAGAGGACGAATGTGCACGGCTTCGAACCAGTGGGTAATCCGGTCTACGGCCAGGAAAATGTTGCGCCAGGAGATGAGGTGCTTGCGATCGACGCGCAGACGCAGGATGGAGTTGGCGCGGCCGCCTACGAATAACTCGTCAATGCCCTGCTCCGCGGGGATTTTTTTGAAGGGCTTTTTGGCGTAGATGATGGCCAGCGGGATGATGATGGACCGCGACCATGCGGAGATTTCGTAGATGTTGAAGTAGAACCAATTGGGAAAGAGGACGATCTCCGGGGGAATGGCGGGGACGGCATCGTAGTCGTACTCGCCCAGCGCGCAGAGATACATTTTGGTGAAGGTGTTGCAAGCGGTGACGCCGCCGTGGGCCAGCACCCACTCGCGGCACTTGGTGAGGCGCGCGTCGCCGGCCGAAACGCCCATGAGCTTGGCTGCGGAGTAGCACTTGACGGAGAGCGAGATATTGCCAGGGCCGCCGGGATAGATGCTCCAACTGCCATCGTCGTTCTGATAGCGCATCATCTCGGTGAGCGCGCGGCGAAGGCGCCCGGGATCGCCACTTTCAAGCAGCGTGTGCAGAAAGATGTAGTCGGCCTCGAGCATGGAGTCGGCTTCGAGCTCGCTGCACCAGTAGCCGTCAGGATGCTGCAGGCCGAGCAGGAAGTCGCGCGCGCGGATAATCGCCGAGTCGACGTCGGCCAAGTCCGCGTCTATGCGACCGAAGCGGGGCTGGACATAGCCAGCCTGGCCGAAACCGGGCGGGCTGAAACCCGACTGCGCGGTTTGTGTCTTCTGCTCGTCTGGAGTCATGCGGTCTGAAACGCCTCTGTTTCCGGGGAAAGCGAATCTGCGTGAATCAAACTTCCACACCGTGGCGCGCTCAAGTGCTGCGTGCCCGTTTTGGCGATCAATTTCTAGTTAACGGCGATGGCATCCGGCCCGCTGGCGCTGCCAATGGCCTGCACGATTTCAGGCGGCAGGCCGAAGCGGACGTTCTCCGGCATCACCTCAACCTCTTCGACGTTTTCAAAGCCATTTTGACGCAAGTAGTTCACCACGTCCTCGACCAGCACCTCCGGGGCTGAAGCACCGGCGGTGACAGCAACGGTGTCGACGCCGGCGAGCCACGCAGGATCGATGGCCTGCGAGTTATCAATGAGGTACCCGATGGTGCCCAGGTTGCGGGAGACTTCAACCAGGCGATTGGAGTTTGAGCTGTTGGTGGATCCCACAACCAGTACTAACCCGGCATTGTGGGCGACGTTGCGCACGGCGACCTGGCGGTTCTCGGTGGCGTAGCAGATGTCCTGCGAGTGGGGGCCGGCGATGTTGGGAAATTTGACCTTGAGGGCGTGGATGATGTCGCGCGCCTCGTCGAGCGAAAGGGTGGTCTGGGTGAGGTAGGCGACGCGGTTGGGGTCGGGGACCTGAAGCTTCTCGACCTCGGCAACGTTTGAAACGACTTGGGTTACGTCTGGCGCTTCGCCCAGAGTGCCCTCGATCTCGTCGTGGTCGCGGTGGCCGATGAGTACCAGCGAATAACCCTGCTTGGCGAATTTGACCGCCTCAATGTGGACCTTGGTGACAAGCGGGCAGGTGGCGTCGATGACCCTGAGATTGCGGCCTTTGCTGCGCTCGCGGACTGCCGGCGAAACGCCATGGGCTGAGTAGATGACGCGCTGGCCATCCGGGACGTCGTCGATTTCGTGAACGAAGATCGCGCCTTTTTCTGCTAATTCATTGACAACATAGCGGTTATGGACGATCTCGCGACGTACGTAGATGGGCGCGCCGAAGGTTTCAAGAGCAATCTTGACGATATCGATGGCGCGCACTACACCGGCGCAAAAACCACGCGGTTTGAGCAGCAACACCCTTTTCTGGCTGGGAGAAGCGCCCGGGGAACCGTGACGGGGAATGGAATCGAGGACAGTTGTGGTCACATTGTTCAGTATACCAACCGGCGAGTTGAAGCGATAGGAGAGAAATAGAGCTGCGGGACGATTCGCTTCAGGCCGCATCACGCAGCAAATCCGCCACTACCTTGGAGTTGCGGGCAATGACCGTGAGATAGGCGCGCGCCGGGGCGTCGGGCCGCTTGCGACCCTGCTCCCAATCGCGGAGAGTTCCCACGGGAATGCGATAGGCCGCGGCGAAGGCCTCCTGCGTTCTGCCGAGGCTCTCACGCGGCCGCTTGACGTCGGGGATGCGGCTGAAACCGGGCTTCGCCATCTCCTCGTCATTGCCGGCCGGCAGCGGCGGGGCGGAGTGGCCGCTTAGTCCGAAAATCTGGAACACGGGGCACGAATTCTTGTTCAGCGTCTAATGGAGATCCGGGCTCCCTGCACGCCCTGCTGCATTTGTTCCTCCTTCCTGCCAATTCAGCGCTTGCGCGCAGTGATCATAGTAGCTCTGTAAATAGATTTGGCTCGCCGCATACTACGTGCTATGAAAAGAATTCTGCTCGGGCTCGCGCTCGTCTTCTGTCTCGCAGCACCCTATGCGGCACAGGCGCAGGTAATCGTGGTAGTACACCACCACCATCACCATCACCATCATCACCCCCGTCTCCAGATCAATCAGTAGTTGGTTGCGGATCCCGTTGTCCCACCCTTGCCGCGATTCTTTTCCTCGGAAAGAAACGTCAAGGATGGGGCGCGCGATTGCATTTTGTATTGGATGGAGTCTTCTTAAATAGAGATCATCGGATTCGCGCCCTCAATCGTTAGAGTTTGACAACAAGTGGCGTTGTGCTACCATTTGATTGAAGTTAATCAACGTTCATCAATGGCTACTATCAATCGCCTTCCCATCACCAAAGCGCGCATCAACCTGGGCCAGATTGCCCGGCGGGCGCATAACAGTAAGGAATATTTCATCCTGGAGAAGGATGGTATTCCCGTGATCGGCATCATGGCTGCAGATGAGATGGAAGATTATCTTGAATTGCGCGACACGAAGGTCAAGGCGTCGATCGCGGCAAGCGCGAAGAATCGCGCCGCCGGAAAGACCCGGCCCGCTAATAAGCTGTTGGCTGAGTTGAAGCGGAGCGCCGTGAGAAAGACAGCATAGCTCGACCCTGCCCATCCCAGATCCTAGAATCGAGACCCGTCGCACCCATCGTGGTGCAAAAAGCACGGGAAAGGCGAGCAACTGGCCCGAGTCCGGTCTAGAATGTCTCTATGTCCCAGACTGCAATAGCAATTGCAACTATCGTTGCAATAGTGGTGGGCCCAATTGCTGCGCTTGCGATCCAGCGATGGGCGGATCACCGACGCGAGAAGCGGCAAGGGAAATTATGGGTTTTTAGAACCCTCATGATGTACCGGGCGACCAGGCTTAACCTCAACTTCGTTCAGGCTCTCAATGTCATTGACGTTGTCTTCGATCGCAACAATCAGAAAGAAAAAGAGGTTAGGACGGCGTGGAAGGTCCTGCTGGACCATCTGACAACGGACCAGGCGAGCCTTCCGGCTCAGCAGAAAGCCTTTGACCTTACGATCACGCTCTTGGTCCGTATGGGGAAAAGCCTCAACTACGATTTCGATGAGGTCTATCTTAAGCGCCAGGTCTATCAGCCGATCGGGCACACCCAAATCGAGGAGGCACAGGACGAAATTAGGACTCTTGTGCTGCGACTGTTGAAGGGCCAGGGCAGACTTCCAATCGCGGTCTTTCCCGATAAATTTGACCCGTTGCCGTTTCCGCCGTTGAAGAACGACGCTGAAGACTAGGGCATTTTCGCCCGGCGTGTGAGTCTGACCTTTAGGCCAAATCCAGGCGCTGCCGGAGTCGAACCCTCCCCTTGAAGGACTCCTTCGCCTGCAATTGTCACCTTCAGGCTGAGAGTAAAATCTCCGCTGATTCCGAGTACGTTTCCTACCATTGGACTGAAGTTTTGTACTAGAGCCGAAGCTTGGAGTCCGTCTGTCGACTCTTGGTATGTTCCAATATAGGTGAAGGCGCTGTCTCCACCTAGAACGCGGCCTCTTGTTAGGACAACGACACCGCCGCCCTTTCCCTCCATCCCCGCGAATTGGACAACCCAAAGGCCTTCGAACATCTGAGCCTCCTCCTTTCGTGAGCCTGCAGGAAGTTTAGCCGATTTTTCCTCAATTAGCATGGATTTCAACCGAATCGTGCTTCGAACGTCTATCCCGCCTGACGGCTAGAATCTAGTCAGCCATGTCCGAATTCACCCATCTGCATTTGCATACTGAGTATTCCCTGCTCGACGGCGCTTGCGACATAACCAAGCTCGTGGACCGCGTGGCGGCGCTGGGACAGACGTCCGTGGCCATGACGGATCATGGCAACATCTACGGCGCGGTGCATTTTTTTGAGGCGGCGAAGGCCAAGGGGATCAAGCCGATCCTGGGTTGCGAGCTCTACGTGTGCAAGGCGGAAGATCATCGCGCGGATACGCCTAAGGACGAGTACAACCACCTGCTGGTGCTTGCCGAAAATGAGGAGGGCTACCGCAACCTGATCCGGCTGACGTCGGAGGCGAGCCTGAATGGGTTCTATCGCAAGCCGCGGGTGAGCAAGAAGTATCTCGCCGAAAACTGCAAGGGTTTGATCGGCACCTCCGGCTGCCTGAGCGGTGAACTGTGCGAGGCGCTCGAGAAAAGCGACTTCTCGGGGGCCATCGCTGTCGCGCAACAGTACCAGGACATCTTTGGCAAGGGAAATTTCTTTTTGGAGATTCAGGACCAGGGGCTCGAACAGGAGCAAAAGATCCGCGCCGACCTGTTTCGCCTGGAGCGTGAGCTGGGCATACCGATGGTGGCGACGAACGACTCGCACTATCTGTGCGGCGAGGACTCGCACGCGCACGATGTGATGCTGTGCGTCCAGACGGGCGCAAAGATCCACGAGACCAACCGCTTCAAGTTCGACTCAGACCAGTTCTTTGTGAAGGGCGCCGACGAAATGGCGGCGCTCTTCAAGGATTCGCCTGAGGTGGTCAGCCGGACGATGGCGATTGCCGAGCGCTGCAACCTGAAATTGCAGAAGGTCGAGAATCCGTTTCCGGATTTTGCAGTGCCGCAAGGCCACACGGTGGACAGCTACTTTGAGGAAGTGTGCCGCGCGGGATTGAAGAAGCGGCTCGACACGGCCGTGCGCCAGTTGGAGCTGCGCGGCATCCGGAGGTCGACACCGGAGGACTACGAAGCGCGACTCCGTTATGAGATCGACGTGATCAAGCAGATGAAGTACCCAGGCTACTTCCTGATCGTGTGGGATTTTATCAAGTACGCACGCGACAATGGAATTCCGGTGGGTCCGGGGCGCGGGTCGGCGACGGGATCGCTCGTAGCCTATGTTATGGAGATCACAAACATCGATCCGCTGCAGAATGTGCTTCTGTTCGAGCGGTTCCTGAATCCGGAGCGCGTGACGATGCCGGACATCGACGTCGACTTCTGCATGAACCGGCGCGGCGAAGTGATCGACTACGTGACGCGGAAATACGGCCGCGAGCAGGTAGCGCAGATTATCACGTTCAATACGATGGCGGCGAAGGCATCGATTAAAGACTGTGGCCGCGCGCTCGATATGCCATACGGCGACGTGGACCGGGTTGCGAAGCTGATACCGGCCACGGTGGGCATGACGATCGACAAAGCGCTGGAGGATGTGCCGGATCTGCGCAAGTTGTACGACACCGATAAGCAGGTGCGCGAGCTGATCGACACGGCGAAGAAGCTGGAGGGACTGGTGCGCGGGGCAGGTGTGCACGCGTCCGCGGTGGTGATTGCGCCGCGCCCACTTACAGAGCTGGTGCCGTTGAACCGTACCAAGAACGACGAAATCGTAACAGCATACGATATGAAGGCAGTGGAGAAGATGGGCCTGCTGAAGATGGATTTCCTGGGCCTGACCACTCTCACGGTGATTAACGATGCTGTAAAGCTGATTGAGCAGACGCGCGGCGAGAAACTCGACATCGAAGCCATTCCGATCGACGATCCCGAGACTTTCAAGCGTGTGTTTCACACGGCGCTGACATCGGGCGTCTTTCAGTTTGAGTCGTCGGGCATGCGGGATATTCTGCGGCGCTACAAGCCGGACACAGTGGAGGAGCTGACGCAATTGAATGCGCTGTTCCGTCCGGGACCAATGGACATGATCGAGGACTTCATCGAACGCAAATGGGGGCGCAGGAAAGTGGAGTATCTGCTGCCGCCGCTTGAGGCAATCCTGAAGGACTCGCTCGGCGTGATTGTGTATCAGGAACAGGTGATGCGGATCGCAAGCGTGCTGGCGAGTTACAGCCTGGGCGAGGCCGACCTGCTGCGGCGCGCCATGGGAAAGAAGAACGCGCAGGCGATGGCCGAACAGCGCGAGCGATTCCAGTCGGGCGCCGCGGCGTTGGGGCATCCGCGGGCTGTGGTGGATGAGATCTTCGACCAGATGGATAAGTTCTCTGGTTACGGATTCAACAAGTCGCACTCGGCAGCGTATGCGTGGGTGGCTTACCAGACGGCTTATTTAAAGACGCACTACCCGGTGGAGTTCATGGCGGCGCTGCTGACGTCGGAAACATCGAAGCCCGACAGCGTGGTGAAGTATATCGGTGAGTGCCGCGAGATGGGCATCGCAGTTGAGCCGCCTGACGTGCAGGTTTCGGGCGCGCAGTTTACGCCGCACGGCGAAGCGATTCGGTTTGGACTGGCCGCGGTGAAGAATGTGGGTGGCAACGCGATTGAGTCAATTTTGAAAGCGCGCGCGGATGTGGGCGGGCGATTCAAGACTTTTTGGGAGTTCTGCGAGAAGGTGGATCTGCGTTTGATGAACAAGCGCGTGATTGAGTCGTTGATCAAGGCGGGGGCGCTGGATTCTATGGGCACGCGCGGGCAGCTTAACGCGGCGGTCGACAAGGCCATGGAGCGCGCACAAAAAACGCAACGCGACGCGGAGCAGGGGCAGAGCGGATTGTTCGGCCTGTTTGACGAAACGCCCGCACGCGGACACGACGCCGATGCACTGCCGCCGGCGCCTGACTGGGAAGAGAGCGTGCGACTGGCGAACGAGAAGGAAGTACTGGGATTTTTTGTCTCCGGACATCCGCTGGACAAGTACGCCGAAAAACTGCGCAATCTGACGGGCGTAATCAGCGTCGCCGAGGCGTTAGAACGCAAGCCGCCTGAACGGCGCTGGGGCGGGCAGCAAGATATGGCGGATGAGCTTCAGGTGGCCGGCATTCTGCAGAGCCTGCGCGTGCAAAAGAGCCGCCGCGATCAACGACTCTATGCGCAGGCTGCGCTTGAAGATGCTACCGGCAAGATTGAACTGATTTGCTTTGCGCGCGATTACGAGAAGCTCTCCGCTCAGTTGAAGATGGAAGTGCCGGTGCTGGTGCGGGGAATGCTGATGGGCGAAGAAGATGCCGCGCCCAAGATCGCCATCAGCCAGTTGCAGGCGCTCGAAGAGGTGCAGGTGAAGTTGCCCACCGGCATTCGCATTCGCATCAATCTCGACCGCGCTACCGACGAGATGCTGACTGCGCTGAAGAGCGCTGCCGATGCTGCGCCGGGACCGGGAAAGGTGATGCTGCAGCTTGAGAAAAAAGGTGAGTATGCCGTGGTGCTGGAGCCGGAAGGAATGAATGTCACCGCCGATCGCGGCTGGGTGGAGCGTGTGGAAGAGCTTGCTGGCAAGGGGTCGGTGCAATCCGTGGTGTAAAGACAGTTAGTAGGGAGTAGCCAATAGGGAGTAGTAAAAGCGCGCAATTGGCAGGTGATGATTTGTGCGATATAGACGATTGGGTAACGGCCCGCTTGAAGTTTCGGAGTTGAGTTTTGGGACTTGGCTGACAGTGGCCGGCGGCGTAGCGCGCGAACAAGCTATCCGCTGTATCCATGCGGCGGTGGATCACGGCATTACGCTCTTCGACACTGCCAATCAATACGGTGCGGGAGAAGCGGAGCGCGTGCTGGGCGACGCGCTTAAAAGCTACCCGCGCGATCGGTATTTGATTGCGACGAAGCTGTATTTTCCCGTCGGCGATGAGCCGGATCGCGGACTTTCTGCCGCGCAGATCGAGAAGCAGCTCGACCATTCACTGAAACGGCTGGGCGTTGACGCGATCGACCTCTACCAATGCCACCGCTACGACAAGGAGACACCGCTCGAGGAGACCATGATTGCTCTCGACCGCGCTGTGCGCGCGGGAAAGGTGCGCGCCATCGGCTTCAGCGAATGGACTGCCGAGCGGATTGATGCCGCGGCAGCGATCGCCGGAGCGCAGGCGC
>Ga0302320_10001948_pt1 | contig 49214 bp, 35 predicted proteins | sample Bog_T0_3_FD_202130 | JGI IMG/M metagenome (GOLD analysis project Ga0302320, IMG submission 202130) | Peat permafrost microbial communities from Stordalen Mire near Abisko, Sweden - Bog_T0_3 | ecosystem: Environmental > Terrestrial > Soil > Wetlands > Peat | place: Sweden: Abisko, Stordalen Mire... | reverse complement strand
CACTGTCCACTGTCCACTGTTCACTGTCCACTGTCCACTGTTCACTGTCCACTGTCCACTGTTCACTGTCCACTGTTCACTGTCCACTGTTCACTGTCCACTGTCCACTGTCCACTGTTCACTGTCCACTGTTTTCACCAGCTATGCAGCCACTCCTCATCGCGCCCGATGCGCACTGGCGCATGAAAGAGTTCGCTCAGCCTTGTCTCTGTCAGCAATTCTTCACGCGCTCCGTCGCCCACTATCCGTCCGGCGCGCATCAGAATCACCCGCTCGATCTCCGGCAGAATATCTCCCAGATGATGGGTTACCAGCACCAGGCCGGTGCCCTCGCGGGCCAGCCGCCGCAGCGTCTCACGCAACTCCCGTTGCGCGGCCAGGTCCAGGGCATTTGAGGGCTCGTCCAGCAGCAGTTGCCGAGGCCGGTGCGCCAGCGCCCGCGCAATCAGGATGCGGCGCTTTTCGCCCGCCGACATCTCGCCCACTAGCCGCTCGCGCAGGTGAAGCGCCTCCATCCGTTCCAGCGCCTCGACGGCCCGGTCACGCATCTCCGCGGTGACATGAAGGTTGGGCCACAGCGTAGAGGCCGAGAAGAACCCGGCAATCACCGCATCCAGACCGGTCGTGACTGCGGTCCGCTCCCCCGGCAATTCACTCATCACGCCCGCCGCCACCACGCCAAAGCGCCGGCGCAACTGGGTCAGATCCCAGCGTTCGCGGCCGAAGATGCGCACCACCATTCCTGGCTGGACGACAGGGTAGATCTGGCAGGTCATTGCCAGGATCAGCGTGGATTTGCCGCAGCCATTGGGCCCCAGAATGGCCACATGCTCCCCGGCGCGGATAGTCAGGTTGATCTCGTGCAGCACGACGCGGTCGCCGCGCGCCACATCCACCCGGCGCAGCTCAAGAAACTGCGGTTCGTCGCCGTCGATTCTCTCTGCCGGATTTGAGAAGCTCTCTTCCATCCCACCGTCCGCAAGTCCCGGCTCACCCGGCTATCCTGTCGTAGCCTGGCGCCGTCCGCCCGACTTGCTCCGGTACATCAGTTCATCTGCCCGCTCGACAAGTCCTTCCACAGTGTCGTCGGGGCGGCAGAGCGCGGCGCCTATTGAGATCGACAGGGAGATGCGCCGCTCGTCGTTGCTGGAAATCGAAGTCTCCGCAAGCATGCCGACACATCTTGCGGCCAGGCCGCCTAGAATCTCATTGTCCACATTACGGGCGATGGCCAGAAACTCGTCGCCGGCCCACCGCCCCACAATATCCGTCGGGCGAAGCGAACCGGCAAGAGCGTTTGCCGCCTCCTGCAAAGCGCGATCTCCGCAGGAGTGGCCGAAGCTGTCGTTGATTTCCTTGAGCTTGTCGAGGTCGATCATCAACACGCCAAAGGGGTCCTGGTGGACATGGAACTCGCTCAATGCTGTCTGTAACGACATCTCCAGAAAGCGCCGGTTGGGCAGTTGAGTGAGATGGTCGAGAAAGGCGAGCCTATTCATCGCCTTGGTCTTGCGTAGTGCTTCAATCTCGGCCGAATTGTCGCTGAAGATCTCAATCCCGCCGATGATGGAGCCGTCGGCCGCCCGCAATGGCTGGACCCGCACGGACACGGGCACTTGGCGGCCCATTTTATGCCGCAGGAGAACATTCGCCCTGTGGAAGGTCCCGTCCGCCATGCTTGCCGTCAAGGGACAGCCGTCATGGCACAGTCTTTTCCCGGTGTGGTCGACATGGCACAAAATGTCGTCCTGGCAGCGTTTGCCCAGAATTTCTTCGGCCTTGTAGCCGGTCAGGCGCGTGGCGCCTTCGTTCCAATAGAGAATCCGCCGCTCCCGGTCCACAAAGTAGACACCATCGCCGATATTATCCAGCAGCTCCTTATAGAATGCGGGATCGGTCTGAACAATCGGGTTTTGTGGATTCTCAGGTTTGATAAAAGTCCCCCCAACGCTCTCCGATTATCCTACCCAGCACGGACATTTGGCCACAACGAGCAAGTTTTTCGAGGACCCCAACTTCAAACTAGCTGACATTCAGCTCCGTCGGCCTGTTAGATTAGATGGATTGAACCCCATTACCGAAATGTCCAACGCATCCGAATCTGTCATCCCGCGCGGCTTTCGCTTTGGCGCTGCCAAGGCGGGGCTCAAGAAGAGCGGCCGCACTGACTTTGCCCTCATCGTGGCCGACAAAAGCGCCAGCGCCGCAGCCGTCTTCACCGCCAACCGGGTCACGGCGGCTCCATTGATGGTCGATAAGGAGCATCTCCGAGCCACTGGGGGCAAGGTGCGCGTAGCCGCGATCAACGCCGGCAATGCGAACTGCGCCGCCGGCCAGGCGGGTCTGGACGCAGCCCGCGCCACCTGCGAGGCCATCGCCCGGCTCTTCAACTGCCCGCCGCAGGAGGTCTTCCCCTCTTCGACCGGCATTATTGGCGTGCCGCTGCCGGCCGAAAAGCTCGCGGCCGCACTACCCGGCCTGGCCGCCGATTTAGGCGGCGATTTCGACCACTTTCAGCAGGCCGCCCAAGCCATCCTGACCACCGACACGGTGGAGAAGACCGCCTTCGCCTGGCTTGAAGTCGCCGGCCCCGAGGGCGATTCGCGCGAAGTCCGCATCGCCGCATTCGGAAAAGGCGCGGGAATGATCTATCCCCAACTCGTTCCGCACGCCACCATGCTGGTTTACATCTTGACGGATGCGGACCTCTCGCCGGCGGCCCTGAACGACTACCTGCGCCGGGCCATCGAGGTCAGCTTCAACCGTATCTCGGTCGATGGCGACACTTCAACCAACGACACCGTGCTGCTGCTGGCTTCCGGCGCCAGCGGTGCGGCCGTTGGTCCGGAGGATGCCGCCTTCGAAGCTGCCTTGACAGAGGTTTCAACTTCGCTGGCCCGCCAGATTGTGGCCGACGGTGAAGGCATTACGCATGTTATTGAGTTGCACATCGAGGGGGCAGCGACAGACGCGGACGCTCTCAGGATTGCCAAGGCCATCGCTCACTCGCCGCTGGTCAAGACCGCCTGGGCAGGGAGCGATCCGAATTGGGGACGGCTGATAGCAGCGATCGGCTATTCCGGAGCCCAGATAGACCCTGAGCGCATCGATATCCACTTCGGCGGGCTCGCGATTTGCAGGGATGGCGGCCGCGCCGCGGAGTATGACGAAGCCGCCGCCCACGCCTATATTGCGCAGCCGGAGTTCTCCATCGTCATTCAGCTCCACCAGGGCACCGGTGCTTGTGTCTTCTGGACCACCGACCTGACCCACGAATACGTAAGCATTAACGCGGACTACTCAACCTAGTCCGTTCTCCGGCGCAAGCCAGTTCGCGGCAATTCTCCGTCTCCGCGCCTGCCCTTTCCACTCCGCCGCCTGCATCGCCAGGAAGAGCACCAGGCAAAGCGCTAGCGCGCCGCAGGTGTCCAGAAGCACATCGCTGAACTGCCCAGTCCGGTTGGGCAGAAAGCTCTGGTGCAACTCGTCCGCGCCACCCGCCAGAAAAGAGGCTAGAATCGCCAGTCCCAGCGCCTGCATCCGCCTCATTAGCCGCGGAGTCGAAGACAGGAGTGCAATCCAGAAGCCGCGAAAACAGACCAGAGAAAACATCCCGTAGCCCATGAAATGGCCGGTCTTGCGGATCAGATGGTGAATCACCGTCCAGTGCACGCACACGTCATAGCCAAAGATCGCTTCGGTAAGACGTTGCAGCGGATCACTGGTGTGGTCCGACCCAAAGCCGGATGTGGACTCCGCGGCAAGAACCGCCGCGCCCACCAGCACCGGTAGCCACGTCCTCAACGAAGAATGAAGCCGCGCCGGCAAGCCGGAGGGAGCCGGCGGGGGATAGCCCCCGAAAACCATTGGAGATGACGACATCAGGACCTCATTCAAAGGCCGACTCGAAGTTTGAGCGGTTTATTGCACACGCCAACACCTCGATAGGCAGCATTTCGGCCCAAAGTCGCGTATCTTTATGGGAGTTTTCAAGTATTTGAAGAATTTGATCTTCTCTGTGCCGAAATGAGACACTTGGCGCGCTTTCACCGGCGAGCACACAGATTCTCCCCGGCGCAGGAAGCCCGGTTACAATCTCAACTATCGGTGAGGCCAGACGAACGATGACAACCAGGGTGAAGGAACGGAGCAAGGGCGCGGCTGTCACAACGAAGGACGGAAACAACGGCTTCTCGCTCATCTCCAATGTGAAGCTGCTTCAGCTCTACAGCGCGATGGTAAAGTGCCGCATCCTTGGCGAGAGGGTGCGCGATTTCCTTGAGCCAAGCCAAAGATCCGACGAGGGCGAAAATGACGGGCAGCGTGAGGCGGCGGTTGTAGGTGTGGCTTTCGGATTGCTGCCGGAGGATACCGTCATACCAGCGCACAGCGACTTCAGCATGGCTTTCATCCGCGGCGTACCGCTCGATGCCATCCTCTCCCATTTGATGGTCAAGGCTGACTTAACCAGCCAGGCCAAACCTCACTCCAGAGCCGCGCAATCCGCCTATGCAGCTTTTAACGTTGTTCCCCCAACCTCCCCCAATGCCGGCTCGCTCGACTTTGCTATCGGCGCAGCTCAGGCCGCCATACGGAAGAAGATGGCCGGGATCGTCGTGATCTTTTCGAGCGATGAGTCATCGTCCCCAGATATCTGGCATGAAGCTCTTGCCTTTGCCGGCGATAACCAATTGCCCATTCTCTTCGTCCGGCACAACAACCTCCCGTCTGGTCTGGGGAGCCGCGACGGACAGAGCAAAATCGAGAAGACCGGCATCGGTACGCAGAAAGGCGGCCCGCCGAAGATCACAGTGGACGGCGCCGACGCGGTGGCCGTCTACCGCGTGGCTACTGAAGCCATCGCTCACGCCCGCAGAGGCAACAGACCCACGCTCATTGAGTGCGGGACAGAGCACTCAATCAACTGCGATCCTCTCTTCAAGATGGAGACCTACCTCGCGCGCAAGGGCCTGTTCAACGAGGAAATGAGGCTCAATGTCACTGCCGGCTTCAAGAAGGAATTGGATGCCGCCATCGCAGCGGCCAGGAGCCGAACTTCCCGGAGGGCATCGAGGCGGCTGACCGAGCTTTGAGCTACCGGTTCAAGGCGGGGGAGCGGATTCGCCTCCCGGCGCAGCCATTTTCCCGCATCCAACCAAGGCAAGCGAATGATAAAGTTAGGGGTATGGGTTTGAGTAAACGTAGGTTGATGACTGCTGTTCTCTCATGTGCGGTTTCGTTGGCTGCGCTTCTCCTTCTTGTCGCCGGTTCCAATGCGGTTGCACAATCCGCAGCGCCCAGCGTTGCGCGGGCCTGTGAACCAGCCGAACTCGGTTCACCCTACATCCCGGTCGATAGCTGGGTCTATCCTGCCGTGCTGCGCCTCTATTCGCTGGGCTTTGTGGACAATGTTTTTCTTGGCATGCGCCCATGGACCCGAGCCAGCGTCAGCCACATGATCGAGCAGGCCGGCGCGCGCATTGAGGATGCGGATGCCGGACCGGCCACCGACGAGGCTCAGGGAATCTACGATTCGCTGATGCACGAACTGCGCTTCGACAACCAGGGCCCCTGCCTTGCCCACCAGGGCGCTTCCCGCATCGAGTCGGTCTACAGCGTGGCCCGCGGGATCAGCGGAACACCATTGCGCGACAGCTACCACCTCGGCTCAACCATCATCAACGACTACGGCCGTCCCTACGAGAACGGTTTTAACAATTACTCCGGCGTCAGCGGATACGCCTCCGCCGGCCGGTTCGTGCTCTACGCGCGCGGCGAGTTTGAGGCGGCGCCTTCGGCTACCGGCTACTCGCAGGCGCTGGCCCAGGCGCTCAGCACGGTGGACAACACGACCTTCCTGAATGCCGCCACCACACTGCCCTACAACCAGGCCACCATTCCAATGGGCCCGATTTCGAGCACCAACAACGGACGGGTGATCGAGGCCTATGTATCCGCCCACGTTTTGAACCATGAGCTTTCCCTGGGAAAGCAGGACGATTGGCTCGGGCCTGGGCTGGGCGGCGCCATGGCATACTCCAACAATGCCGAGAACATCTACTCGTTCCGCATCAACCGCATTGAGCCGCTTTACATCCCCTTGCTTTCCCGGCTCATGGGCTCCTTTCGTTACGATTTTCTGATAGGAGGGCTCCGAGGGCACACCTATATGCCTTATGTTCCTCCCTTGTCTGGTTTGCCTCCGCAGCCTCATCCAAATGTTGTCAACCCGGGCGACCCCTGGGTACACGTCGAGAAAATCAGCTTCAGGCCGACGGAGAACCTCGAATTCGGCTTTGAACGAACAGTAATCTGGGGCGGCGAAGGCCACGGCCCCATCACGATTCACAGCTTCCTGAAGAGTTTTCTCAGCATGTCCTCTCCCACCACCGCGGTCAAATACGGCCGCGACGATCCCGGCGCCCGTTTTGGCGCCTTCGACTTCTCTTACAGGTTGCCCTTCGTCCGCAAATGGCTGACTCTCTACACGGACTCCGAGGTGCATGACGACGTTTCTCCCATCGACGCTCCCCGGCGGGCGGCCTACCGGCCCGGCCTCTATCTCTCCCATGTGCCGGGCATCCCCAAGCTGGATTTCCGTGCCGAAGCCGCTTCCACGGACCCCTCCAGTTCGGACCATCCGTACCAACCATCCTTCCCGAGCTTGTACGGCCGTTTCATGTACTACGAGGGTATCCAGAAGCAGGGCTATACCAACAAGGGCCAGCTCTTCGGCGACTGGATCGGACGCGAGGACAGGGGCGGCCAGGCTTGGGTAACCTACCACCTTAGCGGTGACGAATGGCTCCAGGTTGGCTACCGCAATCAAAAGGCCACCAGCTACTTCATTCCCGGATCGACGACCCAGACTATCCCCGCAAAAAGCCCCGGATGTCCCGTTGACACCCCTTGCCTGTTGCCCGGAGGCACGACGCTGAACGACATCAACTTTCAGGCGGTCAAGCGCATCGGCAAGGAGTTTGAGATCAACGGCAACTTCTCACTTGAACACTGGAAGGCGCCGATTTATCTCCCTGGCCAGCAAACAGTTACAACGACGTCAATTCAACTCACCTGGTTCCCGGAGCGCAAGGTCAGCTTCTGAAGAAGTCAGTTTGGCGGGAAATCGCAAGAGAGGCACGATCTTTGGTCGTGCCTTTTTTGCGCCGCCTGACAGGCGGCTTGGCCCCGGCCGAGGACCGTAGGCAGGTTCTTTGATAAGCGGAGCCGGGAGGACTGCGCCACCTATGGCGTGGCCCGCTATACTGCTTGCTATGAATCAAGACCCCTTCGAGGAATGGCGACGCCTCACTGAACTCTACCGGGAGATGAGCGACGAGGAACTATACGAGCTGTATGCTTCTATCGCCGATCTGACCGAGCAAGCGCAACAGATTCTTTCTGACGAGATGAAGTCGCGCGGGCTCAAGCGCCAGTCCGCATCCGGCCAGGAGACGAAGCTCACAGGCTATTCCCTGGCTCCTCTGCCTGATCCTTACGGCCCTTTCCCGATGGCTGATGACGGAGCGGAGGAGAACGATCTGCCGCGGGAGTATACGTGGAAGACGCCGCTCTGCGATTGCGATGACGGTGAGTATGCGGGCCAGCTCCAGGCAGCGTTGAGGGCGGCGGGAATCGACAGCTGGATTGAAGGTGCGGGCTATCGCGTTGCAGCCGAGATGCTCAATCCCCGGATACTTGTTGCCGCTGACCAACTAGAGCAGGCGCTCGAGATTGCCTCAAGGCCGATTCCGCAGGCCATCCGCGAGCAATCCAAGATGGAGATTCCGGAATACGAACCACCTGTATGCCCGAAGTGCGGCGCCGAAGACCCGGTGCTCGAAAGCGTCGATCCAGTGAATTCCTGGCTATGCGAAAACTGCGGAAAGCAGTGGACCGATGCGGCAGAAGATAAGAATGAGCCTTCGTAGCAGCAACGATGACCTCCCAATGTAGTTCTGGACTCTTCGTGCATGGCGGGGCTAACGCCTGCAACTTCAGAGACACGGAAACCTCATCGGATTCTGATTCGCCTTTACCGCGCCCTTGGATGCGTTCTGTCGTAGACCACTGTCAACTGGGCAGTGGTCAGCTGCGTGTAGCGCTGAGTGGTGGAGAGCCGCTCGTGGCCAAGCAGTTCCTGAATGGCGCGCAGATCGGCGCCCTCCTCCAGCAGATGCGTGCCGAAGGCGTGGCGGAGCGTGTGCGGGTGAACGTCGGCCGAGAGGCCGCGCAGCATGGCGATGCGCTTGACGATGCGCCCCACGCTGCGAGTCGTCAACCGCGCCTGGCCACCCGGCTTGCCCAACCCGCGCAGTTGCAGATTCAGAAACAGCGCCTGGGTCGCGAATCCCTTGCCTCCGCCCGCCGCGGCCAGCCGCGCCGCCCGTTCCGCAAGGTAGGCCCTGAGCGCCTGCGCTGCCGCATCGCCCAGCGGGACATAACGCTGTTTTTGCCCCTTGCCGCGAATCAGAATCGCTTCGTTGGCCCAGTGAATGTCATCGAGATTCAGTCCAGTCAACTCGGCGTTACGAATGCCGCAGCCGTAAAGCAGCTCGAGGATCGCCGCATCGCGCGTGGGCCAGCTAGCCGCATCCTCGCTCACCGAATCGACCACGCGGTTCATCTGCTCGATGGAGGGAACGCGGGGCAGGTGCCTGGGCAGCTTTGGCGTGGCCACAAGCGAGGCTGCATTCTGCTCGAGGCGCCCGCTGCGCGCCAGCCACTTGAACCAGCTTCGAATGGCGGCCAGCGCCCGCGCGGCCGAGGCCTTCGACAAGCCGCGATCATACAGCGCTCCCAGGTAGGCGCGGATGTGGGTGTGCTCAATGCGCTCCACGCTCTGTCCGGGGCCATAATGCTCGCCAATCCAGGCGGCGAATCCGTGCAGTTCGCGCTGATAAGCGCGAAGCGTGTGCGCCGACGCGCCCCGTTCATTGGCCATGACGCTCAGATAACCGTCCACAAGAGCTTGCAACGAAGCAGCGACGGCCTGCGCGGGCAATGACGCGGCTGGGGCGCTCATGCGGTATCCTCGCCGGGGTTGACGCCCGGAACCGCGCTCGGCCTAGCACTCGAAACCAGGTGAAGTCCCCTGCGCGCGGCGCCGCCCGCGACCGGGAGTTCCATCACCTCCGCACACTGGCGCGTGGCGCGGGGATGGTGCTGGCGATGCACGGCCTTGAGCCGGCCCAGCGCCAGATGCGTGTACACCTGCGTGGTGGAGATGTCGGCATGTCCCAGCAGCAACTGCACGCTGCGCAGGTCGGCGCCATGCTCGACCATGTGCGTTGCGCAACTATGCCGCAGCCGGTGCGGGCTGGCGGCTGAGCTGGCCATTTTGACCACATGCCAGATCCATTGGCGCGTGAGCGGCATTCCGCGCAGCGACAGAAACAAGCGGGAAGCGCTCTGCTGGTTCCTTTCCTGCTTCGCCGCGATGGATCTTCTCCGTTCCAGGCTGGCCGGGCTGATGCGCGCCAGGTGCGGGCGCCCAAGCCGAAGGTACTCCTCCAGGGCAAAGAGCGCGGAGCGGCCCAACGGGACGATGCGCTCTTTGTCGCCCTTGCCGCGCACATGCACACGGCCCAGGTCCAGCGCCAAATCGCCGGTCGAGAGCGCCGTGACCTCGGAGACGCGCAAGCCGCCGGCATAAAGCAGTTCCAGGATTGCCCGGTCGCGCAACTCAGTAGCCCGCGCCTGCGGGTGCTCGGCGTTCATTCCCGCCCGCTCGAGCATCTCCGCCACCTCCGGCTCGGCCAGTGATTTGGGCAGCACCTTCCATGCCTTGGGCGACTCGATATTCACGGTTGGATCGTGATGGATACGGCGGTCCAGCAGCAGCCATTTGTAGAAGCCGCGCAGGCAGCTCAGCTTGCGCGCTGCCGAGCGCTGGTCAATGCCGTGACCGCGCAGATGCTCAAGAAAAGCCGCCACATCCTCCTGCGCCGCCGTCAATAGCACGCCGTGGCGCCCTTCGATGAACTCGGCAAAGGTCTTCAGGTCGCCGTCATAAGCCTCGCAGGTCAGCGGACGCAGCCCCTTTTCCACGCGGAGATACGCCTGATAGTCCTTCAACAGCGACAGATTGCGCACGGTTTCCACACTTACGATTATCCGCGCCTCCGGCTGGCTTTGCCGCCATCGCACCGCCTGTCGAACCTCGTTTATCAAGGACTCAACTTCGACAACAGATATTTCACGTGCCAGCACTTGCGAGCTTCGGTTTCCCTCCGCGGCCCTGAATGGCCCGTCCACGGCCGGACAGAGTATAAAGCTGGAATGGGGGCTTTGGCGGCAACTGAGATTGATCGTTGGCTCCGCGAGGGCGGCCTGGTCGTCACAGCCAGCGAACGAGCGGCGCGCTTTCTTGCCTTTAGCTTCCACCGCGCTCGTCAAGCCGAGGGCCTGACCGCATGGCCCGCTCCCAACATTCTCGACTGGAAGAGGTTAGCCCACACTGCCTGGATTGAACGCGGCATGGATGGCCGCCTGTTGCTCAATCCAGCTCAGGAAGAGGCGCTCTGGGTTGGAATTGCCGCCCAGGACCAGTCTTTGGCTACGCTGCTCCAAGGTCCGCGACAGCGCCTTGCCGCCTTGGCGATGGAGGCCCACGGCCTGCTCTGCTCCTATGCGCCTCGGTTCTTGCGGAAGGAGACACGAAATGCCTTGGAGCAGGACGACGCCACCTTCAGTGGTTGGCTTGAGGACTTTGACGAGACCTGCCGCGCCGGCAACTTGATCAGTCCCAGCCGTCTGCCGCACGAGCTGATTCCGCTGCTGAAGGCTGACCCTGCGGAGCGTCCGCCGTTGCTTCTGGCCGGATTTGACCGGATTATGCCGGTCCAACGCAGCCTTTTCGACGCCTGGGGAACGTGGCGGGAGGCCGCGCTGGGTGAGCCGGCATCTGAGGTTCATTTTCATGCCGCTGCCGACGCCCAAGCCGAACTTGCGGCTTGCGCAATCTGGTGCAGCCGCAGACTCGCTGCCGATCCCAGCTCCCGCCTGCTGGTCGTCACCCAAGCCGCCAGTACGCGCCGTGGCGAAATCGAGCGCGCATTTCTCGCGCACTGCGCCTCGGCTGCGGCGGCGCCGATTTTCGAGTTCTCACTGGGAGTTCCTCTCAGCCGCGTCGGGTTGGCGCGGGCAGCATACCTTTTGCTGCGCTGGCTCGATGGCCCGCTCGACGAGCCTGAACTGGACTGGTTGCTCTCCACCGGCTATGCGGCCGACAGCTCATCTGAATCTGCCGCGCTTCACTCCTATGTGCGAGCCTTGCGCCGTCACAGTCTGGAACGAACCGAATGGGCCATGACAGCCTTTCTGGGCCAGCGATACGCGCCCGGGCTTTTGCCGTCGCCGTGGGTGGATCGCATCAAAAAGGCCCAACGCCGTCTGGCCGAGTTGGCGCGCCGCCCGCAAACCCCGCTCGACTGGGCTGAGCTCGTTCCCCAACTGCTGGACGAGCTCCGCTTTGCCTGCTCCCACACGCTGTCCAGCGCCGAGTACCAGGCCCTCCGCCGCTGGCATCAGGCGGTCGAAAGCTGCGGTTCGCTGGGCTTTGATGGCCGCCGGATGAGTTGGAGGGATTTTCTCTCTCTCTTGGGCCGCGCATTGGACGAGACCCTCTTTGCGCCCGAGTCGCGTGACGCGTCGATCCAGATCGCCGGTCCTGCCGAGTCCGCCGGCCTCTCCGCAGATGCTATTTGGTTCCTGGGAGCCGAAGAAGACGCCTGGCCCGCGGGCGGAACGACGCATCCGCTTCTGCCGCCCGAAATCCAACGCGAGGCCGGAATGCCCCACTCGACGCCGCAGCTTGATTGGGAACTGGCTCGCTCGATCACCAACCGGCTGCTGGCCTCCGCGCCCGAGGTCCACTTCAGCTTTGCCAGGCAAAATGAAGCAGTTGAGGCGCGGCCGTCGCGATTGATTGTCCAGATTACCGGAGAGGCGAAGGAGATAGCGCCGGATTGGGCAGCACCGCCCAGCCTGGAACCGCTCAGCGTTCCCTTCGAGGACTTCAGCCGGATTCCCTTCCCTCCAGGCAAGGTCAAGGGCGGCGCCAGCGTTCTGACCGCGCAGTCGCAGTGCCCCTTCAAGGCCTTCGCCACCGCGCGCCTCGGCGCACAAAGCTGGGAGCCCGCCGAGGCCGGCCTCACCGCCGCGCAGCGCGGCAGCCTCCTTCACGCTGTGCTCCATGCCGTCTGGGCGGGTCCACCCGGGGGCATTCGGAGTCTGACCGGTCTTCATAGCCTGAACGACCGCGAGGCCTTCGTTGCCGGTCACGTTCAGCGCGTGTTTGCACAGGAGCTGCCCCCCTACCTCCGCGAACGGATGCCCCGCCGCTATCTTGAACTGGAAGAGCAGCGGCTGACCAGGCTGGTCACCGGGTGGCTGGAATACGAGGCCACGCGCATCGACTTCGTGGTGGATGAGACCGAGGTCAGGCGCACCGTCCACCTCGACGGTCTCACGCTTGATCTCCGCCTGGACCGTATCGACCGCCTCAGCGACGGTTCCCTTCTGGTCATTGACTATAAATCCGGCAATGTTTCGCCCAACGCGTGGGAGCTGCCAAGGCCTGACGATGTGCAACTGCCGCTCTACGCCGGATTTGGCCTCAAAGAGGAAGAGGCGCTTGGCGGGCTGGTTTTCGCCAGGGTGCGCGCCGGTGATCAGGGATTTGCCGGCCAGCTCTTCGATCCCGCCGCGACTCTTTTTGCCGGCCTCAAGGGAACGAACTCCCTGGTAAAGAACAAGCTCAGCCTGGAACAGCTTCTGGGCTGGCGGGATTGCATCGAGCAGCTTGCCAGAGACTTTATCGCGGGAGACGCCGAAGTGAATCCACGCGAGTACCCCAGAACCTGCGAGCGGTGCGGCCTGCAGACCTTGTGCCGCATTCAGGAGCAGCAGGCACAGCCGGATTACGAGGACGATTCCGAAGGCGAGGAGGCGGATAATGAATAAGCCCGCTGTACCGTCTCCGCCTCCCGATCAGCTTGAGCGGCGACGCGCTCTCGACTCGGAACAGTCCATTCTGGTGCAAGCCCCGGCCGGATCAGGAAAGACCGATCTGCTCACTCGCCGCTTTCTTCGCCTGCTGGCCGAGGTCGAGGAGCCCGGCCAGATTGTCGCCATCACCTTTACGAACGCGGCCGCGGCCGAGATGCGCCACCGCATCCTCGCTGAGCTGGAAAAGGCCGCCGCCAAGCCTGCGCCGGACGGGGAGGAGTTCTCAATGGACTCGCTCGCCCAGCGCGCTCTGGAGCACTCCCGCCGGCTGGGCTGGAATCTGCTCGACCTGCCCGTCCAGCTCCGCGTTTGCACGATTGACTCATTTTGCCGCGACCTTGCTCTGCAGCAGCCGCTGCTCTCCGGGCTGGGCGGCGGCCTGGAGATTGCCGAGCAGCCCGACGAACTCTACCGCCGCGCGGCGCGCGAGACGCTGAAGAAGATCGACCAGACTGGCTCGGCGCTCAGCAAAGCCGTTGAAGATTTGCTGACGTGGCGGGACAACGGCTGGCAGGAGATGGAAGAGCTTCTGGTCGAGATGCTCAAGAGCCGCGACCGCTGGATGCACGGCTTTGTGCTGGAGAGTGAGCCGGATTGGGAGGCACTGCGAAGGCGGCTGGAACAACCCTTTGTGAAGGCTGTTCACGGCGCGATGATTGAGTTGAGTCAGCTCCTCGACCAGGTTCCAAGTGCGCGCGATGAGGCGCTTGAGCTGGCGCGGTTTGCCTGCGAGCAGACCGGCGGCCAACTGCTTCAGGGACTCGCAGAACTTGCCGAGTTTCCCTCCGCTCCGTTTGGCGGCGATGCCGATTTCGAGGAGGCCCGTCAGGCTCATGTGAATCTCGCGGCACTGCTGCTGACCGGCGATGGAGCTTTCCGCAAACAGGTGGATAAGCGCCTGGGGTTCCCTGCCGACCGGAAGCGGGAGAAGGCCCGCATCCTCGATTTGATCGCCGCTCTGGGCTGTGTTCCCGGCCTTGGATCGGCTCTCGCCGCCGTCCGCGCTCTGCCCCCGGGACGCTACACCGAAGAGGAATGGGAGATTGTCCAGGCCTGCTTCACGCTGCTGCGCCAAGCGGCGGGCGAGCTGAGAATCGCGTTTGCCGAAGCCGGTCGGGTGGACTTTGTCGAGGTCGCGCAGATTGCCCAGCGTGTGCTGAAGGGTGAGGACGGCCAGCCCACGGACGCCGCGCTGGTTGTCTCCGACAAGATCAGGCACCTGCTCGTGGACGAGTTTCAGGACACAAGCCGGCGCCAACATCAAATGCTCTCGAGCCTCATTGCGGCATGGCCGGAGCGCGCGGGGCGCACCTGCTTTGTTGTGGGCGATCCCATGCAGTCAATCTACTTCTTCCGCGATGCCGACGCCGAGCTCTTCCCGCGCGTCAAGGCTCTTGGTCTCGAAATTCCACACGACGAGCCGCTGCTCTTTGAGACTCTTTCCCTCTCGGCCAATTTCCGCACCACGCCTGGGCTGGTCCAGCGGCTCAATGCAGCATTCGAGCAGATCTTCGCGACCGACGATGGCAGCGGTATTACTTTTTCCAGTGCGCAACCATTTCCGAAAGAGAGAGCCAGCTCCGGTCCGCCCTTCACGCTTCATCTTGATTTCGTTCCACAAGCCGGGCGCGGCAAGTCTGCTGATTCCGATGGCCAGAGTGAAAAGGAATCCGCCCACGAACGGCAGATCGAAGAGATTGTTGCTCTGATCCGCAGCCACATGAGCCGCATAGGAGAAGGAAGAGCAGGCGGAGAGAAGTTTCGCATTGCCGTCTTGGGACGTGCGCGCAGCCACCTCGCCCCAATTGCCGCAGCTCTGCGCAAGGCCGGAATTCCCTTCCGCGCGGTCGAACTTGAGAAGCTGGCGACGCGCCCTGAGGTACTGGATGCCCTGGCTTTGGCCCGCGCCCTTCTCCAGCCCGAGAATCGTGTGGCCTGGTTGGGCGTCTTGCGTGCTCCCTGGTGCGGCCTTTCGCTCGACGATCTGCACAAGATCGCTGGAGACCCGGAGATGCACAATCGACCTGTGCAGGAGTTGCTGGTTGAGCGGTTGCATTTGCTGAGCGACGCCGGGCGCGCTGCTGCGGCCCGCGTGGGACGCGCGTTTGCATCGGCAGCCCTTCTCCGTTGCACGCTGCCCACCGCATCGCTGGGAACCTGGCTCGAACAGGCCTGGCTGCTGATGGGCGGTGCAGCCTGCGTGGGTGAAGCCGCTCGCGCCAACCTCAACCTCCTCTGGAGTTGCCTTGACCGGCTACCGCGCGGCGAAGAGGACCTGCTTGGCGCCGGCCTGAACGCAGCGCTTGACAAGCTCACCGCCCTGCCCGATCCGAGAGCCAGCAGCGATTGCGGCGTGCAATTGATGACCATTCACAAGTCCAAGGGACTGGAGTTCGAGGTGGTGATCATACCCGAATTACAGGCTGCGGCGGGGCGCGGCAAACGGAGAATGCTGTCCTGGCTGGAGCGCGGGCTCGCTCAGCCCGGCGAATCGGGAGAGATCACTGAGTTCCTGATCGCGCCTTTCCAGCGCAAGGGCGAGGAGATGAGCAGCGCGAAGGCATGGGTTGACCGAGTCTATCGCGAGCGAGAATCGCAGGAAACGCGGCGCGTTCTTTACGTCGCGGCAACCCGTGCCCGCGAGGAGTTGCATCTCTTCGCCCGTCCCGCCTGCAAGGAAGATGACGGGAGCTTCACGCTGTTGGAACCCGCCAATAGCCTGCTGGCCACAGCCTGGCCGGCGCTTGAAGAACAAGTTTGCGCGCGATTTGAAGATTGGAAAGCGGCGAGAGAAGGCTCGAAGATCCGCGCGGAGCAGGAGATTGAATCCATCGCCGCCTCGGCAGCGGGCAATCTGTTGGAGATGCCGCAGCCAATCCGGCCCACGATACTGCGCCGTTTTCCGCCCGGCATTGAGCCTCCTCAAGCCCACGCGCTTGCCCAAGCCGCGACAAAGTCAGCCGTCTCCGGAATTGGAACCGGCCCCTCTCAGCTCTATGCGCGTCATGAGGGCGGTCTGCTCTCTCGCGCTCTGGGCACGGCCGTCCACACTCTGCTCGAAGAGTTGGCCCGGCTGCGCGCGAAGCTTGAATGGGATGCCGCCCGCTCGGCCCTGCTGCGTTTTGAGCCGCGCATCGCTGCCCAGGCTCGCTCCTCCGGCCTTGACCAGCCGGAGGCCGCGCGCATCGCGGTCCAGGCCTTTCAGTTGGCGCTCAACGCCTCCCATGATCCCATCGGCGCGTGGATCCTCTCTCCCCACACGGGCGCGGCCAGCGAGACATCTTGGGTTGGAGTCATCGCCGGCAACCTGCGCGAGGTGCGAGTGGACCGCGTCTTCCGCGCCGGACCAACGCCCGGCAGCGAAGGGACTGACTGCTGGTGGATCATCGACTACAAAACCGCTCACACCGGCGGCGTTGACCCGGCAAGGGCCCTCTCTGAGTTTCGCGCGCTCTTTGCGCCCCAGGTCGAGGCCTATGCGGAAGTCCTGCGCAAGCTGCGCGGTAGGGATGAATTCGGCGGTACGATTCGGGCCGGCTTGTATTATCCGCGCATGCAGCTTCTGGATTCCTGGGAGCTATAGCGAATGCTCCTCAACGGACGCCGGAAGCCAGGAAATGCACTCCGGTCAGAAGTTTTTCTTATTTCGAAAGAATCCTTGCACCTAAATGGCATATTGCGCTGTACAATCTCCACGAGGAGACCCATGGCCGGAGATATTCAACTTACGTGCAGCGATTGCGGGCAGGACTTCACCTTCACCGCTGCGGATCAGACGTTCTTTCAGGAACGTGGTTATTCGACCCCAAAACGTTGCAAGAATTGCCGTCAGGCAAAGAAGAACGATCAGGGGGGTTCCGGCTACCGTTCGGCTCCGGCACAGGGAACACCTGTGATTTGTTCGGGTTGCGGCCAGCCTACAACAGTGCCTTTTGAACCGCGTGGCGATCGCCCGGTCTTCTGCCGGGATTGCTACCAGGCTCGCAAGGGCAGCGGCGGTGGCGGCGGCGGCAGTTCGCGCGGCCGCGGCCGGTAGCTTTCAGCGGGTTCAACATCCGCTTTGGATGCTGAACCCGCCGCCATTCCAGTAATAGCAAGCAATGCTCCGCGGCGATAGCTGTTGAGGCTACGGCTGCTGCAAGAGGGCTTTGGTTGCTGGTTGCTGTCCATTTTCTGACGCGTATCCTTTGCTCTCCAATCTTCGAATGAATCGCAAATGATTGGATGGACATGACGATTGCGGGCGGATAAACTGGAAATCAGGAGTTTCCTCTGCAATTCACACTCCTGAGGGGCATCGCCAACGTCATGGCCACCCAACCCTCCTTCGCCGGATTCGCATGGAAGAGTCTCTGGGGCAGGCGCCTGCGGGCGCTGTTGACGCTGTGCGGTCCCTCGATGGCGATGGGCGCGCATCATTCGCCGGTGGAGGAGCTACGCCATGGCTAGCCCAGAGTTGGAAGTGCGCGACCTGCGCAAGAGCTACGACGAAGGACGCATCGAGGCCCTGCGGGGAGTTGACCTCTGCATTGAAGCAGGGGAGTTTCTGGCTATCAGTGGACCGAGCGGCAGCGGAAAATCGACCTTGCTGCAACTGCTGGGCGGACTCGACACACCCACCAGCGGCGAGGTTCTCTTCAGGGACGCACAGCTCGGTTCGGCCATCGGTCTTGACGCATACCGCTCTCGGAGTGTCGGATTCATCTTTCAGGCATTTCATCTGATGCCAACGCTGCGCGTCATCGAGAACGTGCAGGTGCCAATGCTGGCCTTGAGCCCTGCTCCGCGCAATCGCGCTGACCGGGCGGAGGCGCTGCTGCGGGAGATGGGCATGGAACATCGTTTGCGGCAGTATCCCAACGAGCTTTCGGCGGGAGAGCGGCAACGGGTGGCAATCGCGCGAGCGCTGGCCAATGAGCCAGAGATTTTGCTGGCCGATGAGCCTACCGGGAACCTGGATAGTGCAAACTCGGCGCGGATCATGGAGATCCTTACGGGAATTCAGAAGCAGCGCGGGATGACGCTGATCGTGGTGACGCACGAGAGCGAGATCGCGCACTCGGCGGCGCACCAGATTCGCATTCGCGACGGAAGGATCGAGGCATGAAACTCGCGCCGTTCGCACTGGCCACAATGATTCTGCTGCCAATGGCCGCGCAAGCTGCCGACGCTCACTCCGTTCTTGCAGCCTCGCGCGCCCGTCTTGAGTCGGCGGATTATCGTGCCAGCGGCCACCTCGTTCGCGTGCAGGCGGACGGCATCCGCATAAGTTATCCAATCACGATCAAGGCGCACTGGTTTCCCGGCGTGCTGCGCGTGCATATCGAGCTTGGCACGGGATTAAAGGCTGGCATGAGTCCTTTGTCTGGTTTCTTCCACGTTCCCGCCCACATTCTGCTGGAGATGCGGCCCGGCGCCAAGAACACCATCCTGATTGCGCATCCCGGCGACAAAGAGCCAGCCGCGCTGTTCTTCGACAAGTGGTCCGACGGCCCGCTAGGCAACGAATTCAGCTACGAGGATTTCCTGGAAGCGCAGTACTTCTGGCCGGGACAGACCTTACTCCGTGAAGCGAAGTTTGGCGCGCGTGATTGCGACGTGGTGAGGAGCACGCCCGGCGCAACCGACAAAACTCACTACGTCGAGGTCACCACCTGGCTCGATCGCAATGTTGGCTTTCCGGTGTTTGCGGAGAAAACGCTGAAAGATGGAACGATCAAAGAGTTTACCTATCTCGGGCTGCGTCAGAACGGCGGCGTCTGGTCAGCGAGCCAGGTTGAGGCAAAGATTCGCGGCCAGGCGGGTTCAACGCTGCTGATCATCGACCGCGGCACGCCAAAGGCTAACCTTAACCTGAAAGACTTCAGTCTGGCACAACTCACGCATTTCTGAGACACGGCATGGTTCTGCTCATCTCCATCTTCGGTTTGGTCGCGGCCCTGGCGGCTGCGGGCTTCGTCTATCAATGCCTCGGCGCGCGCCGTGACCGCCAGCGCTATGCCAGGGGAGGCCGCTGGATCGATATTGGAGACCGGCGCAAGCTCTACCTGGTGCAAAAAGGATCGGGAAGTCCAACCGTTCTGTTTGAAGCGGGGATTGCCGCCACCAATTTGAACTGGTTTGGCATTCAGGAAACGGTCTCGCGGTTTGCCTCGACGGCCTCTTACGATCGTGGCGGATTGGGCTGGAGCAGCCGCTGCCGAACCGCCCGGACGCCTCGAAACATCGCCGCCGAATTGCACAGACTACTGGAGGAAGCCGGCATCAAGCCGCCCTACATTCTGGTAGGCCATTCCTTTGGCGGGCTGGTGATGCGCCGCTTTGCGCTCAACTATCCCGATGAAGTGGCGGGGATCGTGCTCGTGGATCCGATGCGCTGCCATGAGTGGCCGCCGCTGAACCCCAGCAGGCAATCCGAACTCGATCGAGGCAAGAAACTCTTCCGTTTTGCAATCCCGTGCGCGCAGATCGGTCTTGCCCGCCTTGCGGTGACATCGCTGTTCCTGCGTTCCGGCCACGCTGCGAACCGGCTGGCCGGGGCCGCGGGAAAGGGTGGCCAGCATGTGCTCGACCGCGTCAAGGCCGAGGTGGGAAAGATGCCGCGGGAGGTCTGGCCCATCGTTGCCGCTCATTGGTCCAGGCCCGGCAGCTTCGCCGGCATGCGGAGCCACGTCGAGGCCGTGCCCGCCACCGTCCTTGAGATGCAGAACGCCGAGCCTATTCGGAACATACCCGTCCTTGTGCTTACGCCTGGAGACTCCGCGCCCCTCTCCGATGAGCAACTTGCCTGCATCGGCAATAGTGTGCAGCAGGTGATTGCACAGGCCAGCGCGCATTGGGTTCATCTCGACCAACCCGACCTGGTGGTCGATTCCATTCGAGAGATGGCTATCGCCGCCTCAGCCGAACCTCTGCCGGTCACTGCCTGATGGCACAGTGGGGATGGCCCCGGGCCATCGCACATGCGTCGGACTGGCGCCGCGCCTACTCCTTCATGGCCGATTCGGCATCCGGTTTGCTGATGGCTGCGGGCTCTGGAGATGGCTTGATCAACATTGGCTGTGGAGCGGGCTTGCTGACCGCAGGCTTCGAAGGTTTAACGATCTTGGCCGGCGTAGATTTGGGTGCGGAAAGTGACCTTTCGCCGGCGTATGCGAACTTGTGGACGGAACCCTTGGCCAAGGGCTTTTGAGAGGTCTTGACAATCTTCTTGGCCGGAGTCTTCGCTGGGAGCTTCGGGTATGGCGTGTTCACCCGCTTGGCCGGAGTCTTCGCCGTAGGCTTCTGAGCAGGCTTGATCAGCTTCTTGGCCGGGACCTTCACCGTAGACTTCTGAGCCGGCTTGATCGGCTTCTTGGCCGGAGTCTTCGCCTTCGACTTCTGAGCAGGCTTGACCGGCTTCTTGGCCGGAATCTTCGCCGCCGACTTCTGAGCAGGCTTGATCGGCTTCTTGGCCGGAATTTTCGCCGTAGACTTCTGGGCAGGCTTGATCACCTTCTTCGCCGGGGTCTTGGCCGCAGGCTTCTGAGCAGGCTTGATCGGCTTCTTGGCCGGGGTCTTGGCCGCAGGCTTCTGAGCAGGCTTGATCACCTTCTTCGCCGGAGCTTTCGCCGGAGGCTTCAGAGCCGCCTTGGCCACCCGCTTTGACGGAGCTTTCACTGGGATCTCGCTGGGCGCAGGCTCATCTTTGGGAGCAGGCGCCGCGGCTTCAACAGGCGCAACCCTGGCAGGCGTGGGCTCGGGCGTGGAAGGGGGCTCGGCGGCAATCTGTACAGAGCTCGAAGCGCTCGAAGCAGGCATCTCCAATGGGATGGCCGGTGTCTTCCTTTTCACTGCGACGGCCTCAGCTTCCTTCAGGTGCCATTGGCCATCCGCGCCCTTCACATACGTAGCGCCTTTGTAAACACGCGTTTCAGGTCCAGCGTGCTGCCTGGGAGCTGTGACATGTTGCGCATCCACGCGGTGCGCGCCCGCACGGCCAGCCCGGTCCGCGGCGTGCTCTGGCGTGTGTTGCATCGGAGTTCTCGCCGCAAAGGATGTGGCCTGCGGAGGAGCATAAAAGGGCTTTTCTGGCAGACTGGCCGTCAGATCAGAAAGAGTCGGGCCGGATGCAGGCGCGGCGCCCACGCTCTCCGGTTCGTCCTTCAGCCCGAGTTGCGTGAAAGACGGAGTTTTCTCGTTGGTGGCAATCTTCGCCCAGATGCTTCGACCGAGACCTTTGAGGCTAAAGCCCGCCTTCTTTTCCTGGGCTGCGGGCAGGTCAGCCGATTGCCCAACCGTCTGCCCGATCGGGCCGGAAACGGGCACATAAGCAGGCCTGGTGATCGCCGTCGAAGCCTGACCCTCCGCGACGCCCTCGGAGCGCGGCTCAAACCGATTCATAACGAAGTCGGGCTTCGGCCCTCCTGCGGCAAAGAACTGCGAAACCAGGCGATTTGAATTGGGCAACCCGGCGCTGCCCGGTTGCATGACCAGGTAGATCGTGGTGCCATCTTCGAAGACGGCCGAACCCATTATATCGAGGCCCGGACCCACTTCTATCGGGGCCTTGGGGCCCTGAGCCTTGACCAGAGCAGTCACCGGGGTCTCTGCGGGCACACCTGCTGGAGTCTTGACGAACGCCTTCGCTGGGGACTTTGCACGAGCCTTCGACGGATGCTTCACCTCAGCCTTTGCCGGAGGCTTCGTCTGGGTTTCGACAGGCGTTGGCCCCGCAACCTCTGCCGGAATCTCGATAGACAGCTTGACTGGCGCCATTACAGGAATCTCAGCCGGAATTTCGAGGGACGGCTCGGCTGGCGCCATTACAGGAACCTCAGCCGGAATTTCGAGGGACGGCTCGGCTGGAGCCATTACAGGAACCTCAGCCGGAATTTCGAGGGACGGCTTGGCTGGCGCCATTACAGGAACCTCAGCCGGAATTTCGAGGGACGGCATGGCTGGAGCCACTACCGGAGCGTCTGCCGGGAGCTCGACCGAAGGCTCGACTGGAACCTCCGCTGGAGCCTCTTGAGCAACTTCGACTGGCGGCTTGGTCTTCAGCTTCCTGGGCGCTGGTTTCGCCTTGACAACCGGCTTCCTATCCTCAGCAGGGGCAGCCATGGGCAGTGCTGGCTGAGGCTCGACAATGAGCTGAGGAGCAGCAGGCGCAACGTCTTCGGAGATAGCGGCCGGCGGCGGCGAAACGATCTCCGGCATTGCTTTGGTCACAGTTAGCGACGCCGTAGCCTGCACTGTAGCGTAGTCCACAGCGTCCGTCGGAGTGAAGGTTGCCGTCAGAGTGTGCGTTCCCTCCCCAAGAACCTCGCCCGCCGAAGGAGCATAGACGAAAGTACCCGGGACCAACGCCGTGGCATTGATTTGATCGGCGCCGAGCGTGACGCCGTATGAGATGGGCGCCGGCGCGGGCCAAGTGATGATTGGCGTCGCCTGGGTGACTGTGAGTTGGACGGCGGCCTGTGCCGTCGTGTAGTTCGCGGCGTCGGCCGGCGTGAAAGCTGCCGACAGCGTTTGCGCTCCCGCCTGAAGCACCTCGCCCGCGGCCGGAGTGTAGACGAAATCTCCCGGAACCGATGCCGTGGCATTCAACTGATTGGCGCCGAGGGTTGTGCCATAGGCAATCGAAGCAGGCGCCGGCCAGCTAATGGTTGGCGTCGCCTGAGAGACTGTGAGCTGCGCTGTGGCCTTCGCGTCGGTGTAACCGGCGGGGTCGGCCGGCGTAAAGGCTGCCGTCAGCGCATGTTCTCCTGCTGGGAGCAGCTCACCTTCGGCCGGAGTGTAGACGAAATCCCCCGGAACTGACGCCGTGGCATTGAGCTCCGTGGCGCTGAGCACCGTGCCATAAGCGATCACGGCTGGCGCCGGCCACAAAATGGCTGGCGTCGCCTGAGTAACATTGAGTTGCACCGTGGCCTGCGCAGTCGTGTAGCCTTCAGCGTCCGCCGGAGTAAAGGTCACCGAGAGGGTATGTTCCCCGACCGGAAGCAGATCGCCTGCGGGAGGAGCATAAGCAAATGCGCCCGGAACGGAAGCCATCGCATTGAGCTGAGGCGCGCTGAGCATGGCGCCATAGGCGATTGGCGCGGGCGTTGACCATGCGATAACCGGCGTCTCCGGAACCACTTCACCGGTCTGTGTCCGCTGCAGATGCCACTGACCATCCTCGCCCCTCACATAGGTGGCGCCCTTGTAGCTGCGCGTTTCAGGTTCGGCCGGCTGGCCGGTAGTCGTGTCGCACTGCTGCTCTGGTGCCGCCTCGTCCGCACGGTCCGTCGGGTCGGACGCATCTTCCGGAGTGATTTGACTCGGCGCGACCGCCGCAGGCACAGCATCCGCAGACTGAGCTTCGCCAGGAGTCTCGGGAACATTCGCTGGAGCGTCCGACTGAGTTGCGCCAGATGGAAGGACGGCACTATCCGGTTCGAGCGCTATGATCGGCTGAATCGGAGCCGGGACTTCCTCGGAAGAGGAAATCTTCGCCGAAAGGCTGCGGCTGATTTTCTTGAGGCTGAAGCCGGACCCCTTTTCCTGGGTTGCGGGGAGTCCGGAGGCGGTGCGGGCCATCTGGCGGATCAGCCGAGAGATGGGAGAATCTTCAAGCGCCAGCGGAATGGCGGTGTGCTGCATGCGCCGCACGGCATTATAATCATTGGGAATCTTCCATTGGGCCGGCCGGGTGAGAGCCTTCGTGATTTGCTCTTCAGCAACGCCCAGAGAACGAGATTGAAACCGGTTGAGCACGATTTCCAGCTTGGGCACATCCGTAGAGAAGTACTGCGAGATCAGGCGGTTTGAGTTGCGCAGTCCCGCGATGCCGGCCTGGATGACCAGGTAGATCGTGGAGCCTTCTTTGAAAAGGCTGGTCCCCATCAGATCGAGCCGGGATCCCATGTCGATAACCACGTTCTCGAAGTCCAGCCGCGCGACCTGAATCAGCCGGTCGATGGCTTCATTCGAGGCCGGAAACTGGGGAAATTTGCCCGGCGCCGCCAGCACCGAAACGCCCGAGCTGTGCTTGACCAGCAGCTTCGAGAGAAAACTCGAATCCAGCCGGCTCGCATTCTGCAGCGCGTTGATGGTTGAATATTCGGCCGCCACGCCAAGGTTGAGCGCGGCATCCCCCAAAGGGAGGTCGAGATCGATCAGCAGTGTAGTTTGGCTGGACTCCTGAGCCAGGGCCACCGCAAAATTGCAGGCCAGGGTGGTCACGCCATCCCCGCCCTTGGCGCCGAGAAACACCAGCAGCCTGCCTCCTGCCTTCTTCGCAGGGCGTGTCGCGGGACGGCGCGCCGCAGCCCGAGCCAAAGCCTCGGCCATGATGTCTTGTGCGATGGGCAGAGTGAGAAACTCGCGAGCGCCAGCGCGCATGCAGCGCACCAGCAGCTCCGCATCAGTCTTCTCTGAATAGACCATGACCGTCGCCGAGCCGCTGGCGCAAATGCTCTCAACCAGTTCGAGGGCATATTCGGGTTGACTGTCCAGGCCGATGACGATGATGTCGAAATGCTGCTCCAGCAGCTTCGGCACATCATCCAGACTCGCGGGATAGGAATAGTACTCACGAACTTCGCCACTTTGGCAGCCGGCAAGCGCGCTCGCGACTGCCATTCGGCAACCTTCGTCCGGACCAATCAGCGCAATCGATAGGGCATCAACCCCGAAAGAGTCCAAATGTTGTTCGTCGAGGTAAAGAGAAGAATCTGTGTTCACTGAATTGCCGCCCCCCTGGCCAGGTACAACTTTCCTTAACGCTTAACCGAGGATTCTTGGGTCGAATGTGAGTCGGACATTATTCTACTCCGAATCCCCCGCAAGCCAAGAAGGAAATCTGCGTTCCTATTGCGACGGCCGGAGCGTCAGACGTCTTGCACCTCAGGGGGTAGGCAAGCACTCGCTCCAGATCGCCACGCATTCCGCGCTATTTCAGAACATTATTGCAATTCCCTGTCAACAATTGCAATAGCTCCTAGCGCTTCTTTGCCGGCTTGAGAAGCGGTCTCCTGATCACGGCCTTGGATGGCTTGGTTGTTTTGGCCGGTCTGGGACTTCGAGCAGAGACCGCATTCTTCTTTGCGTCCGATAGCTTCGAAGCCGGAGTCGTCCCCCGTGCCCTCGCCGTCGTCTTCACTTGGGCCTTTGGCGCAGCTTTCGCCGGGAGCTTATCGGCGGCTTTGACCGGGGGCTTTGCTGGAGTCTTCGCCGGAGCCTTCTTTGCCGCGGGCCTTGCCTGGGGGGATGGCTCCTTGCCTTGGGCACGGGTAGCCTTGGCTTGTGTTGGCCGAAGCCGTGTGTCGGCGGGAGAAGCAGAGGGCCTCGCTGCTTTCAAGTCAGGTTTTGCCTTGGGCACTGCAGGTTTAGATTCTGCTTTGGGTTGCACCCTGGATTTAGGCCCCGGCTCCTGCCCTTCTGCTCTTTCCGGCCTCGCTGCCGCCTTGGCCGGTGCGGGTTGGAAGATTGGGCTTGTGGCCGGCGTCGCCACCGCAATAACGGGTTTCTCCTGAGGCGCAAGGATCAACTTCGGTTCCGGCTGCGGCTCGACCATTGGTTCAGGGGTCCGCGCAGCTCTCTCTGCCTCCTCCTGCCTGGGCGCAGCAGGGGCAGCGTCCCGCTTCTCTGCTTCCGTAAGCACTTCAGCGGCTGGCAACGGAGCGGGCTTGTCCGGTTTCGGTTGGGCTGGCTGCTTGAGCTCTCGTTTTGCTGAAGCCAGTATGGGAACGGGTTCAGGACTCAAGTCATCTTCTTCGTCATCCTCGTCCTCGACACCGATCTCGGAGTCTCCGGTGAGGTCTACATCCAGCTCAACCTTGGGAAGGTGCAGGCCCAGGTCAAGTTCATCGTCATCTCCTCCGATATCGTCCAGATCCTCGTCGTCTTCGAGGTGGTCCTCGGCCTCATCATCGTCGAAGGCGTGCTCCTTCAGCTTGGCCTCAGAGCCACGCTTGACGCGCGGCCGCTTGACCGTGACCTGGGGCGGCGGAGCAGGCGGCGAATGCGGTTCGAGAAAAGCACGAGCTTCTTCCTGCGTGCCAAGTCTTCCATCGAGCAGCTCAAGGAAGACAGCCCGCACAATCTCGTGATAAGCAGGCAGCTCTGGCGTGATGCGCATCTCCTGCAACAGAGAGTGGGGAAGGCGCTGGCGAACCTCTGGCCACACTTTTAGGAACAGGTCAAAGCGCTCCTTTATGGCCGCATCCTTACTGGTAAAGCCAAGCCAGAGAACCGCTTCTGGATCATAGCTCGTAAAGAGCTTGAAGCCGGCGGATGGGGCGGAGTTTTCCTTGGCGAGCAGCACCTTGGCAAATCCGGCGGCCATCGAGTCCAGGTTGTTCCACTCCTCAACGAAGCCGGGACGAAGCATCAGCTTCTTGAGACCGGCCAGATCCTTTGGGGCCAGTTTGGCGGTAAGCAGCCGCATCTGCGCAGCCGACATATCCGCATGAACGCCCTGCAAGAGCAACTCAACGGCCAGATCATGGAGAGCCGTCAGCTTCTCTTCATCGGCCTTCGCCGGGGTCCAGGGTGAGAACAGGACCTTCATCCAGCCATCGGCCTCAAGAGCACTCAAGACCTTCAGTCCGTCTTCCTCGTGGCCAATCTGCTCCAGCTCCCGGCTACGGGCCTGGGCAGAAAGGTGCTCGATGACGCCCTCTTCCCTGGCATTGTCGCGGCGGGCGCGAGTTCTGGGGTCCATCTCCCAACCTAGGCGCGCCATATAACGGGTGGCGCGAATCAGCAAGGAAGGCTCTTCAAGGAAGCCGTAATTTGAAACCAGGCGCAAGGCCCTGGACTCGATGTCCGCGGCGCCATTCATCGGGTCCATCAGCAGCCCGAACGAGCCCTCATTGAGGGAGATGGCCATCGCGTTGACAGTGAAGTCGCGGCGGCGGAGATCTTCCTGGATCGAAGCAGGGTGATAGATCGGCTTGCCGGGCTTGGGATACTCGACACGATGAGTGCTGACCAGATCGACGCGAACCGTGCCGGGAAAGCACAAATACAAAGTGCGGGATGGTTCGTCCTCTCCCCACACATTGCCGCCGAGTTTCTCAATTGTTTTCTTGAGCTTAAGTGCATTTCCATGCATTGCCACTTCAAGATCGCGGACGGCGTGGCCGCTGGTCAGGTCGCGCACTGCGTCTCCGATGAGAAACAGGATTGTGCCGGCTTCGCGGGCAGCCTCGCGCAACTGGCGCAGCGCGTTCTGCTGGTCAGCCGATAGCCGGTTCTCAAGAAGATAGATGTAATCGGGCATTCCGTTTCCTGCTTCCGCCTTCCAATTCCTCAGGCAAGTGCCTCATGCCGTTGCTGTTACAGCAAAGCCAGCTAATGATTGCAAACCAGTACCTTAACACAAGCAGGTCTGCTTGGGAAGGCCAAAATGCACACCATTTGCGGCTTCTTCCCTTCCCCGCTTTGTGCCGGCTTCACACCCGAAATCATGTCCACTGCGAAAGATGCGCATCGGATCAGGGGATGTCCCCATAGATAATCCCCCGGCCCGCAGTGCCTACATAGACGCGGCCATAGATTCTCGGGTCTCCCGAGATAGCATCCAGCCGCCCGTATTGGTGGGCCTCGTCATTGATGCGCGTCCAGGAGTTGCCCTCGTCGATGGAGCGAAATATCCCGTAAACCCCGCTGACCGTCCCAACCGTGTAGATGGCTGGATATGATGCGCCCGGAGCCGCCATGCCGAAGCCCACCAGCGGAGCGGTATCGATCGAGTTGATCCTCGTAAAGCTGGCCCCTGAGTCTGTGGAGTGGTAAAGCCCGGAGGAAGTCGGCAGCCATAGATCGCCCTCGATGCCGTAGACCGCCTTCGGGTGACCCTCCGCCGCCCACCCGGAGCTGCCTGAATCCATCGGCAGGCCGGTGGCGCCTGAGATAAATGTAACGCCGCCATCCGTACTCACAAACATGGTGCCGCTACCGGGGTCGTAACCATAGAATTTTTTGGGATTGACCCGGTCGGAGATCACCCTCACTCCCACCGGCGCGCCCTTCGAAGAGACCCAAGCTCCAACGCTGCTCCAATAGGCCGGAACCGTGGATCCTGGCGCCCAGATCACCGTCGCGCCGTCGGCCGAGACAGCAACCATCGCGGCGTAGCCCAGGTTCGAATCAATGCCTTCCCCAGGCGGCAAGCCGGAGTAAGGCGTCCAGGTAACGCCGCCATCCTGCGAGTACGCGGCCGCGAGATTGCCCGTGTAGTCCAGCGCCCCCACTCTGGCCATGAACGCCGGCTTTGACTCTGCGTAGTCAAGCGATGCCACATCGACCATCTTTGGATTCAAAAACGGTACGGGAGAAACCGTGAAGTCATCATGCCGGAAGCCTCCCCGGTCGCCGATGATGCTGTAAAGATGCGCGCCGGCAGACGGGCTGACCACATCGTGGATCACCGTCTCTTCGACTCCCAGCGCGCCAACGGTCCAGTGGGTGGTTTGCAGGGCGTCCATTGCGGTCAGATCATGCGTCTCCCAGATCGTGCTTCCGCCAATATAAAGCGCATGGTCGGAATCGAAGGGGTCAATCTCGATGGAAGTGTTCCAAGCCCCGAAAATGGGCGGCGAAGAATCCAGAAACGGCGACAAGGAGGTATCACGTACTGAATACTCGAGAAGGCTCTTCCAGGTGGCGCCGCCGTCGGTGGAGCGGAAGATGTCGTCTCCGTGGTACCAGCGATTCCAGGTGCCCGCCATCACGGTTCCAGCGTGCTCGGCATCCGCGCTGACGGCGCAGTATCCGTACCAGAGATTCGGCGATGTATCCGGCGGAGTGATGTTAGTCCATGCACCGCCCGAGGTGTTGAACTTCCAAACCGCGCCATTACTGATGCTGTTGAGCCCCTCGAAATTCGAGAATGTAATGTAGAGTACGCCCTCCGGCCCCAGCGCGCTGCGAATCGGCCGCAAGGGCTCGCCGTCAGGCAGCGTGGTGGGCTGGCCAGGAATCAGCTTCCAGGTTGCGCCGCCATCGGCCGTGCTGTAGATGCCCTTGCCATACAGGCCGGCATAGGCCACGCCGTTATGCGCCGGATCGAAGCGGACAAAGACCACGCCCACCAGATCGGGGGTCGAGCTCACTGGGAAGGCCGCGCTTTGGCTCCAGCTGGCCCCGTGATCGTTGCTGACCCAAAGCCCAGCCTGGTGAGTGCCAAGAAAAAGCTGCGCGGGATTAAAGGGATTGACCGCCAGCCGCTCGCCTCCCTGCTGGCCGTAATCATCGTTTGCGCCCATCCGAAAGGGCAAACGTACGGTCTGAAAGCTGTTGCCAAGGTCATCGGAGATCATGAGCGCGCCGTTGGGGAATCCCGGTTCAAGGTACGCCCCGCCGGCCAGGTAAAGCCGCTTCACATCCGTCGGATCGACGGCAATACCTTCGATGTACATCAGGCTCCAGCCCGGGGAGAGGCCGTTGAGCCAGTCGGTCAGCGGAAGCCAGACCGGGTTCGACGCATTGCGAAGGTAAGCTCCGCCCACATTGGCGCGGGTGTACATCAGCCCCTGCTGGGCGGGGTGCATGTAGAGGCCGGTCATGGTGCCGCCATCGATAATCCTCACCGGTAGCCAGTTGTAGTTGGCGCTGGCGAGCGAAACCACCGAGAGAGCCACACTGGCTTTGGCTGTGCTGTAGTCCGCGGCGTCGCTGGGCGTGAAAGTGACCGAGAGCGTCTGCAAACCCGCTGCCAACACGGTTCCAGCAGCGGGCGAATAGGCAAAGGTCCCCGGCACATTAGCCGTCGCAGCCAACTGCTCCGCGCTCAACGGCGTTCCCTGCGATATTGCCGCAGGTTGCGGCCAGGCAATCACCGGCGTCGCGGGCGTCACCGAGAGCGTCACACTGCCGCTGGCCGAGGTGTAGTGGGCCGAATCGCTGGGAGTAAAGGCGACCGAGAGCTTCTGATTACCGGCGGTAAGCACGGTCCCGATGGCGGGAGAATAGGCAAGTGTCCCCGGTACGTTGGCCGTCGCATTCAACTGAGTTCCGCTCAGTGGCGTTGGGTAGGAGATCGCCGCTGGCGTTGGCCAGCTAATCGCGGGCGTCAACTGAGTAATCATTGCAGAGGAACCACCGCCGCAACCCCAGCAAACGGCCAGCAAACAGGCCGCGGCGGCAACTGCCAAAGCACGACACATGCTCTTCAGAACGGTCGATCTCAAGCTCTCTCCTTGCACTTCTTCAGCCGCGCTACTTCAATTCCAGCCAAAGAAGCTTGCCCTCACTGTACGGCAGCAAGTCTAAATCCTCTCGCTGGGCGGCGTAAATGCGTTGCCGATCATCCCGCCGAAGATGCGACAATTTAGAATGATGGCCTCTTCACGCAAGCCGGTGATCGTACGCAAGTTCTCCAGGGAGTGGTACGCAGGATACACGGGCGCCAGTTTTGGCCAGGACTCGGCGGAACTGGAGATTCTCGACCTGACTGGCAAGGTGCTGCGCATCGGCTGGGAGCAGGTGAAGTGGGTCTGTTCCGTGCGCGAATTTCCTGCCCGCGACTCGGCCAATCCCGAGCGGCTCCTGCGCAAGCGCTTTGCTATCCGGCCGCGGACTCCCGGACTCTGGCTGCGAATGACTCTCACCGACGGCGAAGAACTGGAGGGGTTGGCGGCCAACGACCGTTCGCTGGTTGAGGGCGCGGGACTGCTGCTGACCCCGCCCGATACGCGGTCGAACACCCAGAGGATTTACGTGCCGCGGCAGGCGATTCAAAGCCTGGAGGTAGTGAGCCTGATCGGCGCGCCGGGACGCAAGCGGGCCGTCCCGCCAGTCGACCAACCAGAATTGTTTGCGCGGGATCCGAATGGTGCGTAACCGCACTTGATTCGAGTGGTTTCGCCAGTTGCACATCCTCTGCCGCGCCCATTCCGCTACAATTCCATCCATGAAGCTAGGCGAGTTGGCAACCCGGTTGGGCGCGCAGCTGCGCGGAGATGCGGAGCTGGAAGTCACAGGTATCAAAGGGATTGAAGAGGCTGGGCCGACGGAGATCAGCTTCGTGGCCAATCCCAAGTATGCAGGCCTCGCACGCAAGACCCAGGCGGCCGCCGTGCTGGTCGAGCCGGAGTTCCCGGAGATTAAAGCGGCGACGCTGCGGCTGAAGAACCCCTATCTCGCCTTTTCTCGCGCGCTGGGGCTCTTTTATCAACCGCCGGTTTACGCACCGGGCATCCATCCAACGGCGGTCATCGACCCGACGGCTGAGATCGGCGAGGAAGCACACATTGGCGCGTATGTGGTGATCGGCCCCGGCGTGAAGCTGGGCGCTCATGCCACGCTGCTGCCCCACGTGGTGCTCTATCCGGGCGTCGAGACCGGCAGCCACCTCTTTGCTCACGCTCATGCCGTTGTCCGCGAGAACTGCATTCTCGGTGACCATGTGACACTGGAAAACGGCGTCATCATCGGCGCGGACGGTTTCGGATTCGCCAAAAACGAGCAAGGCCACTGGGAGAAGATTCCGCAGTCGGGACCGGTGCGCATCGGCAGTCGCGTGGATGTGCAGGCCAACGCCACCATCGACCGGGCTACCGTGGGCGAGACGCGCATTGGCGACGGCACCAAAGTGGACAATCTCGTCCAGATAGGCCACGCATCGCATGTCGGGGAGAACACCCTGATCTGCGCGCAGACTGGCCTCGCCGGTTCATCAATCATCGGTAACAATGTGATTCTCACCGGACAGACCGGCGTGGCCGGGCACTGCACGGTGGGCGACGGCGTGATTCTGACCGCGCAATCGGCAGTCTCGCACGATGTCCCGGCTGGAAAGGTCATCTCCGGCTCGCCTGGCTTCGACAACCGCGTCTGGCTGCGGGCGGTGGCTATCTTCCAGCGCCTGCCAGAGTTGCTCAAGCGCCTCGACCGGGTAGAAAAGAAACTCGCTGCCCAGGATCGAGCACAGGGCACAGCGGACCCAGAAGGGGGCCAGAATTGAAGGCTCGCATAAGAATGATGCAGTCGGCCTTGATGGCGGCGATTCTTCCGGCAGTGCTGCTGGCTCTGGCGGGGTGCCACTCCTACCACATCGATACGACGGTCGAAAACCGGACGGGAGGCGCGATTCAACTGCTGGAGGTAGATTATCCCAGCGCCAGCTTTGGCGCCAATAGCCTGGCGGCCGGCGAGGTCTTCCACTATCGCATCCAATTGCGCGGCGTCGGGCCGCTCAAGGTGCAGTACACGGGGAGCGGCGGGCGGCAGACCCAGGTGGAAGGGCCAACGCTGGCCGAGCGGCAAGAGGGCAGGCTCGAGGTTGTGCTGCTGCCCGGCGGCAAAGCGGAGTTTCATCCCCAGCTGACTCCTCAACCCAAATAGGGCCTCTTTGATGTGCATCAAAATCATTGAAGCCGCAAGGAAAACAGCTTCAATTGGCTCTTCCCCGCACAAATCTCACCGATAAGTAGCTTGAGAGGGTGAAGATGCGCGGGAGCGCCGCAGTCCTTACCAGCCGTCGCCAGGCTCCGTGGTTGCGGAGGCATGGGTATGCCGTGCGTATGGCGGCTTGCTTCCTCTCCATCTCGTTTGTCACTGTGGCTGCGGGTTTTGCCGAGAGTTGGAAGCCCGAAAACAACCTCTTGTGGGTTGCCAACGGGCTTCTTCTCGCCTACCTTCTTCTGGCGCCTCGCTGGAGCTGGCCTGCTTACCTGCTTACCGGTTTTCTGGCTCTATCCCTTCGCTGTGTGCTCGTCCACCAGCGGTGGAGTGAATTTCTGCTCTATAACCTGCTGGATACTGTGGAGGTGCTGACCGGCGCTCTCCTGCTGCGCCCGCGTTCAATTCTGCTTCCGCGCTTCACCGAACGCGCCTACCTCATCCGTTTTGTCGGCTTTGGTGTTCTGGCCGGGCCGGCGCTGGCAGGAAGCATTTACGTGCTGACGCTCCACTTCTGGGAGATTGCTGCCCCACAAAATGCCTTCCTGCGCTGGATGGCCGCCGACAGCCTGGGCATCGCCATCGCCACGCCTGCCTTTGCAGCCGTCTTCCAGGCAGACTTCAGCAACATCGCAAACTGGAAGCGAGATTGGTTTTATCCGGCTCTTCTGCTCGCCGTGGCCTTCGCCGCTTTCGCTCAGAATACGGTGCCGCTGATCTACCTTATTTATCCGCTGCTGGTTTTGATTCTGGTTCGGCTGGGGCTCGGCTATGCGTCGCTGTTCACGCTTCTGATTGCCGCCATTGCGGGGTGGCTCACAATCCGCGGTCTTGGACCGTTTGCGAATGGCGGCTCATCCAACCCCGCCCTGGCAAGTTGGCAGTTGCAGGTTTCGATTGCATCCGCAATTTTTCTCATTTACAGCGTCTCCCTGGTTCTGGAGAGCCGGAAGTCTACGGAGCGCCGTCTGCGGAAGATCGTCGCCCTGCACAACCTGGTGACCGAGAACTCCCGCGACGTAATTATCCTTGCCGACTTCAAAGGCCACCGCACGTATGTTTCCGCGGCCACGCTGACCATGGGGGGATGGAAGCCAGAGGAATTGGTGAACCAGGGGAGTCTCGATCTGGTTCATCCAGAGGACCTGGCAAGAGCGGAGGCGGCTGTGCGCGGGCTCCAATCCGGCAATGGAGACGCCACTCTTGAGTGCCGCGTCAGAAACCGGGACGGGACGTACTTCTGGGTGGAGACCAGTCTGCGGCTAGTTCGCCATCCGGAAACTGAGGTTCCTTCCGGAATCCTGAATGTTGTTCGGGACATCTCAGAGCGCAAGCAGGCCGAGCAAAAGCTTCAGGAGGCCTACAAGGTTGTCGAGGCCATGGCCGTGACGGATGCGCTCACGGGATTGGCAAATCGCCGCCGATTCGATCAGTACCTCGCCACCGAGTGGCGGCGCAGCATGCGCGACCGCCAACCGCTCTCCCTGCTCATGCTGGACGTGGACGAGTTCAAGATATACAACGACACCTATGGGCACCAGCGCGGCGACAGTTGCCTCAAGCAGATTGCGGAGGCCTGCATGGATGTGGTCTCGCGGCCGGGAGACCTGGTGGCGCGCTTCGGCGGGGAGGAGTTCGTCGTGGTCCTGCCGAATACACAAAACGAGGGCGCCTTGCTTATTGCCGGAGAGATTTGCGAGGCTCTGCGCAGCCGCAGACTGCCGCATAGCGGCAATCTCCCCGGAATCGTCACCATCTCCGCGGGCTGCGCCACGCTGGTGCCCAGATTCGGAAGGCATGCGCCGCACCTGATCGAACTGGCGGATCAGGCGCTCTACCGCGCTAAACACGACGGCCGGAATCAGGTGTGCAACAGCAACCTGATTGAATGCGCCGGGGAGAACTCAGAGAGCTTCGCGCTAGCGGAGGCTGCCTACAGCAAAACGGCGTGAGCAATTCCAGCGTTTAAGAGGAAAGCCGGGGCGGAGCGATTCCGGAGAGGAACCGTCCGCCGGCCCGTTGAATGGAAGATGCGAACTATGGCTCAGCGCACCATGCTGGTGAAGAGCGGGGATTGCAGAAGGCTGTTGAACTGAGCATCGGTGGTGGAAAAGTGGATTGACAGACGCCCGGAGTCGGAGGCGATGCTCGTACCGGTCAACGCCTGTTTCTCGGCCTCCGTGCCGCTCATCTTGCGAACCGTCAGCCCGGCCGTCAGGAGCGAAGAAAGCGTGGCCGAGGCAAAGCTGTCGCCGGTGGAGATTGTGAGGTCGAACTTGACGCCGTGCTGGAAGTTCATCGAGTACCAGGAGGCCAGCAGACGCTTCTTCAAGGTCTCAAAATCGGTGGCCGAACCTGCCTCTCCCAGTACCTGGCGCATCATGGTCTGAGTGCCTTTCTGGTCGAGGATGCTCCATAAAGGCTCGGAGTCCACGCTCCTCATGGCGTCCATCATGGGCCCGTTGTTGAGCAGGTTGGGTGTAATGCCGTCGCGGGCATCAAGGGCCTTAGCGACCGAATCAGGATCGCCAAAGACCATGGTCGAGGGATCAACGAAGCAGACCACCATGTCGGTTTTGGCCAGCGGGAAGACCTTGTTGGTCCGCACCATGGTGGGCTTCACCTTCTGCTTGCGGAAGTTGGCAAGAATGTCCTGAACGGAGAACTGGCCCTGGGCAATGCCGACAGTGTCTATTTTGTCTTCCCCCTCTTTGGGGCGGAAGAGAGCAAAGGCCAATTGCTCGACATCGTGGTTTTCGTTCAGGCCGGATTTCTTCAGCGCGTCTTCAAAGCGTTTCAGCTCGGGCGGCATGACGCGGTCGCGCAGATCCATGGCCGCGGTCGAGTTCTCCATCGCGTGATAATCGATGGTCACCAACTGCTGTACGTCATGCGGAATGGCGCCGCGGGCATCGGTGGACAACTGCGCCGCAGGCGCCGAGGCAGCCGCGGCAAACAACAAGACTGGAATTGAAACTTTCAGAAAAGCCTTCAACGAATTCATCCTCCACAGTGGCGGCGGTTGCTGAATCGATGAGGAGAGCCGGCTTCAGATCCCGCGCTCATCCCAATGCTCGATCACCTGGAACGCCGCTGCTGTTCCATATTCATTTTACCCGCTGAGCGGTCTGATGCGCATTGTGAGCCCGGAACACTGCTTATGCCCCTTCCGGCCAGGCCATGGGAGCCGCAAGGCGGCGCTCCAGGATCTTTGTCTGCTCATCGAACCCAATCAATTGACGCATCCACTCGCTATCCCGCTCACAGGCAGCCTCGGGCAGCAAGCCGATGACCTCGCTCTCGACGGGCCTGGTCTTGTGACGCAAGGCCAGGGCCGAGACAGTGCGAAAGACCTGCGAGAGCGGCGTGACCGTGAAGTCGGTGATGTTCATGCTGAGCTGCGCGCGACCGTTGGCCAGCACCCCCAGGGCCTTCACGCCTTTGAGACCGCCGGAGGCGGCTCGGATTTCACGGGCAATGGCGCGCACCGTGGCGACGTTTGCCGAATCAAAATACATGTTGTAGTCCACCAGGAACCGGCGAGCGCCCACCGCGCAGGCGCCGGCGGTGGGATGGAGGCTGGGACCACCGATGTCCGGACGGCGGGAGGAGTCCTTGCCGGCTGCCTCGCGCAACCCCTCGAACTGGCCGCTGCGCACCTCTTCGAGATTGGCGCGGTCAGGCCGCGAAGCCGCCGCCTCGTAAAAGAAGACAGGTATGCTGAAGCGACGCCAGATCTCCAGGCCCGCCTGCCGGGCCAGCAGCGCGCACTGCTCCAGTTTGATGCCCGAGATGGGTACGAATGGAATCACGTCGGCCGCGCCGATGCGCGGATGAGCTCCCCGATGGCGGGTCAGGTCGATCAGTTCGGCAGCCTTGCCTGCGCCGCGCACCGCGGACTCCACCACCGCCGCCGGGTCGCCGGCGACGGTCACCACGGAGCGGTTGTGGGCCGCGTCCATCGACCAGTCGAGCAGATGCACCCCCTCTACCCGCATCGCCGCCACAATGGCCGCGACCCGCCGGGCATCCGAGCCCTCGGAGAAGTTCGGAACGCACTCGACAACCGGTCCGCTCATGGTCTCATTCACTTCCAGAACGTATAGCCAACCTGAACCTGCACGCTGGCATTGACGCCGGGGTTGCGGTCGCCCAGCGAGGCCGAAGAGATGTGGACGCCGTTTACCCCAAGATCGATCGACCGCTTGGCGCGGGTAAAGTAGTGGACGCCAAAGCCGCCCTGCGGCGCAAAGTTCCAAACACAGGTCCCGCCGTCGATTCCCGGAACGCCATTTACTGTGGGTGTGCTCTCTACATTCGGTGGATACTTGTGGGTGGTATAGATGAGCCCGCCAGCTCCCTGAAACCACGGCTGAAAGCGCCGCGACTTGGTCAGGAAGTTCCAGCGCAGGATGACCGGGGTAAGGCTGACGCCGTAGTAGGCGCCGCCGCCAACCGGTAGTACGCAAGGGGTGGATACCCCTTTTACGACGCAGATGAACGTCTCAACGTGGGGGGCCGGCGTGTAGCCCTGCCAGAGAGGCATGATGTTGCCGCCGAACTCGAATTGGCCGGAAAACATGCCGGCATGAACGACCGGACTAAGAGGCTTGGCCAACTGGAAGCCGGCCCATAGGAACTTGAAGTCCGAGCGGTTCCCCACGCCAGTTCCCCAGTTGACGAACGGACCGTACTCCCAGCTTCGATTCTGGCGAACCTGGGCCACGGGGTTCATCGCTGCCGAATTCGAGGCGCCTGCGCCACCGCCCGGAGTTTGGGCAGCGGCAACCAAGGTCCCCGCCATCAAGACAACTGCGAAAAGCTTTGCGACTCGAATCAACGTTCTTCCCTTTCCGGGTGAAATTTTTCGCTTCTTCACAAAAAGGCCGCCACAGCCGGGCGGCCTTTCGAGCGCCTCTTACGCTTCCGTTAGCCGGCCGCCGCTTCCATCTGCTCGGCGTCCATGTCGAAGTTTGAATAGACGTTCTGCGTGTCGTCGCAGTCTTCAAGAACCTCGAGCAATCGAATCATCTGATTGGCTTCCTTGCCTTCCAGCTTGGTATAGGTGGAGGCAACCATCGTCACCTCGCTCATCACCGTGGGAATTCCGGCAGCCTTGACCGCCGCGGCGACCTTCTCGTGGTCGGCTGGATCGGAGACAATCTCCCAGGTGTCGCCTTCGTCGTTCAGGTCTTCGCCGCCATGTTCGAGCACGATGTCCATCAACTGCTCTTCGGTGGCCGCGTCCTTCTCAACGGCGATGAGCCCCTTCTTGTGGAACATGAACCGCACTGACCCTGACTCGCCCAGATTGCCGCCGTTCTTCGAGAAGGCGTGGCGGATTTCACTTACCGCTCGGTTGCGATTGTCGGTCAGTACATCCACAATGATGGCGACGCCGCCCGGACCATAGCCCTCGAACTTGATCTCCTCGTAGGTAAGGCCCTCCAACTCGCCGGTGCCGCGCTGGATGGCGCGTTTGATGTTGTCTTGCGGCATGTTTTCCGCTTTAGCCGCCAGAACCGCGGTTCGAAGTCGGGCGTTGGTGTCGGGGTTGCCGCCGCCCTTGGCCGCTACCGCGATCTCCCTGAGGAGGCGGGTGAATATCTTGCCGCGCTTTGCATCCAGCGCGCCCTTCTTGTGCTTGATTGTGGCCCACTTTGAATGGCCGGACATGGGAACCTCAGTATTACAGCAAAATGGCGGCGCGAACGCCCGCCCAACCTTGTGAGTATACCATTGGCGATGGCTGGCAAGAGGCGGCAATTTTAAGCCGATTGCTCAGGAGATTCTTCTCGGCGGCAACCGCCAATTCAGCTCCCATAAGGGGCTGTGCGAGCCGGGCAGTTCGGCTTCTGTCTGGCATACTGAGGTTGTGTTCCTGCTCACTCAACCCACACCCGCTTTGATCGAAGAGCGCGTTGCTGCCGCGCGCCATCTGACGGTTGACGGGCCTGGTTGCCTGGCTCTTCCCCATGGGCTCAAGACCGGTCCGTTCCCGAGCGGCTTCGCGCACGACAGCTCGCGCAGCCTCCTGGGCCAGGGCCACGATGCGTTCCTGGCGGCAAGACGAGCATTCGAGCAATGGGCCTTCTTCGGCCTGGGTTGGGTGCGGGTCGCCAATCCTCAGGCCTTGATCGCACCCGGGCAGGTCGTCGCGGTTCAAGCACACACTTTGGGGCTCTGGTCGCTGAATCTGTCTCGGATCACGGAGGTTGTGAATACCGGCGAGTTGTTTGGATTCATTTATTCAACCACCGCAATGCATGTCGAACAAGGCGAGGAGCGGTTCCTGATTGAGTTCGACGCGGCAACAGGCAATGTCTGGTATGAGGTTGAGGCCGTTTCCCGCCCGCGCAGCCGCCTCGCGCGCCTCGGCTACCCTGTCGCCCGTCGTTTCCAGCATAGGTTTGCGCGCGGCTCGCACCGGCGGATGAAATCAGTCCTTTCCGGCGGCCTATGACCCGCCCCGCGAAGCTGTTACCCTAGAAGCATGAAATTCGGGGTTCTCGTCTTTCCCGGCTCCAACTGCGACCACGATACCTACAACGTGATTGCCGAGGTGGCTCATCAGCCCGTCACCTTTCTCTGGCACGACTCGGAAGACCTGCAGGGCGTCGATGCTGTCCTGGTTCCCGGTGGCTTTGCCTACGGCGATTACCTGCGCACCGGAGCGATTGCGCGCTTTTCTCCCGTCATGCAGTCAGTCAAGCGCTTTGCCGCGGGCGGCGGCCTGGTGCTGGGCATCTGCAACGGTTTCCAGATTCTGACCGAAGCCGGACTGCTGCCCGGCGCGCTGATGCGCAATGCCGGACTGAAGTACATCTGCAAACAGGTTCATCTGCGCGTGGAAAATGCCGATAGCCCCTTTACAAACCAGCTCGCCAAGGGCGATGTGCTCCAGCTTCCCATCGGCCACATGGAGGGAAACTACTTTTGCGAGCCGGAGGAGTTGCGGGTGCTCGAAGCCGAGGACCGGATCGCCTTCCGGTACGCCTCCGCAAGCGGCGAGATTACCGTGGAAGCCAACCCGAATGGCTCTTTGAGCAACATTGCAGGCATCCTCAACGCAAAGAGGAATGTCTTGGGCATGATGCCCCACCCGGATCGGTCAAGCGAGCTGATTCTGGGATCGGCTGACGGTTGGAAGATCTTCGCTTCCATGATTGAGGCGCTGGCAACCCACTAGAGGGTTCGGCGGCAGAGTTTGAAAACTGGCACAGAATGATTGACATCCATCATCATCTTATTTACGGAGTGGACGACGGAGCGACCGATCTGGAGACCTCCCTCGCCATGGCGCATGAGGCCGCGGCGGATGGCGTGACCCACATCGTTTGCACTCCGCACGCAAGCGAGCGCTATCCCTATCAGGCCCCACTCATCGAAGAGCGCTTCGCCGAGCTGCGCGAGTTGCTCAAAGGCCAGATGGAATTGAGCCTGGCCTGCGACTTCCACATGACAGCGGAGAATGTCTTCGACGCAATTGCCAATCCTCTGCGCTACTCCATCGACGGCAAAGGCTACTTGCTGATCGAGTTTGCCAACACGTCAATTCCGCCGCAGATCGGCGATGCCCTGTTGAGGCTGCAAACTGTGGGCTATACCCTGATCGTCACGCATCCTGAGCGCTATCCTCCTCTGCTGGCCAAGCCTGAAATGCTGGCTGACTGGATACGCAAGGGGTGCCTCGTTCAGGTAACCGCAGGTTCGCTCTACGGGCAATTCGGCAAGATGGCTGAGGCCTTCTCCAACGAACTGCTGGAGCGCAACTGGATTGACTTCCTGGCCACGGACGCGCACAACTTGAAGGGGCGTCTGCCGCATCTGAAAAGGGGCTACGACTATGTGGCCCAACATGCCGGCAAGGAGACAGCCGAACGCCTGTGCGTCACCAATCCGCTAGCCGCCATCGATGGAGCGCCATGGCCGAAGCAGCCCGAACCCATTGGCCTCTGGGAGAACGTGCCGCTGAAGTTCCAGGCAAGGAAGTTTGCCGCTTCGGGCAAGAAAGACTCCCCAAAAGAGCACCACGACAAAGACACCAAACCCCGCAAAACCGGCTTCCTGAGGCATCTGTTCTCGCGGTAGAGCCGAAAAGCACTGGCAATTCAGCCCTTACAGCCCCAACCCGCCATCCACGGCAAGAACCTGGCCGGTGACAAAGCGCGGCCCGGCGGCAAAGAAGAGTACCGCCTGGGCCACGTCCTCCACGCTCCCATTCCGCTGCATGGGGGTCTTGAGCGCAAAGTGTGCGGCCTGCCATTCGTCGCTCTCGTCCAACTCGATCCAGCCGGGCGCGACGCAGTTGACGCTCACCTCGGGGGCAAATGCCTTGGCCATGGCCTGGGTGAGCATGTGCAGCGCGGCCTTGGATGCGCAGTAGTGGGCGTGGCCGGCCCAGGCCTTCATCCCTCCCAGTGAGCCGATGTTGACGATCCTGCCCTCGGCCGTGCGCAGAGCGGCCAGCGCCTCGCGCGCCACCAGGAAGGGTCCGCGCGCGTTCGTCTCGAAGACCGCATCCCACTGGCCGAGAGTCAAGCTCTCAAGCGGGGCTGACTCAAAGACGGCTGCATTGTTCACCAGGATGTCGAGGCGTCCAAAACAGCCCACGGTTGCGGCGACAGCTGAGCGCACCAAAGCCTCGGAGCGCACATCGCACTCGACGGCCAGCGCGCGGCGGCCAAGGCTTTCGATTTCGCTTGCGGTTTGGGCAGCTTCATCGCGGGAGGTGAGCGAGGTGATGGCCACGTCCGCTCCGGCCTGCGCCAGAGCCAGCGCAATCCCCCGGCCAACGCGCCGCGCGCCGCCGGTGACCAGCGCCGATTTGCCGAGGAGGGGTTGGTTCGTCATCGCCCTGCACCAAAAGACACGGCCTTACCCGCACGCTCTCCCACGATTACTTCGGCTGGGACTGGCCTGAGCCGGGCTCCGCATCCGGTTGAGCAGCAGGCTTGTCCGCTGGCGCCGGAGTCTTTCCCGCAGGCGGTGTCGCCGGCTGATTCGCATCCGGACTCTTGCCGCCCTCGCTCTTTTCGGGATGCGGCTTGTAAATGGAGTACTGCTCTCCAGGGCGCTTCATCCGGATCTCGATCGCCAACTGATCCTTGTCGATCTTATAGTCGTCTCCGAAGGTCTGGAAGCCCTTGGCGATGATCTGCAAGGTCACTATGTCCCCGATGGGCATCACGTCGATGACGGCCTTGCCATCCTCGTTGGTCTTTAGTTCCATGTTGCCCGTGTCCTTCCCATCCTCCTTGGCGTGAAAGACGACCGCGGCATTCTCGATCGGCTTGCCATCCACGTCGCGCAGCACGGTCACCTCAATGTGCGCTGTCGGCGGGGGCGCCTTGTACTTGCGGCCGCGTTTGGAAGCGCCCTGCTGGGCGCCGGCGCATGGCGACGAGAGAACCAAGCCGAGAAAGGCCAGGAGAACAACGAGCAGAAAATGGGAACGGCGAAGCATGAAGCTCATTGTAAATGGTCTCCATCCGGCGACGAAAGGAGGCGCCGCAAACAGGGCAATTGCATCTATGCAAGAGAATTCATCTCCAGTTTCGCAGAAAAAAGCGAACAAAGGAAGAATGGACCCCCGAGCGGGACGGCAGTCGCATCACAGTTTCACGGTTTTACTGTAAATAGGGGGGTGGGGTGCCCAAGGGGGTGGTACAGACCGGGCAGATCCCTGACAGAGGCTTCGCGTTGCCGCTTGACCCGTTTCGCCGCCCGATTCTGGTTTGGCATTTCTCTCCACCTTTGTCTTTGTTTAGTTTGCGCCAGTGGACGGTAATTTTATGCAAATCTGGCGCCAGGCCGGCCGCGGAGTGGGAGCAGAGGGTTGCCGACCATCAATCGCCGATCTTTTTCAGCAGCCACGCCATGTTCTGGCCCAGGGTCTTCATGGTTCGAATGCCCTCTTCGTCCCGCTCGACGTCGCCCTTCTCCAGACCGAAGCCGATGTTCCAGTAGGAAGAGCCGGGCACGATCATCTCGCTGATGAGGAAGAAGTGATTCAGGGCATCGAAGGCATGGATGGCCCCGGCCCGCCGCACCGCGACCACGGCAGCGCCCACCTTGCGGCGGAAGATGCCTCCGTTGGCCTTGGAAACCAGGCAGGCCCGGTCCATCAGCGCCTTGATCTCCGAGGTGACGTCGGCCACATAGGTGGGCGAGCCGAGCAGAATGCCGTCCGCGTGTTCCATCTTCTCGATATAGACATTCCCCATGTCGCCGGTTTGCCCGCACCGGCGGTCCTTTCTTTTGGAACACTCGCGGCAGGCAAGGCACCCGTGAATCTTTGCCCCGCTCATCTCAATGAGCTCGGTTTCAATCCCCTCCGCTTCAAGCTCCTTCAGAACGTATCCGAGCAGAATGGCCGTGTTTCCGCCTTTGCGGGCGCTGCCGTTGAAGGCGACGACTTTCTTCCGAGTTCCTTGCATAAAGAGCTCCCTTTTTCTTCGCAGTCCAGCCACAAGGGCGGGATGGCGTTCTTCCAAACCCTCCATTATGCACCTTCGGCCCCAATCGCTATTCGCGTTGCGGTTGTTCGGGCCGAGGCAGACCGGCTGCCATTCAAGGCGGGTCCCCGCGCGGGTTCTACAATCGAATCATGCTGATCGAAGGCGTCTTTGCCGCTGTTACCACGCCGTTCTACCCCGACGAACGAGTCTATTTTCGCAAACTCGAAGCCAACATGGCCCGCTATTCACGCAGCCTGCTCGCCGGGATGGTGGTTCTCGGCTCAACGGGCGAGGCGCCGATGGTGGACGACGCCGAGTCGCGCGATGTATTGCGCGCAGCAGCCGAGGCCACTGCGCCGGAGAAGGTACTCATCGCCGGCGTGACGCGGGAGAGCGTAAAGGCCACGGTGGCGCTGGCGGAGACGGCGGCTGAGTTCCGCTACGACGCCATTCTGGTCCGCACTCCCACCTACTACGCCAGTCAAATGACGCCGGCGGCCGTTCTTCACTACTTCCGCAGCGTGGCTGACCGGTCGCCCCTTCCGGTGTTGCTCTACAACATTCCGCAGTGCGCGCCCTACAACATCCCCATTGAGCTGGCAGCCGAACTGGCCGAGCACCCCAACATCATCGGGATCAAGGAATCCAGCGGCAGCGTGGAGCGGATTCGCGCCCTTGTCGAGTCCACCCGCAACGCGGCCCGCAGGACTGTCACCGTGACGCCTGTCTTCGAGGCGGTCAGCGGGCGCATGTTGGCCCCCAGGGCAGGAACAACTTCCGAAGCCGGAGGCAATTTCGTCTCCGCGGGAGATTTGGCGGGCAGCTCGGCGCCGGCTGCGGTTTCCCCTGCGCTGACCATGAAGACCCGGACCAGGGAAGTGGGCTTTCAGGTGCTTTGCGGCTCCTCCGGAGCGCTGCTTGAGTCCCTGGAGGCCGGCGTATCCGGGGCCATTCTGGGCCTTGCGGCCTGCGCTCCGCAGGCCTGCCAGGAGGTCTATCTTGCCTGGAAGGACCATGACCGCAAGCTCGCGCGAGAGAAGCAGGAGCGCATCCTCGATGCCGGCCGGCGCGTCGTCGGCCAGTTGGGCGTCGCGGGCGTAAAGTACGGCTGCGACTTCAACGGCTACTACGGAGGCCGCGCCCGCGCCCCCCTGCTGCCCGTCACCGCCGCTGAAAAGGCAGAGATTGAAGGGCTGCTGGCCGGGATTCGCAACTAGAGCCTGTCTTCGCGTTTGCAGCGGAAGGCTGCCGGATTTCGAGCCTGTTTTCCACATCTCCGGGTGGGTTTTCCACATCCTCGCGGAGATCTTTCCACATTAATTCGCATCGAGGTCTCTGCCAATAACATCCTTTAGCTGGCGGCGCAGGTAGCGTTGTCACAAACTATTCACATCCCCGTATCCGGTCTTTAACTCTCTCTCCAGTGCAAGAGTTCAATCTTTAAGTTGAAGCAATCACACTCTGAACACCATCGGTCCCCCTTACCCCAGAAACCGAAGATTTCAAGCAAACTGTGAGGAGAATATGAATCAATCATTTTGGAGGAGTCTCGCATGGAGCGGCCTGTTCCTGCTGGCCGTTTTCACTTGCTGCTTGCCCAGTCTGGCGCAACAAACGCTGGGTTCGCTGAATGGCACCGTGGTGGATCCATCCGGGGCTGCCGTCTCCGGAGCCACAGTCACCGCAACCAACTCCGCGATCAACGTCACCTCAACTACCACGACGCAGGGGACGGGTTTCTTCCAGATATTCAATCTCCCCATTGGGACGTACGTGGTCAAGGTCAGCGCTGAGGGGTTCGAGGTTACCGAATTGTCAGCGATCCCCGTCCAGGAGGCCCACGCCACCACCGTCAATGCAACTCTCAAGATAGGCAAAGCCACGGAATCGGTGCTGGTTACGGGCACGCCGCTGCTGAACGCCACCGACACAACCAACGGCTACACGCTCGACACCATGCAGATCGATGTGACCCCGCTGGCCACCGGCAGCTTTACCCAGCTGGCCGTGCTCTCGCCGGGCGTAAATGCCGAACTGCTCTCCAATCTCGACTCCAATGCCGGACTGGGCAACCAGCCCATCTGGGCCAACGGGCAGCGCGACACCTCCAACACTTTCCAGGTGAACGGCGTGGACGTGACCAACCTGTTCAACGGCAAGAGCTCGAGCGGCGAAAATTCGCAGCGCTACAACTTCAACATCGGCGGCGGCAGCACCTCCAGCACCTCGGCCGCTGGCTCCGGTTCGGTGGGTGGTGAAGCGCCGACGGGAGCTTCGGTCTATGGCTCGATCGGCAATAGCCTGCCTTCGCCACCGCCGGAGTTCCTCCAGGAGTTGCGCGTCAACACCTCGATGTACGACGCCCAGCAGGGCGCGACCAGCGGCGCGCAGATTGACGCCAATACTAAAACGGGAACGAATACCTGGCACGGGGAGTTATACGGCAGCTTTGCCAACAACTCAATGAACGCCGCGCCCTTCTTCTTCAACCAGCAGTATCAGCTCACGTTGGACGGTGTCGGCGATTTTCCGCGGTCCATGGCCAATCCGGCACTGCATCGCTGGAACCTGGGGGGAACGATTGGCGGACCGGTGCACAAGGACAAGGTCTTCTTCTTCGTTGGCTTCCAGCACCGGTATAACTCCGACCAGGGCACCGGGCTGTCGCAGTTGACCGTGCCCTCCGGCCTTACCGACGACCGCTCCACTGCCGGACTGGACGCGGCAGCAGCCAGTTGGAATAACGGGACGCCTTTCACAAAGGCCATCGATCCCATCGCAGCCGCGCTGATGAACGCCAAACTGCCGGATGGAAGCTGGCTGATTCCGTCGGCTCCGACTCCGGCGGTGCCTTATCAGTTCGGCGTACCCAATGTAAACCTGATCGGCACCTCGATCCTGACCGCCGACCAGGCGACCTCCTCCGTCGACTGGGACGTCAGCAAGACCGACCGCTTCTCGGTGAAGTACTACTACCAGAACGCGCCGGTCTCCAGGCCCTATAGCTACTCCCAGACAGGCGGCTTTCCGGTGAGCCAGAATAATGGTTCGCAGGTTGCGGCCCTGGACAATACGATTTCCCTCGGCTCACGGCTCAACTGGGAACAGCGCCTGGGTTTTGCGCGCATGGGTTCCTACGGCTTCTATAAGCAAACGCTGACCAACCCCGGTGGCGACTCAGCCTTCGGCATCGGCGACGGCCAGACCGGCTATGCCCCCGGATTGCCGGGCCTGCTGATCAAGAACATGGCCAACGCCGGCAACGAATCCGCCGGGCTCAAGGTTGGCCCTTACAGCTCATTCGCCAACATGGGCTTCTACCAGAACCGGCTGAACCCCTCCACCAACGTCATCTTCATCTGGGGCAAGCACACGCTGGTGGCCGGCGGCGGCTACGACTACACGCAGTTGAATATCACCAACAATCGCACCGGCATCGCCCAGGTGGAGTTCTCCGGCTTCCAGAACTTCCTGCGCGGCAAGGTGCACAGCGCCAGCGTTCTTGAGAGCATTGTCCCCACCGGTGAACCCAATGCCGGGCGCAACAACGCCGATCGCTACTATCGCACCAACGAGTTCTCGGGCTACCTGCAGGATAAGTGGCAAGCGCTGGCAAACCTGAGCATTACCGCCGGCGTTCGCTACGACTACCACGGCGGCATGACCGAGAAATACGGCGACATGTTTAACTTCGATCCGGCTCTCTATAGCGTGACAGGCGACACCACCAGCGGCTTCGTGGTCAACAACGCCGGCTTCGTCATTGCCGGCAACAACAAGGAAAGTCCGACGGCTGGAACCACTGACTCGACGCTGACCGGCCGGCAGTGGGGCATCTCGCCTCGTCTGGGCTTTGCCTGGTCGCCCCAGAAATACCACGGAAATCTCGTCATCCGCGGTGGAGCGGGCATGTACTATGACCGCGGAGAACTGTTCAGCTATCTCTCGCAGCCCGCGGGCAGCGGCAACGGCGGTCCCTTCGGCGTTACCGAATCGGCGCCGATGGCTAGCTTTGTGAATGGCAATGGCTCCGGCTTCGCCAACCCCCTGGGCAGCGCACTCACATCATCGACCTACATTCCACCCAGTTCCGACCCGGCCACGATTACCCAGGCTTTGCAGAACCAGCTTGATATCATGGTGCCCCGGACGGCGGCGGAGCAGGCGAGCTGGCCCAATGGAGCGCCCTGCAGCGCTATCGACAACCAGGCCAGCTACACCGATTGCACACCCACACTGAACTTCGGCGCCTATGACAAGAACAACGTGCTGCCTTACACGATGAACTACACGCTGAATGTGCAGTGGCAGCCGCGCAACGACCTCGCCATCACCATCGGCTACACCGGCAACCGCGGCCGCCACGCGGTCATCCCGATTCCCTTCAACCAACCTGGAATCGCCACTTCCGGCAATCCGATTCATGGGGAGACGGCAACCTATGGCTTCCAGGTTCTGAATCAGAACTCGCTGGCTACCGACACCTACGGCGATGAAGATTACAACGCCATCGCGACTGAGCCATGGAATACCGCTGACGGGGGGAACACCGACTTCCGCGCTCCTTATGTCGGTTACAGCCCCAACGCCGCTCTTTTCAAGACAGTGGGCAACTCAGCATATGACGCGCTGGAAACCCACGTCGAGAAGCGCCTCTCGCACAACTTCCAGGCAGGCGCAAGCTACACCTGGAGCCACGCCCTCGACGAACAAAGCGACATCGGGCTTTTCTTCACGGGAGACAATCCCAACAAGCTGCACGACTCCTGGGCTTCGTCGGATTTCGACCGCACCCACGTCTTCACCGCCAATTTCCAGGTCTCGCCGCCCAACATGGCCAAAGAGCAATCGCTGCTCTCCTACTTTGCCAACGACTGGCACCTGACCGGCATCGGCATCCTGCAGAGTGGTGAGCCGTATTCGCTTTACGAGTTCTACGGCGCGGTCGGCAGCATCTACTTCGGGAACTTTCCGACCTTGATGAACCCTGTGCTGGGAATCAAGAATCCGACCCGTCCGAAGTCGGCTTTGACGGGAAACGCGGGCCCCTTCCGCGATAAGGCCGGAGACTATATTCCGGCCATTGATCCCACCCAGATTGCCATCAACTACGTCGCGCCCGGCCAGATGGGCGTTCCGGTCTCAACCGGCAACGATCCGTCGGACATCTTCGAGACCGACTTTGCCCACGGTCAGCGCAATCTCTTCCGCCAGTCCATGCAGAAGCGGCTGGATCTCTCCGTGCGCAAGAGCTTCCATGTGACGGGGAAGATCGACTTGCAGTATGAACTGAACATCTTCAACGTGACGAACACGACCAGCCTCGATGTGCCCATGGATCAGGGACAGATTCGCCAGAACGATTCCTGCTCCAACTCCGCCACCGCGGCAGCGCCTGCCGACTACCTCAACTGCACGCCCGGCTCGGTCTACATCAATTACGGCCAGATCGCCACCAGCCCGGCCGCCGCCGATCAGCAGTCCGCGCTGGCCAATCTGGACCAGTTGCCTTACACGACCGGGACGGGCAAGGGCCTGCGCATTCCCACCACGACTCCGGTCGGTGACGGCACCTGCCTTGCGGTCTATGCCGTGGCTCCGGGCGAGGGATGCCCCAACAACGCCGCTAACTTCGGATCGGTGCTGGGCTCCATTGGAGGCAACCGCGCCTTCACCATGGGCATCCACATCACCTACTAACCAGCGGATGCCTTCCGGAAACGGCAAGACGGGGTTCCTTCGGGAACCTCGTTTTGCATCGCAGCCGAGGCACCCGATACAAAAGAAAAGGAGCCAGCCGACGGCGAGTGAAAATGAGTTTGATATAGTCAAAGTTATTTTTTCCTAAGGGTGAGTGCATTTCGGAAATAGTGTGCAATTTTGCACAATAGTTATTGAAAACTTGCCCACAGCAGATTAGAGTTGACTAACTTTCATGTTCTCCTGCCCTTGCGTTGTGCTGAAGTTCTTGTTTCAGAGGTGTCTTTTATGACCTGTCCGAAATGCCAATCCTCCTCCGTATCCGTCATTCCGGCCGAGATCCGGCTCTACCGTAATTGCCATCGCACACTCAGCCACCCCCCCTTGACGCCGTCGCCGGATATCATGGTCTGCCTTGACTGCGGCTGGTCGGAGTTCTCGATTCCGCGCTCCTGGCTCTCCGCGGGTTGGCTGCGTCCGTTGCGTCCGGCAGTCGCCGCCACCGCTGCCGCCGCCAGAAACTGAGCCGAAGCCAGTTCTTCCGCAAGGGACGAAAGACCGAGCGCTCCTCAGAGCCGGTTGATCGGGCAGAGCTTGGAAAATCACCGGCGGAGATGAGTCAAAAGAATGCAAAAGGCCTCCAGCCGAAGCTGGAGGCCTTTGTTTCTG
>Ga0302320_10001947_pt1 | contig 49220 bp, 43 predicted proteins | sample Bog_T0_3_FD_202130 | JGI IMG/M metagenome (GOLD analysis project Ga0302320, IMG submission 202130) | Peat permafrost microbial communities from Stordalen Mire near Abisko, Sweden - Bog_T0_3 | ecosystem: Environmental > Terrestrial > Soil > Wetlands > Peat | place: Sweden: Abisko, Stordalen Mire... | reverse complement strand
CGCCCCGAGGTTTTATGTTTCCTGTTCCCTATTCTCTGTTGCCCGCCTTTTGCCGATAATTACCTTCCGCTGACGCATACTGGAGAGGCAATGGAGAGTGTTTCAAGTGCCGGAAAAGGGGTAAAAAACGGTGTACCCCGCCCCCCTCTCCATTATCACTCACTTTTTCACGTCGGAATCTATTGTAACTAGCATAGGATGAATAGCTTACGATTTCACCCTGTTAGCTTACTGGTAACACCAAACCCTCGATTTTGGCCTATTTTTGAGCCAGAAAGGCCGTTTTTTGCCTCGAGATCGCTGTTCTATGCGTCAAAAAACGCTGTTTTTCGCAGGCCTCGCCAATCCCGGTTTGCCGCCCGCGCCGTCTCGAATTGAGACCGCTCTAGCGTCCGGGTCCAGCAATCCTGGAAATGCTCTAAACTCCCAGCGCAAAGCTCCGCGCCGACTCGAGCAGCCTGGCCACGGACTCCTTCGAGCAGGACTCGGTATAAATGCGCATCAGCGGCTCTGTGCCGCTGGCCCGCAGCAGCAGCCAGGTCTCGGCGGCGTTGGGCTTGGTTTTGGCTTCGGGATTGTCCAGGTAAAACTTCACGCCGTCCAGATTCTCCTGGCGAAGAATGGGCATTCCGGCAAAGACCGGGTTGCCAACCGCAAGCGCGCGGGCGCGAGCAATGGCCCCGTTCTTAATCTTGTCGGAGATGTGCAGGTCGATGCGGCCGTACTGGTGCTCGCCGTACTCGGATTGCAGATCGGCCACCAACTGGCCCAGCGTCTTGCCCTCTTCGGCCATCACGTTGGCCAGCAGCAGCGCGTTCAGCAGCCCGTCGCGCTCCGGCAGGTGGCGCTGGAAGCCGATGCCGCCCGACTCCTCGCCGCCCATCACAATCTCCCGCTCCAGCATATAGTCGCAGACAAACTTGAAGCCGATGCCGTGCTCGATCAGCTCGCGGCCGTGTTTGGCCGAGATGCGGTCCAGCATCCTGGTGGTGTTGAAGGCGCGGGTCACGGCGCCCGGCCAGTCGTTGTGCCGCTTGAGCACCCAACTGAGCAGGACGGAATAAATCTTGTGCGGATCGACGAAGTTGCCGTGCTCGTCCGTCGCGCCAATGCGGTCCGCGTCGCCGTCCGTGCACAGGCCGGCCTGGCAGCCGTTGGCCACCGTTGCCTCGCCCAGCGCGCGGATGTGCGGCTCGATGGGCTCCGGATTGATGCCGGGAAACAGCGGGTCGGGATTGGAGCGGATCTGCACGTGGGCCACGCCGATGCGCGTAAAGATGTCGGAGATGATGGTGCCCCCGGCGCCGTACATCGAGTCGATGCAGAACTTCATCCCCGACTTCGCGATGAGGTCCAGGTCGGCAAAGCTCTCAATGGCTTTCAGGTACGTGGGCAGGAAATCGACCTCGCGAATCTGAGCTGGTTGCGCGGGCCGCGCCACCGGCTGGCCCAGGTAAGACTCGATTGCGGCGATCATGGAGGGCTTGCCCGACCCCCCATACCATCCCTTGTATTTCACGCCGTTCCACTGCGGCGGATTGTGCGACGAGGTAATCATGATGCCGCCGGCAGCGCCGCGCTCGCGCACGCCAAAGCTGAGCGCCGGGGTGGGTGTAATAGCGTTGGCCAGCAGCACCGGAATGCCGGTGGAGGCCACAACCTCAGCGCATGTGCGCGCAAAGGCTCTGGAGCCGAAGCGCGTGTCGTAGCCGATGCAGAGCCCTTTGGCGGGGTCTTCACTGGCGTGCACATAGGCGGAGATAGCCTCGGCGGCTATGCGCACGTTGGCAAAGGTGAAGTCGTCGGCGATCACCGCACGCCAGCCGTCGGTGCCGAACTTGATCTGTGCATGAGACATGATTGGGTTCCGTTCCTGCAAGAAATAAGTGTAAATAATACAGGCAGCGCAGCGTTGCAGATGTGCTCCTTTACACATCGTGCCGGTCAGGAAAAGTCATGCAGTTGGCAAACTCATCCTGAAAGCCGGGGTCGGCGGCAAGGCTCACATGCTCGATCCGGGGCAAAGCCGGCTCTTCAGTTGAAAGCAGCAGAATCTTTGCTCCGCGCAGAGCCGTATTGCCTGCTGCGTGGATCAGCTCCCTGGGCGCATCCAGCAGGCCGATGCCGATGGCACTCTCAATCTGGACATAATTGCCGAAAGCGCCGGCGAGATAAATGCTATTGAGGTCGCGGGCTTGTGCGCCCATGCGCTTGAGCAGTAGCTTGAATCCCGAGGCAATGGCGGCCTTGGCCAACTGCAGTTCACGGATATCGGCCTGGTACAAAACCACCGGCCCTGCAATGGGAAAGACCTTGGTGCCGTCGGCCACGCGCCCTGAAGCGAGAATCGCCCCGCTCTGCAGTCCCGCCGCAACCGCATCGACCAGGCCGCTGCCGCAAATGCCCCTGGCCTCCACGTTTCCAATCACCGTGGCCCGCATCTCGCCCTGCTCCAGCGCCACGTACGAGATGGCGCCCGTGGAAGCGCGCATGCCCATGCGGATGGCGCCGGCTTCAAATGCCGGTCCCGCCGCCGTGGACGCGCAGACAATTCCGTCGCGGTTGCCGATGGCAATTTCGCCATTTGTACCCAGGTCGATCAGGGCCATCAAATCCTCTGAGCCGCCCATGCCCACGGCAACAATGCCGGCCAGAATGTCCGATCCTACAAAGCCGCCGAGACAACGCTCAAAGTGTATGCCGCAATCCGGAGGCAATGGCCAGTCCAGATCTTGTGGGCTGAAGCTCTGCACTCCCGGATTTGGCGTCTCGAAGGGCACATGCGCCAGCGGCTCAACGTCGAGCCCGGCAAACAGGTGATGCATGACCGTGTTACCGACCAGGACCACCTCGACAATCTCTTCTTCACGTCCCGCGGCCAGATTCACGATCGTCTGCCGCAGCATTTGGCGCACAATCGTGGTCAGATCGCTGCCCGATAATGCCGCCTTGATTCTGCTCATCACGTCCGACCCGAACGCGGCCTGCGGATTGAGTTCGGTTTCTACGCCGAGAACGTTGCCCGAGGCCATGTCGATGATTTGCGCGGCGATCGTGGTGGTGCCCAGATCGATGGCAATGCCCAGTCCGGACCTTCCCATTGCCGTCATGCTGGAGTTGTCGGTGAGGACATCCATGCGCCATTGTTCGCATTCGAGGACCAGCGGCATCTCCGCGCGGGCCTGGCAGGCAAGCCGCCATCCAGAGGCGAGTTCATCGGCCGCGAAGACCTCGCGGTCTGCGGCTGTCACCGGGAGCGACCCCGTCAGCACGCGGACCCCACAGCCGCCGCACAGTCCTGTTCCGCCGCAGGGGAATTCAAAGCCATGCTGCGCGAGCGAAGGAGCCAGCGACGCGCCGCGAGGCACTACCATCTCGGTCGAGGAAGGCTCCAGCCGAATTCGAACGGTGTCAGTGCTCATACGGCATCCACGATGGAGTCGCCCAGCGTGCCGCGCACACTTGAACCCGGGGGCACAACCAGAAAGTCCGCCGTATCCCACTCTCCGTTGACCAGCTGCTCCAGCAGTGTGAGCGAACCCTGAATATCTTCAAAGACCCATCCCTCTTTTTCTGCTTCGGCGCGAGCCAGGATGCGGCTGGCATCGTCGGATGGAACTCCGGTCGTGATGTAGGTTAGCCCGGAATAATGGCGGCGAAAGGCGTTGAATTGCTCAAACAAGTACTGTCCGTTCTCCTCGCCGTATTTGGCGATGAGCTCTTCAAGGCTGCGACGTTCTCCCAGGACGTTATTGGCCGAGGCGTAGACCTGATCGATAATTTGTCCCGGCGTCTGAAACTCAATCCAGCCCGGAGAGCGGTAATAGACACCCGGATGGTCGTTGAAATAATCCTGATAGCGATGGCGGCTGCCCATCAGCAATCCGATGCAATCATGCACGCGGGCAAGCACCAGCTTTGTCCTTCCCGCGCGCAGGCCTTCAGTGCCCCTGCCGCAGAGCGCGTATCCCAGAAGGATGGCGTCATACCCGGCCCTGTCCGCCGCATCGACGCGCTCCTGCAGGTGCGGACGCATTGAAGCGCCCAGATCGTGCAGGCCCAAAGGGAGCATCTCCGAATCGATCAAGTGGGGCGACCGGGCCACCACGTGTTCCATCTCCCGGGTGAGAACCTCGCAGCTGATCAGTTTAAGGCGCATGGCTTGCCCCGAAGAATTCTCCGATGCCTGGCGTGGTTTAACAATCTGACCGCGGATCGACAAGGTTATGAGTGATCGATCTAACTACATACCATAGCCCGGCTTGTCGTAGAGGCTACCATATTGCGCCTCGAGATCGTGCTGCAACGTCTCTTCGTCTTCCGGCATGGTGCTCAGTGCATCGTCGATGCGCGTCAGCCACTGTTGCTCCTTGCGCGAGATATGCAACAGCTCTCGATCGATACCGCCCTTGAGGATCTCCACAGCGGCCCGGCCTGCGGCGAGGGTCCGATGATAGGGCGTGTCCGCGCTAACAATTGCGGTTGCAATCTTGATCGTGGCATCTGGCGACAGCACCGCTGCCTGCGGACTCAGCCACTCATCGGACGCAACCATCCAGTTCCTCATCTGCAATGCGCCGCCTTCGCTGGCGGCTGCGGTATTCATCAGCCGGCAGTCATAGGCCAGCAATTCCGTAAACACCTCCGGCGCGTTGCCTGAGAGCAGGCGCACATTCTGCACCGATTCATTGCTCCACAGATCGCACATTGCGGCGGAGATGTTGCCGAGCGGGCTGAAGTGCGCGCAACTGGCCGACTTCCCTTCCATCGAAATCGGGAAGCCGGTAATCGCTTTAATCACCGGCCCTTCATAGGCGCAATCCTTGGATGGGCCCACTGCGCCTTGCTCGAACGCAGCCAGGCTGCGCACTGCGCTCATGGCCCGCACCACCGCCGCCAGCACCTCCGGCAGCATCTTCTGGTGGGCAAGTTGCATGGCGGTGTTGGCAAACCCGCAGGCAGAGTCGCTGCCGCAGGCTACGCCCGGATGCGCGGCGCAGATGTCGTGAATCTGGCCCCACAGCCATGTCATATCCCGGGGAGCAAGCACTCCCAGGGCAAAGACAATGCCTTGAAAGTCTCCATACATCAGAGCCTGGTCATGGATCTCTTTGCCCCCGATGGACTCGATCGAGAGAATGTCGGCGCCGGCTTCCGCACACATTTCCAGGGAGCGCTTCAGCCGCTCCCACGCCTGGCCTGTCCTCATCAAAGGAGGCTTCAGTTGGTCGCGAATGTCGGTGGGAGTAACGCGCAGGGCGCAAGGCAGGTGGTGCTTCTCGTGGGTGGCCTTGAGATGCTGCTTCAAAAGAGCAGTAATCTCAGCTCCCCACTCCGGCCGCTCCGTCATGGGCGGCAGGAGTTCAAATTCCAGCACGATTCCCTGAACACCCAGAGAGACCGCTCGACGCAGAATGTGCTCGGCTATGTCCTCGTAGTGGGCCACTACGTCCGCCCACGTGCCCTCGTCAATATTCATCGCGGGCAAGGTGAAGTTGACTTCAGGGAAGACAAGCCCTCCGCCAATGGTCAACCCGAGGCCGCATTCAAGAGGATGCGGGCAGACTCCATAGAGCAGGCCGTTGGCGACAGGGATGGCAAGCGTGGAATACTGCCGGACAGTCGTTGCAATCATCGCTTCACGCCACGGCCAGCAAGCTTCTGACCAGTCCGACGGCGGCGCTGGCGTTCTCGCTGTACCCATCCGCGCCAATTTCTTTGGCATACTGCATTGTGACCGGCGCGCCGCCAATGAGTACTTTTACTTTGGTGCGCAGTCCCGCAGTTGTCAACGCATCGATGGTGGTCTTCATGGCAGGCATGGTTACGGTCAGCAGTGCAGACATGCAGACAATCTGAGGCTTCTTCTCCTCGACCGCTGCTACAAACTTCTCCGGTGCAACATCGGAACCGAGGTCGATAACTTCAAAACCACTGCCTTCAAGCATGGAGGCAACAATGTTCTTGCCAATATCGTGCAGGTCGCCCTTCACCGTGCCAATGACCACCCTGGTGGACATCTTCTGGCCCGAAGCAACCATGAGCGGACGAAGCAGATCCAATGCGCTCCGCATGGCGCGGCCGGCCAGCAGAAGCTCGGGGACGAAGTATTCTTCTGCCTCAAACAGCCGGCCCACTTCGTCCATTGCAGGCACCATGGACTCGGCAATCAGTTGCATGGGGAGAGCGCCTGCTGCCAGTGCGGCCTCCGTGGCGGCGTGCGCCTTTTTGGCATCGCCGTTGAGAATTGCGTCGTAGAGCTCGATCGATTGCGCCATGCCTTCCACCTCAAACCGCGCCGGGTTGAAGATCAGAATTGTTGCACACGCCTGGCGAGGATGAATGATTCGTTGCGGAGAATAATACCAAAAATAGACAGCCTTAATGCTGTCTCAGGAAACAAGCAGCGGAATTCAACCACAGGACTGTCGGGAATCTGTAAGCACAAGTATTTCCCTTCCTCTGCCTAAAGGCATCATTCCTCAACCGGTTCCACGGAAAAGCACCTCATCCATTCCATGGGGTCAGTCAATAAGAGGCTGGCTTGCCCGTCGATGATGTTCTGTGATGCCGCAAGCTAATGAATCCACACGATTAACACAAGCAGACTCTGCACCCACGTTGTCCAGGGCAATTTAATGTTTCCTTAAGGCCCTGAACTCTGCCATACTTGAGAGTGTCCACCACGTTCGGCCAATCCAAGAAAACCAATCAAGAGGTTGCATCGATGTCGGCAAAGTATGTCTTTGTGACAGGCGGAGTTGTGTCCAGTTTAGGTAAAGGCCTTGCGGCGGCCTCCATTGGCTGCCTGCTTGAGAGCCGCGGCCTCCGCGTGAACCTGATGAAGTTCGATCCCTATCTGAACGTCGATCCCGGCACCATGTCGCCGTTCCAGCACGGCGAAGTCTTTGTCACCGACGACGGCGCGGAGACCGACCTAGATCTTGGTCACTACGAGCGCTTTACCCACGCTCCGCTCTCCCGCGACAACAATCTGACCACGGGCCGCATCTACGAGCAGATCATCCTCAAAGAACGGCGCGGCGACTACCTCGGCAAGACGGTCCAGGTGATCCCCCACGTGACCAACGAGATCAAGAACGCCATGCGCAAGGTCTCCGCGAACGGAGCGGACGTGACCATTATCGAGATAGGCGGCACGGTGGGCGACATTGAGTCGCTGCCGTTTCTTGAAGCCATTCGCCAAATGCGCCAGGAGTTGGGACGCGAAAACACGGTTTTTGTTCACCTCACATTGGTGCCGTGGATTGCCGCCGCCCAGGAATTGAAGACCAAACCCACCCAGCACTCCGTCAAGGAACTATTGTCCATCGGCATACAGGCCGACGTGCTTCTCTGCCGCTCCGAACGGCCCCTCAGCCGCGAGATGAAACAAAAGATCGCCGCTTTCTGCAACGTCGAAGAGAAGGCCGTGATCGGCGCCAGGGACGTTCCCTCCATCTACGAGGTGCCGCTGGGTTTTGCCCAGGAGGGCGTGGATGCGCTGATCCTCAAATACCTGCACAAGGAAGCGCCGGAGGCCGACCTTACCAAATGGAAGGATCTGGTCGACCGCTGCTACAACCCCAAGGACAATGTCTCCATCGCCATCGTGGGCAAATATGTGGAGTATGAAGACAGTTACAAGTCACTGAAGGAAGCGCTGACCCACGGAGCCATCGCTCATAATCTCAAACTCAATGTAACCTGGATCGAGGCTGAAGGGCTGGAATCGAAAACTCCCGACGACCGGAGTTATGAGTCGCAGTTAGAGGGATTCGACGGCATTCTGGTTCCCGGCGGCTTTGGAAAGCGCGGCATCGAGGGCATGTTGAACGCCATCCGCTATGCCCGCGAGAAACAGGTTCCGTACTTTGGAATTTGCCTTGGCATGCAAACCGCCTGCATCGAGTTTGCCCGCAATGTTTGCGGCTTGAAGGATGCCAATTCCAGCGAGTTCGACCCTGCCAGCCAGCACCGCATTATCTACAAGCTCCGCGAACTGCTTGGCGTGGAAGAGATGGGCGGCACCATGCGCCTGGGCGCGTGGACCTGTGTTCTGCAGGAAGACTCATTGGCTGCAAAGGCCTACGCCGGAGCCACCGAGATCAGTGAGCGCCACCGGCATCGTTACGAGTTCAACCGCGAGTACGAAGCCCTGCTCACTGGCGGAGGCCTGCGCATCAGCGGCACCACCCCCGATGCGACTTATGTAGAGATTGTCGAGATTCCCGGACACCCCTTCTTCCTGGGCTGCCAATTCCATCCCGAATTCAAGTCCAAACCCCTTGAGCCGCATCCGCTCTTCCGCGAATTCATCACCGCGAGTTACAAGAACCGGCAAGCGCGGCTTGCGGCCGAGGCCGTTGAACCATCCGCTCTAGTCAACACTCTGCCCTCCTGAGAATCGTGACATGCGTTGACGATAGGTTTGGCGAAAGAGATCTACGAAGAAAGGCCACAACGTGGAGCAGAAACCCAAGGACGACTATCCAACGGACCAGCAGATTGAGGAATCGTACAAGGCGTTCAAGGAGGACGGGGAGAAGGGAATCCTGGCGTTCCTCCAGGAGCAGCGCCGGAAGCGGGAAGCGGAACAGTCCCCTCAGAAGTAGCCCAGGGAGCTGCCAGGATCAGTGAGCCGGCCAGTTACGCTTCAGAACCAGAGAATTAAAGGTACTTATATCGGGGCGCAACTCCATCTCTACCGCCAAGAACGACAATTGGAGAACCGATTTAGCGCGCCTGCGTTGTTCTCGAAGGTTCCGGACGCGGCATCCCCTTTGAGGGCGACCAATCTGCTATTGACAACTACTTTTGCCGGGCCTATTGTTTGATCGTTTTGGTATATGGAGGATTTGACATGGTTGCTTACTTTCAGCTTCAAGCCGCGGAATCGGAGCTTCAGCAGTTGGCAGATCAATATTGGCAGGAAGCAGGCGAAAGAGAACGCCAGCTTGAGCAAGCGGCATATGAAGCCGGGGAAGCGATTCGCAGTGGCGAATTCACGCTGCCAAATCTGGAGGCGATCGTTCGCTGGAAGTCCGAGCGGATGGTTCATTACCTCATCGGCAACAGCAATGAGAACATCAAGAGCGCTCTGGCCATCGCCGCATCGCCGGAGTCTACAACCGAAGACGCTGTGAATGCGCTGATTGGGCTGCGCGGAGTGGACATATCCATCGCCTCGGCGATACTTGCTGCTATCTATCCTGAGCGCTATGCGGTGCTGGATTACCGCGCCCTGGAAGCGCTGGGCCACGCGCGGCACAATGTGGGCTTTTATGCCGAGTACAACGCATTTTTCAACCGGCTGGTGGAGTGCGGGATCGTCAAGCCCCAGGAAAATCTCCCCGCGCCGACAGCGCTTCATGCTCTGGAGCGGGCGTTCTGGCAATGGTCGCGGAACCGCGGAGAATAAGCAGAGTTGCATCGACTAAACCGCCGGCTGTTGCGTGAGCGTCCGGCAGGATAAAATCGGCTTCGTGAACAACTCCTTTGAAATCGGGCCCGTGCATGTTGGCGCGGGCCGTCTTTTTCTCATCGCCGGGCCGTGCGTGATCGAGTCGGAGACTCATGTGCGCACCATGACCGACGCTCTTCAGCGGATTACGGCCGACCTGGGCATTCCGTATATCTTCAAAGCCAGCTACGACAAGGCCAACCGCACCAGCGTGAAGAGCTTCCGCGGGCCGGGGTTGGTGGAGGGTACGCGCATCCTTGGCCGGCTGGCAAAGGATACGGGGCTGCCGGTGCTGACCGATGTGCATGAGCCCGGCCACTGCGAGATTGCCGCCGAGTTTGTGGACGTACTGCAGATTCCCGCCTTCCTCTGCCGGCAAACCGATCTGCTGGTGGCCGCAGGCAAGACCGGACGCGCCGTCAACATCAAGAAGGGGCAGTTCGTCGCGCCGTGGGACATGAACCACCCGGTCGAAAAAGTGCGGTCGACGGGGAACGAGCGGGTGTTCCTGACAGAGCGCGGGGCAAGCTTTGGCTACAACACGCTGGTGGTGGATTACCGCTCGCTGCCGGTGATGCGGCGGCTGGCTCCGGTGGTATTTGACGGCACGCACTCCGTGCAGCAGCCCTCGGCGGCCAATGGGGTGAGCGGCGGGCAGCCGGAGTTTATTCCGCTTCTGGCGCGGGCGGCGGTGGCGGCGGGGATTGACGGGCTGTTTCTGGAGGTTCACGACGACCCGGCCAACGCCAAGTCGGACGGGGCCAATGCTCTGGATTTGAAGCTGCTGAAGCCGCTGCTGGAAAAGTTGCTGGCGATTCATGAGGCGGCGGGGAACGGTACAGCTTTATAGCGAAAACTGCCAATTTTTATTTCACGGGGGTTGGCGGGAGACTAGGGAGCAGGAGTTTCCGGCATACGGATCTTCGCTGCGGCGACGTTTAGGATTTGTGCGCAGGACTATGCGCCGTACTGGCCGTCGCTGACTTGTTCCAGCCAATCGACGGTTTTGCCGTTGAGTTTCTCCTGAATGGCGATGTGCGTCATGGCCGTTGCCGGCGATGCGCCGTGCCAGTGCTTCTCTCCCGGCGGGAACCAGATGACGTCTCCTGGCCGAATCTCCTCGATGGGGCCGCCCCAGCGCTGCGCGCGCCCGCAGCCGGAGGTGACGATGAGGGTTTGGCCGAGGGGATGCGTATGCCAGGCAGTGCGCGCACCGGGCTCGAAGGTGACATGGGCGCCCACCACGCGCGCCGGATCGGGCGCGTCAAACAACATGTCGACACGCACCGTGCCGGTGAAGTAATCCTCTGGTCCTTTGCCTGAAGGAACGGAACCGGCTCGCTTGATTTCCATTGCTTTTCTCCTTGTTCGAGACTGTTCTGTATCGAACTGCCACACGGCGCATTGATGTGCACGGTTGAGCCGTCACTCCAATATGAGCGAAGCCATATCGATGGAGAAGCGGTACTTCACATCGGACTTCACCATTCTCTCCCAGGCTTCTTTGATTTTCTGGATGGGGATGGCCTCGACGCCGGCGGAAATTTTGTGCTGACCGCAGAAGTAGAGCATCTGCCGGGTTTCATCGATGCAGCCGATGGGGAATGTCAAATCGCGGCGTCTTGAGGCCGGTGCGACAACCCGGCATTGACGGCAATCCGAAAAGCCATTCAAGACTGAATGCCGCGACAAGGTTCGATTAGTCAGCGTTGATCATGCTGCATTTGAGGCGTGGATTGTGCCTGGGATAAATCCCTGACGCAATCCACGCCCCATTTAAAACAACGACTAATTCAGAGGCTTTCTAGCGGTGCCCCTCGTTATGCTGCTGGCCGCCACCATGCTGCCCACCGCCTCCGCGATATCCGGGGAGGGCGCGCTCATTGTGCGCTTCATGGCCGGCGGGACCTACGTGGCCCTGTCCATCGCGCGCTTCGTTCCCCTGGAAGTGATTGAACTGACGTGCTCCGCGCTCCGGGAATGGTCCAGCGTAACCGTGGCGAGGGTCATAACGGTTGTCGACGTGGCCGTAAAAGCCGCGATGGCCGTGGAACCAGGGGCCGGCTCCGATAAACAATCCGCCCATAAACCAATCGGGCCCGTAGTAGCCATAGGGTGCGCAGTCATACGGAGCGTAGTCGAAGTACCCGTAGGGACACGCGGGGGCTTCCCCAATGCCGATGCCGACAGAAATCTGGGCCGACGCATGGGTTGGCGCCGCGAGGGTGCAGGTCAACATGAGTACAGCGAGGACTGTGAGAGCAAGGACTTTAAGTTTGAACATGTTTCCTCCTTGATTCGTTTGGAGTTACTTGGCGAGCTGCGAGTTGAAAACCGAGAAGCAGAGTTTCAACCTTGACGATCAAGCGCCCAAATCATAGCACGATTAGGCAACAAGAATCCGCATACAATGTGTCGTTTACTTGGCCGCATGGGGTTACAGCGAACCAAGGGGACCCAGGGCAGCTGCACATGGCTTTCATGAGGGTGACTGCGGAATGTCCGGTGCTGTTTCAGGGGGTCTGGGACCAGCCGCATTCAGGATCGGCTGCGGTGGATTTGCCATTGAGGAGGAAGCAGGAGGCGCCGGAGAGTTCAGTGAGGTAGGTGCGGACGTGGGCGGCTTCTAGGGCACGCAGCACTTCAGGGCGGGGATGGTGGTAGCGGTTACGGATGCCGCAGGAAATGATGGCCCATTGAGGAGCAACGCGGGAAAGGAACTCGGGACGGGTGGAGGTGAAGCTGCCGTGATGGCCCACTTTGAGCAGTGTGCTCTGCAGACCCTGGCCGGGCAGCCTGGATTGGGCGACCATGGCATCTTCGAGGGGAGCCTCGGCATCGCCCTCGAGGAGGACCGATGTGGCTCCGTAGGAAATGTGCAGGACCATGGAGTCGTTGTTGGCGGGTTCGGGACCGGACTGGTAGTTGGGCAAGGGCGAGAGAACGCTGACCTGGGCGCGGCCAAAGGGGAAGGCTTCGCCGGCATGGAAGGAGCGCAGATGTACGTGGAGTTGGGCGGCCTGGTTCAGGAGCGCGACGTAGTCCACTGAGCGGGGGTTGTTGCCGACCCATAGCTCGGCGGGATGGAAGTTGCGCAGGACGGAAGGCAGGCCGCCTATGTGGTCAGAGTGGGCGTGGCTGAGGGCAACCGCGTCAAGGCGGCGGATACCGCGGGACCAGAGGGCCTGGGAGACGACTTCCTCGCCGATGTCAAAGTCTTGGGGAGCCTGGCGCGGGCCTCCACCAAAGCCGCCGCCGTCAACGAGCAGGGTTTTTCCGTCGGGAGTAATGAGCAGCAGGGAATCGCCCTGGCCGACGTCAATAGCCTCCACCAGCAGCGCGTCGCGGGGGTGCTGGATGGGGCGCGGAGCGACGGCGGCAAGAGCGGCGAGGAAGAGCGAGACCCAGGCGAGGCGGCGCAGCCGATGGGCAGAAGAAGATGGGTAGGAAAGGGCCAGTCGGGCAAGTGCGATGGCTGCTGCCAGGAGCGCACAAAAGGCTGCGGATTGCCAAAGGAGCGGGGCGGGAATGCGGAAGTCTCCCAAGGCCATGGAACCGAAGAGATGGACCAGGCCAACGCCGATGTGCAGCACCACGGCGACCAGCATGGCTGGAATCACGGCGGCAGAGGGCCAGACGAGGAGCGCCAGGAGAGTTACCAGTGCGGCTGGCATGAGGACGGCGAGCAGGGGCAGGATGAAGAGATTCACCGGTAGGGCGAAGAGAGTGATGCGGTGGAAGTAGATTGCCATGGGGAGGGCCATGGCCAACTCTACGACGCAGGAGACGACCAGGAGTTCGACAATGCGTATGAACATGCGAACGGCAAGGGGAAGGATGCGCCAGGCCAAGGCCGCAGCAATACGGTAGTAAACGGTTGCCATCTGCACTGCTGAGGTTAAGTGCATCGTTGAGCCAAACAGGGCCAGTTGCGGGTGTGTCTCGCCTTCGCTCTCAGTCGGGCTGGGCTTGCCTCCGGCTGCGGGACTGGGGAAGATGTTTTGCAATGCACTGGCCAACATGCGCAGCGTGACGCGGAACTGGGCCAGTTGCGGGGGCAGCTTGTCATCCAAGGCGGTGAGGCGGAGGTCGCGGACGGCGTTCAGATAAGGGTGGATGGTGCCCTGGAGCAGTGGGGCGGCGATGCCGGCGATGGCGACGACGGCCAGCAGCGTCATTTGCAGGCTGGCATCGAAGAGGCTTCGGGGACTGACTGCCAGCAGGCAAAGCGAGGCAAAGCCGATGGTATTAAGTGGGCTGCGCTCGCGATAGAGGAGGCGTCCGATGAGGTAGAGGGTGACCATCCACAGGGAGCGCTGCACGGGCGTGGCGAAGCCGGTAAAGAGCGCGTAGCCGAAGGAAGCAAGGATGGTGAGGAGCGTGGCCGGGACTCGGGGCAGACGCAGGCGGCGCGCTATCCAGAAGATGCAGCCGGCCACAATGGCGAGGTGAAAGCCAGAGACGACCAGCATGTGAAAGGAGCCGGTGCGTTCAAAGCCCACGCGCAGCGAATGCGTGAGGTAGGTTCGGTCTCCGGTGACCATGGCCGCGAGCATGATGGCGTCGTTCTGGGTGAGGCGCAAGGGCGCAGGCAGGTGGCGCATGGCCGCGGGCAAAGCCAGCAGACGGGAACTGGTGGCGTGCTGCCAGCCGCCGATGCGGCAGGGCAGGAATGCGCCGGGAGACAACCACCCCAGCAACGAAGATCTGTCGCTGGGGACCCCGGCCATGCCGATGCGGTCGACGCGGCTGATGGTTACGCTGGAGGCGGAGGTGATGCCCTGGGCGAGTAGAAAATCTTCGCGGTTCCAAACGCCGGGATCGTGATAAGTTTCCGGGGGAAGAAGGCGGACGACAGCGCGGATACGCTCTCCGCAATGGAAGGGCTGCGGGCTGAGTGCGCTTGCCGGCCAGCGAATGTTCAGCCGCACGTTGCCAGCGACGGGCTCTTGCGCGTCCTCGGTGTCGGTCACCACTTCGAGACTGGAGACGCGAAGATCGATTCGTTGCGAGGGCTGTTGTTCAGGGGCCGCGGAACCGGGCCCGTCCTGGTTGCTTTCGGATAGATTCTGTTCGGTTTCGCCGCGCAAGGCTCCGGCATCGACAACGGTTCCTTCTACGGTGCGGAGAAGACCGTCGGAGAGCGCGGCTAGAGCGGGGGCCGCCGCCGGTTGCGGCTGCATGCAGGCGCACCATGCGCCGAGCAGGCACCATAGAACGGCGAGCGGCATCCAGGCGACGCGTTGTGCGCGGAATGCAGACACGCCGCAAAGCACTGCGAACAGCCCCAGCGCAACCAGCACCAGGCTGGGCCGCAGCCAGAGCCAATGGGAGAGTGCGATGCCGGCGGCAAAGAGCCAGGCGGCATGGAACAGCGGCGTGGGGCTGAGGCTGACCGAGCTGAGGCCTTGCCCGAGATTGGGGGAGTCGGATTCCATCGTGCCGGAGAACTGAAACAATTCTATGGGGCCAGCCTAAAGCATTTTCCGAATTGATGTAAGGGAAGCTGTGCAGTCACGGGTGTTGCATGCAGAGTAATCTGCATGCTCACGATTTTCACGGAGCGGGATGAATCGGGATGAGGCTGTTCAGGCGTGACGCAAGTGGACCACCGTTTCCAGGTGGAAGGTCTGGGGAAAGAGGTCGGCGAGGGTGAGGCTTTGGATGGCGTAGCCGGAGACGATGAGGGCGCGGAGGTCGCGGGCCAGGGTTGCCGGGTCGCAGGAGACATACACCAGAGCGGGAGCCGCGAGGCTGGCGAGGAGGGTTGTGATTTCAGGGCCGAGGCCGGTGCGCGGCGGGTCTACAACGATAAGATCGGGCGGCTCGCCTTTGTGGTCGCGGCGGAGAAAGTCGAGGGTCGCGGAGCGGACGGCGGCGCCCGTGGTTCCCTTGAGGTTGGCGGCGAGCGCCTGGGTTGCCGATGGGGCGGATTCGACCGCAACCACGCGGGCGAAGCTGGACGTAAGACGGCGGGCGAAGAGGCCGACGCCGGCGAAGAGATCCCATGCGAGCTTGCCCTGGTGGCCGGCAGTGACACGCTCGACGAGCGCATCGACGAGCCAGCGATTGACCTGGAAAAATGCGCCGTGGTCCACGCGATAGTCGAACCCGGCGGCGCGATAGGCGAGTGAAGTTGCCCCCCATTGCGCGATGGTGCGCGGAGGCTGGGCTGGACCACGCCTGGCTGTGCGGCCTTCGACGATCAGTTCTGCGCCTTGAAGCGCAGGAATTTTGGTACACAGCGCGCGAGCGAACTCATCGAAGCGAATCTTGCTGGCGCCGGCGGTGAAGATGCTGGCCAGTAGGGCGGTTTCATCGGCGTTGCAGAAGAGCGCGATTTCAGTGGGAAGGAACGCTGGAGCAAACAGCCGCACAACCTGGGCTGCGGCTTGAGCGGCGTGGACCAGCAGAGGCGCGGCGATGGGGCACTCGGAGACAGGAATGACGGCATGGGAGCGGCGGCCGCGGTAGCCGGGATTTCCGGCCGCATCGAAGGCGAGGCGGATGCGATTGCGATATGCCCATGGTTCTGCGGCAAGGACAGCAATTTCTTCAGGGATTGAAACGCCGCCGCGCTCCAGGGTTTCGCGGAGAATGGCTTGCTTGAGCGCTAGTTGCCCTTCATAATTGGCGTGCTGATAGTTGCAGCCGCCGCAGAGACCAAAGTGAGGGCAGGCGGGAGAGACTCGCTCAGGTGAGGCAGTGAGAATTTCATCGGCCTCGGCGGTTGCGTAGCCGGGCTTGGATTGCGTGATGCGAATGCGCGCCTGTTCGCCGGGCAAAGTGAGCGGCACGAAGACGGCCTTGCCTGCAAGGCGCGCCAGAAATGCGCCGCCGTAGATGGGCTTCTCGATCGTTACAAGCTGGGGATCGAGCGGAGCGGTCTGCGCGGATTGGGTTGCGGGCGGCTTCATTGCTGGCTCATGTAAAAGAGGCTGAGGCGCGGCAGGTTGTAGTGCACCAGAAGTTGCTTTTGGACAAACTGCCGCTCCACCTGTCGGAGCTGCACGGCGCCCATGCGGCTGCGGTAGGGAGCGAGTTCGCGGGCGGCGTGCTCCTTGAGGCCTACGAGCAGCTCCTCGGGAGCTGCCGCGGTCAAAGAAGCAAAGAGCTTTTCTTCAAGGACGGTGAGGGTGCGCTCCAGCGCTTCCAAATCTGCTGCTGCGTTCTCATGGTTTGAGGCGCGCACTTCGGCGGCCAGGGCGCGGAGGCGGATTGCGGTTGCCTGGCAGGCTTCAGGAGCAACGGTAGCGGCGTCCAGTGCGGCGGCGGCTGCTTCAAGATGTGCGGCGATACGTTCCTGCTCGAAGCCCGACTCAGGGCTCTGAGTTGTGGGAGTGGCAGTACCGGCGGCGGCCTCGCGCAGCTCTTCGGCGGCCTCCATCACGGCCTGCGCGCACCACCCGAGACCGTTGACACGGCGCATACGTCCGCGCTTTTGCCGGGCCTCATATTTATCGAAGGCGGCATCGATGCCGCGCAGGGCTGCGTCGAGCGGAATGCCGGCTTCGCGCCAGGTTTCAATGAGCGCCCAGTCCAGCGTGGAGAGCAGCAGAATGGATCCGCGCCGCTGCTGGAATCGGTCTTCGATCTCGGTAAAGTAATTGAAATAATTCAGCACGGCGGAGCCTCAGTGCGCATGATCGGGGCGATTGCGCTCGAAGAGAATGCGCAGGCCATCGAGGGTGAGCATTTCATCGATCTCCGTGATGAAGCGGGAGTCCGCGGCGATCATTCGCGCCAGTCCGCCGGTGGCAACGACGCGAGGCTGCACGCCAAGCTCGGCAATGATGCGTTCCAGGATGCCGTCCACCAGGCCGATGTAGCCGAAGTAGAGGCCGCTCTGCAGGTGCGCAATGGTGTTGGTACCGATGACCTTGGCGGGTCGCTTGATGTCTACGCGGAACAGGCGCGCCGCGCGGGAGAACAGCGCATCGGCGCTCAGGCCGAGGCCCGGCGCGATGGCTCCGCCCAGGTACTCGCCCCGCCCGGAGATGACTTCAAACTTGGTTGCGGTGCCGAAGTCCACCACGACGCACGGGCCGCCGTAGCGCGCGTATGCGGCGATGCAGTCGGCAAGGCGGTCCGCGCCCAGTTCGGATGGATTGTCGATGAGCAGCGTCATGCCGGTGTTCATGCCCGGCTCCACAAACATTGGCTCAAGGTGGAAGTAGTCTTCGCAGACATGGCGCAGCGTGGACTCAACCGGCGGCACCACCGAGGCGATGATGATGTGCGTGACCTGGCTGGGCGCCATGCCGTGCATCTCAAAGAGATTGACGAAGAAGACGCCGTACTCGTCCACGGTTTGGGCGCGGTGGGTAGTGACGCGCCAGTGCGCGGCCAGTTCGGGCGTAGTTCCGTCCAGTTTGTAAAGGCCCAGCACCGTATTGGTATTGCCGACATCGAGAGCGAGCAGCATGGTTTCAGTCCACAAGGTTCAGTTGGTATCGGTGGCGCGGATGCCGCCGGTTTGCACGGTCACAATGCCATCCGTGGTGCGCACCAGCAGGAATCCGTGCTTGTCCAGGCCGGCAGTGACGCCATTGCAGGCTTGCGGGCCGTGTACCGCAACCTGGCGGCCGCACGCCCAGGTGGAGGCCTGTTCCACGCGCGAGGGAAGCAGCTCCGCGGTTGCCGGATCGAGCAGCGCGAGCGACTCACGCTGCAGCGATTTTAACAGGGAGAGGAGCAGAGCCTGGCGAGAGATGGGGCTGCCGGCTTCGATGTCGAGCGAGGTCGCGGGCGTGGGCAGGCTGGAGTCGAAGACTCGCTGGTGGACGTTGATGCCGATGCCGACGACGGCAAAGGCGATCTTGCTGCCCTCGGTGTGGGCCTCGACCAGGATGCCGCCGGCCTTGCGCGGGCCGAGGAGAAGATCGTTGGGCCAGCGTAGGTCGATGGCGAGCGAAGCGGCGGCGTGAACAGCATCGGCGGCGGCGAGTCCGGCGGCCAGCGGCAACCAGGGCAGGCGCACGGCGGGAAATTGCGGGCGCAGGAGAACGCTGACGTAGAGTCCCTCGCCGGCGGCCGAGTGCCAGACGTGATTGCCGCGTCCGCGTCCGGCGCGCTGCTCATCGGCAAAGTAGACGGAGCCGTGCGGCGCACCTGCGCGTGCGGCGGCCATGGCGTCATTATTTGTGGAATCGATTACGGGAGAGAAATGGAGGTTGCCGGCAAAGATGGTGCCGGCGAGCGCGGCTTCCAGTTCCGCAAGATGGAACATAGCCAGGCTCACTCCGCTTCAATGCGCATGGAAATGTCGGCGGCCCGAGCCGAGTGGGTGAGCGCGCCGACGCTGATGAAGTCCACACCGGTTTCGGCATAGGCGCGGATGTTTTCAAGCACGATGCTGCCGGAGGCTTCGGTGGGAATCCAGCGCGCTTCTTGCCCGTCCGTTGGCTGGTCTTGTGTCTCTTTCTTGATGCGCTCGACCGCGCGACGGACTTCCTTGGGCGTCATGTTATCCAGCAGGATGGCTTCTGCGCCGTATTGGAGGGCTTCTTCAAGCTCCTTCGGCGTGCGCACTTCCACCTGTACGCGCTGGTGGTGCTGGCGCAGTTCGAGGGCGCGCGTGAGCACCATGGGCAGCCCGCCGCCCAGAGAGATGTGGTTGTTCTTGATGAGGATTCCGGAGGCGAGATCGATGCGGTGATTGGTTCCCCCGCCGCAGAGCACGGCGTACTTTTCAAGAATGCGCAGGCCGGGCACGGTTTTGCGCGTGTCGAGAACGCGGGCGTGGGTTCCGTGGATGGCGTCCACGTAATTGCGCGTCAGCGTGGCGATACCGCTGAGGTGTTGCAGCAGGTTGAGAATGACGCGCTCGCAACTGAGCAGCACGCGGGCATTGTGGCGGATGACGGCCAGCACCTGGCCCTCGCGGACACGCACGCCGTCGAAGATTTCCGCATTGCTAACGACTTCAAAGCGGGTCTGCGCCAGGGGACGGGAGTCTAGGCGGGCAAAGATCTCAAGCAAGCGCGGAATGGCGCCGAGGCCGGCGACCACCAGTTCCTGCCGCGCCACGATGGAAGCCGAGGCGCGCAGATCGGGGTCGATGGTGAGGTTGGTCGTAGAGTCGCGAGCGGCCTGGTCTTCCACCAGGGCCTGCTCCAGCAATGCGTCGATGCGGCTGCTCTTCCAATCCATTGCGCTTTCCTTCGGAAAACAGCTTCTAGCCGCTAGCTTCTAGCTCCTAGCTGCTTTGTCTTTGCTTGTAGTTCTAATCACCACCGCCTGGCAAGCCGATACGCCTCGGCAAGGCAAAGCTGGAGGCTAATAGCTAAAAGCTAAAGGCTAGTTTTCGGCAGTGCGTCGAGGGCGGTGCGCGCCTTTTCAAGCAGCAGGTGGGTTTCAGATTCCTGCTTCTTGAGCCCTTCAACCACCTGCGCCGGCGCCTTGGCCAGAAAGCCCTCGTTGCCCAACTGGCGTTCGGCGGCGGCTAGACCTTTCTCGTACTTCGCGATGTCCTTTGTCAAACGGTCACGCTCAGCGGGGACGTCGATGGTGCGCTCGTAGACCACGGCGACGTCGAAGCTGGGCGTGGAGTGCTTGGCAAGGCCGGCGGTGATCTGTTCGACGAAGCGTACTTCGCTGACCCGGGCAAGGCGTTCCACGATGGCGCTGTTTTGCTTGACGTCAGGCTGCAATGCGGCGCCGATACGGACTTCGGCCGGGGTAACGGCTTTTTCTTCAACGCCGATTTCCTTGCGCAGGGTGCGGACTTCAACGATGAGGCTCTGCAGAAGGGCCATGCCGGCAATTGCAGCGTCATCAACCATGGCTTCGCCAGCCTGCGGATACTGCGTCAGCGCAATGGACTTCACCGGCGGGTTGCCGTCGTAGAGCGCATGCCAGATTTCTTCGGTCAGGAAGGGCGTGAAGGGCGAGAGAAGGCGCATGGACGCTTCAAAAACGGAGACAAACGTGGTGAGAGCGGCTTTTGTGGCTGCCTTGTCTGCTGTTTCAGAAAAGTCGAGGCGGAGCTTGACGATCTCAAGATACCAGTCGCAAAAACTGCCCCAGAAGAACTGATAGATGGTGTTGGCTGCGTCGTCGTAGCGGTAATTTTCCAGCGAGTGATTGACGCTGGCCGCCGTCTCCTGGAATGCGGCTACGATCCAACGGGCTTCGAGCGGGGCATCGGCTGCGGCCGTGGGCATTTGGCCGAGGGCTGCGGGATCGACGGCAATGCCGAGTTCGGCGGCGCGGTCCACGTTCATGAACAGGAAGCGGGCGGCGTTCCAGATTTTGTTGGCGAAGGCGCGATAGCCCTCGGTGCGGGCCACGTTGAAGGCGATGTCGGTGCCGGGCGAAGCCATGCTGGCCAGGGTGAAGCGGACCGCGTCGGTGCCAAACTCCTTGACGATTTCAATGGGATCGACGACGTTGCCCTTGGTCTTGGACATTTTTTCGCGGTTGGCGTCGCGGACCAGGGCGTGGATGTAGACCTCTCTGAACGGCACGGAGTCGGCAAGAGAGCGTGGGCTCCCGTCGGGCATGGGAATATCGGCGGCAAACCAGCAGCCGAGCATGATCATGCGGGCGACCCAGAAAAAGAGAATGTCGAAGCCGGTGACCAGCAGGCTGGTGGGATAGAAGGCGTCGAAATCGCCACGATTTTCGGCAGTAATGTTGGGCCAGCCGAAGACGGAGACGGGCAGGAGGCCGGAGGAGAACCAGGTGTCGAGGACATCGGTTTCCTGGGTGATCTGGTCAGAACCGCAGTGTGAGCAGGTAGTGGGATCAATACGGGCAACAGTGATTTTGTGGCAGGCGGCGCAATGCCAGGCGGGAATGCGATGGCCCCACCAGAGCTGGCGCGAGATGCACCAGTCGTGGATGTTTTCCATCCAGTTGGAGTAGGTCTTCTCGTACTGCTCGGGCGTGAAGCGGATGGTGCCTGTCTTGACGGCTTCAATCGCGCGGTCGGCAAGCGGCTGAATTTTGATGAACCATTGCGTGGAGAGACGCGGCTCGACCACGGTCTTGCAGCGGTCACAGTGGCCTATGTTGTTGGTGTAGTCCTTGACGGCGGCCAACAGGTCCTGCTCTTCGAGGTCGGCGACGATCTTCTTGCGGGCAACGTAGCGGTCAAGGCCAGCGTAAACGCCGCCTTCGGCATTGATGTGGCCGGTCGGGTCCATCACGTTGATCGAGGGCAGATGATGGCGCTCGCCGATGGCAAAGTCGTTGGGATCGTGGGCGGGCGTGACCTTGACCGCGCCGGTGCCGAAGTCGAGGCTGACCCACTCGTCGAGGATCACGGGAATTTCACGGCCGACCAGCGGCAGGCGGAGCATTTTTCCGTGCAGATGCAGGTAGCGCTCGTCTTCAGGATGGATGGCTACGGCCACGTCGCCGAGCATGGTTTCAGGACGGGTGGTGGCGACGGTCAAAAACTCGCCGGTATCTTTTCCGTCCGCATCAAGGACCGGGTAGCGAATCTCCCACAGGTGGCCCTTGTGTTCGTCGTAGACGACTTCCAGGTCGCTGATGGCGGTTTGGCAGCGGGGACACCAGTTGACGATGTAGGCGCCGCGATAGATGAGCCCCTGCTCGTGCAGGCGGACGAAGGCCTCGCGCACGGCGACGGAGAGATTCTCGTCCATGGTGAAGTATTCGCGCTGCCAGTCGACGGAGGCGCCGAGGCGCTTCATCTGGTCGAGAATGGCGCCGCCGTAGTGGCGTTTCCACTCCCACACGCGCTCGACAAACGCTTCGCGGCCGAGTTGCTGGCGGGATTTCCCCTCGGTGGCCAACTGGCGCTCGACCATCATCTGCGTGGCGATGCCGGCGTGGTCGGTTCCCGGGAGCCAAAGCGCCTGGCGTCCGGACATGCGCCGCCAGCGGGTGAGAATGTCCATCTCCGTCTGGTTGAGCATATGGCCCATGTGGAGGCGTCCGGTGACGTTGGGCGGAGGCAGCAGGATGGTGAAGGGGGCGGCTTGCCGCGCGGCCCCGGCGGTCGGTGCGGGCTGCGCGAAGAGGTTTTCGCGGACCCAGTACTCGGCCCAGTGATCTTCAATGGCGGTGGGGTCGTAGGCTTTAGGCAGGTCGTGAGGCATGGGGTTGTTGAACAAGTCCCTTGGAATTTGGCCCAATTGAATGGAGGGTTTGAGCGAGGGGGACCACCCTTGACTTTAACAGAAAGGGCTCTGCGTCGAGGGCCTGGGCAGAGTGGGGAAGGGTTGCCCGTAATGGAAAAGGGCCGCACCGGATGAGGGTGCGGCCCTGCTGGAACTCAGGAGAGGGAACAGCCTCTAGAAGGGGTTGAGTTTGGAGAGGCCCTTCTTCTTCTTTTTCTTGCTGGAAGACTCGTCGCTCAGGTCGGTCTTGGGCTTTTTCTTATTGGCGGCAGTGGCGCTCTGAGCAGGTGTGGAGCCAGGCTTGATTTCATTGACCTGGTCAGGAGATTCGGCTGGCTTTTCAGCGGCAGGGACCACGGTGCTGGTGGGGCCAACCGGTTTGACCACGGCGTTGGGGTCAGCCGCGGCAGGAGCAGTCACAACCTGCACGCCCACGCCGGTGCCGCCTTCAGGAGCCTCGAGTTGCAACGGCGCTTGGGAAGGCTGGTCGCTGCGCGGCGGCTCATTGACGCCGGTGGGGTTCACGGCCGCGGGAGCCGCAGGCGGCTTGCCGGCATTGGCTGCGGCAATATATGAGTCGGCGTACTGCTTGTTGACATACGGCGCCAGTGTGCGATGAGGATCTTCCAGACTGGGGTCGCCAACGTGCACGGCCTCCACCACGGTGGGCCCGTGCTTGATCAGTCCAAGGGTCTTATCGGTAAAGTGCAGGGGTTGCCGGCTGCGCTCTTCAGCGTCGCTCTCAGCAATCGCATTCTGCGATGGCTCGGGGATGGGGCGGTTCATGGCCACCAGCCGGTCACGGGCATCCTCGACGTGGGGCGCCATGGGATAGCGGGTGATCACTTTGGCATAGGCAGTGGCGGCGCGGTCCTGGTAAACAGCGTGAAGCCGTTCGCGAATCGCATCCGGAATGCCGTGGATTAACTGGATGGTGCGATCCTGGCCGGCGTAGGCATCGCCAATGCCGATCAGAGCCTGGTCGCTCTTGGAATAAAGCGGATAGGTATCGACGACGGTCTGGAGCCGGGCGATGGCGGCGGCATAGTTGTCGCGGCTCTCATAGTAGAGGCCGATCTGCGTTTCGCGCTCGGCCAGAACCTCCTGCACGTCGCGCAGTTTCTGCTTGGCGCGGGGGATCAGCGCCGAGTCTGGAAACATGTTGATCATTTCCCGGTAAGCCAATTCGGCTTCCTGAGCGTTGTTGTAGTCGCGGTCGGGCTTTTCCATCTGCTGGTAGTAGATGTCGCCCACCTTCATCTTTGCCTCGGCCGCTTCGGGAGCGTTGGGAAAGAAGGTGATGAAGTCGTTGTACTCGGCTTCAGCCTGCGTAAGAGCTGCGGTGCCGCCCTCCTTGAACCAACTGTCGCCGACGGCCAGCTTGGCGCGCATGCGGTACTCAGACTCGGGATAGGTGTTGAGCATGGTCTGCAGGTCAAGGCGGGCCACGTCATACCTGTTCTTCTTCAAGGCAATCATGGCCTTGTTGAAAAGTTCCAGATCGGGCTGCTTGGAGTTCACGTTGGCCAGCGGGTTGGCGCTCAAGTCCTCATGTTTCTTGTGCTTGGGCTTTTTTTCACGAGCGTTGGCCGAAGCTCCGGCCATTACCAGAACCACCAATGCCACCGCGGCAATCTTCAACGACAACCGGTTCATACCACCTCATTGCGGCGGCGGCCCGTTGACAGGCCCACCACCTAATCGCTTCTGAATCTCAAGAGAATCCAGCTCATCCGGCCTGGTTACTCGTTTGCGGCGTTGCGGGCCGCCGCCAGCAAGGCGCGCGCATCCCGCTCCGGCTGGCCAGCGCCAAAAACCGCATTGCCGGCCACCAGCAGGTCTGCACCTGCTTGGACGACCTGGGCCACCGTATCGTGAGCCACGCCGCCATCCACTTCGATTCTAAACGCCAGGCCCAGTTCCTGGCGCAATTGGGCGAGCCGGCGGATCTTTTCCAGGGAAAAACCGATAAATTTCTGTCCGCCGAAGCCGGGATTGACGCTCATGACGAGCACGTGGTGGACCATCGGCAGGATGTCAAGAAGCAGGTCAACGCGGGTGGCCGGATTGAGCACCACGCCAGGCTTCATGCCGTGTTGGGCGATCAGTTCCAGCGAGCGGTGCAGGTGAGGGCAGGCTTCGTAGTGCACGCTGACCCAGTTGGCCCCGGCATCGGCAAAGGCGGAAATGAACTCGTTGGGGTTCTCGATCATCAGGTGGCAGTCGAGCGGCAGGCTGGTAGCCTTGCGCAGGCTCGCCACCACGGGCGGTCCTAGGGTAATGTTGGGCACAAAATGGCCGTCCATCACGTCAACGTGGATGACCGTGCCGCCGCCCCGCTCGGCCGCGGCAACCTCATCGGCCAGATGGGCGAAATCCGCCGACAGGATGGATGGCAATAGCTCAACCATGGGTTTTCCGGGGTATCTCCTTGCACGGCCAGTGTATCAGCGGCGGCGGGCAGGAGTCTGCGGAATGCGAAGGCGCCCCGATGCGCCGACTAGTTGCTGACTCAGGAATGCTGCCGGCTCAGAAATGCTATTGGCTCAAGAACGGTGAAACTCCATCCATTCCGCTCCAACGATAGCGGCGCTCGGTCTCTCGACTGGTTCCCTTGGCGGCAAGCCATTTCTCGGGCGTGCTGGTCAGCATCCAGTCGACGGGTTTGGCGGCGGCTCCGCCGGCTGCCGCCACCTGAAATGCCTCTTTCAGCGCAGCCCGCTGTTCCTGCCCAATGCGGACCGACGGCGCCGCGGAGACCAGGGTTGCGGTTCCGCTGCGCGCTACCAGATCGAGCCATTGGCGGCTGAACTCCCACGGCACCGCATCGGTAATGGCGATAAGGTCTGCGTCGAGCGTGAAAAAGGTTCCGTGCTGCGGCAGGCGGAATGCGGCGGTATTGATGCCCATGCGGCGCGTGCGCTCCCAATGGCGGCCGCTGGTGTCGTCGCCGGAACGTTGCAGGTCGAAGATGCCCTGGCCGAAATGACCGATGGTGTTGCAGCCGTCCAGAAGAATGCGGTCTCCAGCGGCCTGGCGCAGTTGCGCGTAAAGATCGGCGATGACTTCGGCATTGGTCCGGGTGCGGTCGGCCAGAGACCATCCGGGCACGGTTGGCTGCGGGCCCATCTCGAATCCCCACTGGCCGAGCAGGTCGTAGGTGCTGAAGTCGTGCTTGACCATTTCGTAGCCCCAACCGACGGCCTGGCGCATTTTTGCGAGGATTTTTTCACGGGCTTCGGGAATGGTAGGGTCATAGGCGAATTCGTGGGTCCGCCCCTTCTGCTGGCCGAAGCGGGCGTTGGGCAAAAGCAGCTTCTGCGCGGCATCCTTGGGCGCTTCGAGGGGGCGAATCCACAGGCCGGGGCGCGCGTTGCGCTGCTTGATCTGAGCGGCAAGGCTGCCCATGTCCGGCCATGCTGCCGTGCCGTCGGTCCAGCCGCCGTCAATGACGGAGAAGGGGCGGATGCCGCCGGCTGGGGAGACTTCAACGATGTACTCGGTGTCGTGAAGGATGGTTTCCGCGGTGCTTTGCCCGTAGCTGTAGCACCAATCGTTGGCGCCGTAGATGGGAACGATGGGCCGCGAGGCGCGCCCGCACATGGTCCTGCACAAGGTTGCGACGCTGTCGATGGCGTCCACTCCCTCCGCACCGCGATGGGTGACAACCGTCGCCATGGTGAGGCGCCGCTCGCCAAGTTCGACGCCATTGCCGCCGTTGGCCACGTTGAGCCAGAGAGAAACGCCACTGGCATCGAGCTGCCAGAAGCAGAGGGCGCGCGCATCGGTCTTGACGCCGTATCCGTGGCAGGCTGAATGGTCATCCGTGGCAAAGTACCAGGGCATGACGCGCTCGGGAATCAGGTTGCGCCAGCCCAGGTCTCCGTAGCTGCGCTCCCAGGCGTCGCCCAGGACCTTGAGATCCGGCAGCACCTCGGCGTTCCAGCGCACATGCACCACGGCGATCGGCGTAGAGGGTGATGCGAGGGTCAGAACGAGTGCATTCCGCTCAAGCTTGCTTTCGACGGCAACCTGCTTGCCGGACCACTGCTCGCCACTTCTCTGCAACGGGATCATGCCTTCCGGCAGCGTCCTCTCAAAGCGCTCGAAGGCGGTGACGGCATCGGGCACGCGCAGCAAATCAAAATACGAGGAGGACGGCAGCTTGCCGCCTGGAGGATGACCGGCCGGTTTTGCATTCAGGCTGCTGTGCGCCTGGGCGGCGGCAGGCGTGGATGCCTGTACGACGGTGAGGCCGCCGATGGCCGCGGCTCCGGTTTGCAGAAACAACCTGCGCGACACCTTGCCTGCAGCGTTCTGAGTGAGCTGCGCGGACGCGTTCTGTTCTTCGTTCTCGTGTTTCATCCGTCCCTCGTTGCAGGCGAGCCTGCGCCTGCAAGTTTACTGCAAGCTGCGATGGGCGAGAGGCATAGATCTTGCGCAGCGGAAAATACCAGACGGCGAGGGAGCGAGAAAGCCAGGAGGTTGGTGGAGGCGGGAGCGGGCGCAACCTGTAATGACATGATCCGTAACTGAAGAAAGCGCCGCGGACGCGAGCGATTGCCGTCTGGTTCGAAGATAGAAATATATGTGAAATCCCGCTAAAAACAGCAGGTTAAGCTACTTCTTGACGCTCGCAATGGTTACGAGTACAACTGTACTTTCAGTGCGATAGAGAGGGATTTGCAGGCTTGAATCCTCACAGGAAATAGCCGTCTGTGAAGGATGAAACCATCCGTGCTGCGCGGACCGCGCTGAAGAGAAGTGGAAGGCTACAGGCAACCCGGCCCTGAAGTTCATGAGTGGCCGGGCAAAAGCGGCAAGGCGACGATGCAAATTTCCGCAGGCGCCACGCCGGCAACACTTACCAACCCGATGGATAAGCCGGAACGATCTCTGCTGCCTGCGAGGGGCACAGAAGCGGACAAGGCGCAGATCCATCCGCACTCCATTGAGACGCTTCGAGTCGACTATGCGCATGAATGAAAAACGAAATGAAAATTTGCGGCAGCGGATTCTTCCCTGTTCGCTTGTGGAGCGCGCTGTGAAGATGGCTCGTTTCTCTTGCCTTGTGTTGGTCCTGATGGCCACTGCAACATCAGTCTTGATGGCGCAACGGCTTGCCGCGGGGGGCTATCAGTTTTCAAAGGAAGGCCAGGCTGTTGTGACGCGGCTGGCCTCGTTCGACTCGCTTGCCGGAAGCGAATGGCAGTACCACGAAGGCGCGATTGCGCATGGAGAGGAAGCCACGCCCGATTCGATTGCGTGGAAGGACGTCAAGATTCCCTTTGTGGCTTCCAATCAGGAGGTCTGGATACGGCGCTGGGTTGAGGTGCCGAAGAGCCTGAATGGCTACGACCTGACCGGGGCGCGCATCTGGTTCTATCTGGAAGTGGGAGGCGACGGGCCGGGGCACGGATATTTGTACGAGACTATCTATGGCAACGGGAAGCTGATTGCCGAAGGGACGCACCTGTACAAGCAGGTACTGATTGCGGATGCGCATCCCGGAGACAAGGTGCTGCTTGCCGTGAAGATGCCGCCGACGCTGGGGCAGAAGCATTTTGATAGGGTTCGTTTTCAGGTCAGTTTTGCGGAGGGGCGGCCGGACCCGGACATTGTGAGGACGGAACTGTTGTCAGCGGCAGCGCTGCTGCCCGGCATTACCCACGACGCAACGGAACTTGCGGCACAGGAGAAGATACTGGATTCCGCGGCCCGGGCCGTGAATGTTGACGCGCTGGACAAAGGGGATCAGAAGGCTTTTGACGCGTCACTGAAAGATGCTCAGGACAGGCTGGAACCGCTGCGGCCGATTATGAAGAAATCATTCATTACGATGACGGGCAACGCCCACATCGATGCCGCATGGCTGTGGTCGTGGACGGAGACGGTGGACCAGGTTCACTTCACGTTCAACAATGTGCTGCAATTGATGCGCGAATATCCGCAGTATGTTTTTTCGGAATCGGCGGCGCAGTACTACGAGTGGATGGAACAGAAATTTCCGTTCATCTTTCAGCAGATTCAGGAGCGTGTGAAAGAGGGCCGGTGGGAGCTGGTTGGCGGCATGTGGGTGGAGCCGGACCTGAATTTGCCCGACGGCGAAGGTGAGGTGCGCCAGATTCTGGTGGGGAAGCAGTATTTCCAGCAGAAGTTTGGCGTGGACGTGAAGGTGGGCTGGAATCCCGACTCCTTCGGGTACAACTGGCAGCTTCCGCAGATCTACAAGAAGTCAGGCATCGATTATTTTCTTACGCAGAAACTGAACTATAACGACGACAATATTCTTCCGTTGAAGCTGTTCTGGTGGCAGTCGCCGGACGGGAGCCGGGTTCTGACGTATTTCCCGCACGATTACGTACAGAACATTGAGCCGGCCAAGATGGCGCACGATCTGGCCGCGGTGATGAAGGCAAATCCGGGCGACGACAAACTGCTGCATCTGTACGGCGGGAGCCTGGGCCGGCAAGGTGTTCCGGAAGGCCGCGATGTGCAGGAGGCGGGCGTTCTCTGGAGCGATCCGGACAAGGTGTATCCCGATACACGATTCACCACCGCGCAGGCGTTCTTCGACGACATGGCCAAGCGCGCGGATACGGCGAATACGCCGGTCTGGAACTATAAGACGTTTGCCGCGGGCGAAACGCATGTGGCGGCGGCAGCAGACGGGAAGATACATCTGCCGGTGTGGAACGACGAACTGTACCTGGAGCATCATCGCGGGATCTATACGACGCAGGCGCTGGAGAAGGCGCATATCCGGCACAGCGAAGAGTGGCTGCTGGACGCGGAGAAATTTTCCGCTCTCGCCTGGCTTGGGGGTCTCGACTACCCGGGCAGCCAGTTTACCGAGTCCTGGAAGCGGAAGTCGTTCAATGATTTTCACGATACCGCCGCAGGGTCAGGCATTGCGGATGTTTATCGCGACGCCGAGAAGGAGTATGACGAAATCCACCGGGTGACGGGCGATGCAACCCGCAACGCGCTGAAGGAAGTGGACAGCCATATCAATACCGCCGCTCATGCGGGAGTTCCGATCATTGTGTGGAACCAGTTGAACTGGGCGAGGACGGAAGCGATTCCGGTGAGCGTGCAGATGCCCGGGCAGGAACCGAACGGCATTGCGGTGGTGGACGCGAACGGGAAGCCGGTCCTGATGCAGGTTCTGTCAAAGGACGACGCAACCAATACATACCGGCTTCTGCTGCGGGCGCAAGATGTTCCCTCGGTTGGCTACACGGTGCTGTACGCGGTTGCCGGCCAGCGCAAGGTGGCCAGCGACCTGGAACTGCACGGCACGACGATGGAGAACTCGCTGCTGCGCGTGGTGCTGGACCCGAAGACAGGCTGCATCACCAGCCTCTTCCAGAAGAAGACGGGTGTGGAAAGCATTGCCGGCGGCCAATGCGGAAACATGCTGCAGGCCTTTGTGGACAATTCGCCGGTGGAGGACGCCTGGAACATCGACAAGGACTTTGAAAAATACACCACCAACCTGACCATGCTGGACAGCATGAAAGTTGTGCAGCAGGGACCGCTGCGCGAAACGATCCGGATTACCCGGAGCTGGAGCAAATCAAAGTTCGTTCAGGACATTATTCTGGACGCGGGAAGTCCGAGAGTGGACGTGGCGAATGAAGTGGATTGGCACGAAACGCACGTGATGCTGAAGGCGGCATTCCCGCTGGCGTACTCCAGCGATGCGGCAACCTACGAGATACCTTTTGGATCGATCGAGCGGCCCACCACGCGGAACAACAACGTGGAGGATTCCAAGTTCGAAGTGCCGGCGCTGCGCTGGGCTGATCTGGGAGACGGCAAGAATGGATTCTCCCTGATCAACGAAGCGAAGTACGGCTACGACGCCAAGGGCAACATGCTGCGGCTTACGCTGCTGCGCTCGACGGTCTATCCGGACCCGGATGCAGATCGCGGGCATCAGCACTTTACGTACACGCTTTATCCGCATGCGGGAACCTGGAAGGCGGCGGATACAGTGATGCGGGGGTACGAGTTCAACTACAAGCTGAATGCGGCGCAGGCCATGCCGCATTCAGGTGTACTGCCGGCCACGCATTCCTTTGTCAGCATCAAGCCGGAGAACCTGGTGATGACTGCGATGAAGAAGAGCGAAGACGGCAATGGGCTGATTCTTCGTTTCTACGAGTCGTCCGGACAGCAGACGCAGGCACAGATCACGCTGCCGGTGGGAGCCACCCATGCGACTGAAACCAACCTGATGGAGAAGGGCGTTGAGGGCATGAACGCAACGCTGCCCATCTCCAACAACAAAGTGGAGCTCAAGGTCGGGCCTTACTCCATTAATACGGTGCGGGTTGGCTACGGGGCACGAGACGAGGGATTCTGGCCGGCGCAGAAATAGGCCGCCTCACATAAATAGCAAAAGACGAAGGGCTGGCTCAGAACCGGCCCTTCGTCTTTTTGCGCACTCTTGCGGCAATCCTGTTGCAGCTTCACGGGTTCATGCGACGCTCGCGGGTGACAGGCGACCGGGCCAAAATGGAGCAGCCGTGGCATCCTATATGTCATGCGTACTTTTCTTGTTGCTGCTTTGCTGCTTACGGCCACCCTGGTTCCGGCTCAATCCTATACCGCAAAAAATCACGGCAAGGACGAGCTTCGCTTCACGCTGGTCTTGTCCCGCCACGGCGTCCGGCCGCCACTTACCGCCGCTGCGATGCTTGACGTCCATTCTGCCGATCCCTGGCCGGCATGGGAGGTTCCGCTGGGCTACCTGACGCCACACGGCGGCGAGGCGCTGCGCCAGATGGGCGCATACATGCGCCTGGACCTGGCCCGCAACGGCCTGTTGCCCGCCGCTGGCTGCCCCAGCAGCAATGAGGTCTATCTCTACTCCGATACCGACGAGCGCAACATCATGAGCACCTACACCACCCTGTCCGGGCTGGCGCCGGGCTGCGATCCGCTGCCCGTCAACACGATTGTTCCAACCCTGGGGGTCAAGGACCCGCTGTTCTCGCCTGTCCCCGGCACGTTTCCATATCCACCCGCGGAAGCGATGGCGGCTGACCGGCAGGCCGCTTTGGGCAACGATCCGGCGGCCTTCTATTCTCTGGCCGGGAACCCCGAACTCAAGGAATTCGCCGGCGTTCTGGCGCCGGACGCGGCGCATCCTGCCGCAAAGCCCATTCTTGACGATCTCCGGCCGCTCACCGCAGCGTCGTCCATGGTTGAGGACATATTGCTGGAATATGTGGATGGCAAGCCGATGCAGGAGGTTGGTTGGGGGCGCGTGGATGCGCCCAAGCTCCACCGCCTGATGCCGCTGCATACAAAGCAATTTACATTTTCGACACGCTTGCCGTTGACTGCCCGCACCCAGGGTTCCAACCTGATGGCGCACATTCTGGATACGCTGGAACAGGCCGCGCAGCATGATTCGGCGGTTCCTGGAGCGCTGGGCCCGGTGGGCACGCACCTGGTTTATATCAGCGGCCACGACTCGAATCTCTGCTACATCGGCGGCTTGCTCGGCCTGCACTGGACCGCAGAGGGTCTCACCGACGACACGCCTCCGGATTCGCAGATCGTCTTTGAGCTGTGGCAGAACCGGAAGTCAAAGCAATACAGCGTCCAGGTGCGCTATCGCGCGCAGACCATCGATCAGTTGCGCACGGGCCAGGCTCTTTCACTGGCCAACCCGCCCATCGAGGTCAAACTGACGCCTCCCGGCTGCGGCACCGGCCAGAGTTGCGCCTTTGCCGCTTTCGACCACGCTGCACACGCGCTGCTGGATCCGGCTTACGTGAAGCACGGCCTGCTGCCGACGCGTAACGCGCCTCCCGTGCGATAGAGTTTTCAGGTTTTTCACTTTCACGCACTGCCATGCTGCTGCCAGACAGAAATTGGCCCGGAACTGAATGTTCCGGGCCAATGTTTTCTTTGTTTGTCTGGCTTGTCTGCTGCGGCTACTCCAACTTCTGGATCAGGGTTCCCTCGGGAAGCTTGATCTGGAACTGGTCGTCGGTCAGAGCAATGTTTTCAGCCACCTTCTCAACCGTGAGCACGATCTGGTACTCCTCAAGCGGGCGCTTGATGGTGATGGTGGAAGGGTACTTGCCGGCATCGAAGTCCCGGTAGTTGGTATAAAAGACCTGAGTTTCCAGGTTGCCCTCGCTGTCGAACAGGTCTTGTTGATAAGGCAGCAGATCGTCGCGAGTGATGGTGAGCACGCGCACCGGGGTCAACTGCTGGCTGCCCGGTTTGCGGCGGCTGATGCTGAGTTTGTATTCAGGGACGGTGTAGAGGTGCTTTCTGGCCGCATCCTCCACTGTCTCCGAGTCTGATACCACAGAATAGAGATCGTCCGGCGCCAGTCCCTGCACCGCCATGGCGTCAAAAAAGAATCCTGGCCGCATGTTCTCAACCTGGCTAAGAGATTTCTTTTTCAACGCGTTGGAGCCTTTGACCGCCTTGTTCCGGGAGGGAATCCAGAGGGTAAAATTCTTGCCGTCGCTGACCATGTCAAACATGCGGGTGCCCAATACCGGAACCCGTCCCAGCACGCGGAGCATTCCCGGCTTGCGCAGCAGGATGATTCCACGGAAGGTGGTGTAGTCCTTGGCCTCGCCTACCTCGGTTTTGAGTTGGCTGGCCTGGATATCGACGGTGGCATTCAGGCTATCGAGCGCGGCCCAGCGCTGATTGAGCTGCGCAACCAGTTCGTCCGGAGTGGCCGTGTGCACGACCAAAGGAACCCTGGGCACGGGCAGCTTGCGCGTGGAGAACAAGCAGCCGGAGAGCAGCAGGACGGGAAGAAACAGGATTGCGGCAGACAGTCGACAACTGATTGATTTCATCGTCCACCTGCCTTTTTCACGGCATGGCGGTAGCCGGCCACATTGTGGTTGTGCTCGTCCAGGGTGCGGGCAAACAGGGACCTTCCCTGTGGATTGGCTCCGGCGGCTACGAAATAGAGATAATCCGTTTTTGCCGGGTCCATGGCAGCCCGCAGCGACTTTGCGCCGGGGTTCGCCACCGGCCCCGGCGGCAGGCCGGCGTGCAGATAGGTGTTGTAAGCGGTATTCCGGTTCAAATCGCTGCGATAGATCGTGCCCTGCCACTGGCCTTGCAACTGCTGCCCGTAGATGACCGAGGGGTCGGACATCAAGGGCATATTTTGGGCGAGCCGGTTCTGAAAGACGCTGGCCACCAGCGGCCGCTCCGCATCCACAGCCGTCTCCCGCTCTACCAGTGAAGCGATTGTCACCACGCGGTGCACATTTTCCTTCAAACCTATTTGACTGGCAGCCACCCGGAAGCGGCGCACCATGGCTGCAGCGATTTGCGCCGGAGTCGCCTTGCGCGCAAAACGGTACGTGTCCGGAAAAAGATAGCCCTCGAGGCTCGTTGCCGCGGGGTCGAGATCGGCAATCAGCCTCACTTGTTGTACCGCCGCGTCAAGAAAACCCTGGCGCGTACCCAGTCCTGCCTGCTCCAGCCGCGCGGCGATCTCAAAGATGCTGGCGCCCTCAGGGACGGTTACAGCCCTGGTATAGACATCCCCGCGCGCGATCCGCGCATAAACTTCGGCTAACGGGGCCGGATGATCGAAGCGATACTCGCCGGCCCGGAGCGTACCACGCTTCCACAAGCGGAACAGATCGAAGGCAAACCGGCTCTGCACCACCCCCGCGGCTTCCAGTTGCCAGCCGATCTGGGCCGAGGACGAACCTGGCGCCAGTTCGACAAACGTCTCAGACTGCGGCCCGAAGGGCGCAATCAACAGCCAAACCGCCGCGCCAGCCGCCAGAAGCGCCAGCAAAAGAACTCCCAGCAAGACTCGCGTCGCGCCAGAGTGCTTCTGCTTTCTGCTCTTGCGTTTGCGGCTGATCATTCTATTGCTTTTAACCCTTCCTATATTAAAGACGCGTAAAATCCCCGTGAGGACTCTCTATCTTTCCGATTGTATCGGGAGTGCAAGGGCTGAGCGGGACGATTCCTGTGCGGCGGGGGTATGAAAGTGGAGTCCTGGAGGGAAGTGCTGGAAACGCAACCACGATATCTCGGTCTCGACGTCGGCAATCGCCGCATCGGGGTGGCAGTGTCAGACGAGCTGGGCCTTACGGCGCAGCCGGTGCTGACGCTGGAACGGCGGCGCAACCAACGAGAGGATTTGCGGTCCCTGGCGCGGCTGGCGAGGCGGTTTTCCGCAGTGGGCATCGTGGTGGGCAACCCGGTTCACCTTTCAGGCGAACTGAGCCCGCAGGCCGCCAAAACGCAGGCTTTTGCCGCGGAACTGGGAGAGTTGACCGGTTTGCCGATTCACTTGTGGGATGAGCGGCTGACCACGCGAGAGGCACACCAGATCCTGTATGAGGCCGGCCACAGCCGCCAGGAGCACCGCCGGGTGGTGGACCAGGTGGCGGCTACGCTGATTCTGCAATCGTTTATGGACGGAAGAGCAGCTTCCAGCTTCTAGCTGCCAGCTCCCAGTTTCGGTTTTGAGGCTGTAACGTGTTCAATAACAATCGATTGCTTGCCAGGAATTGAATCCACGCCGAACAAGCCTCAGCAGATCGCAAGACCCGCTAGAGGCTGGAAACTAGAAGCTGGAAGCTGTTTCAAGCACCCCGCGTATAATGAGAAGTCAAGATTTTTATCTCCCGCGGAGTGAGCTACTTTGCTTCCCGCCATGGACCGTGGATGCCCGAACACATCAAAAAGCAGCTTCTCGCCGAGATCGAAATCCTTGAGCGCGAACTCTCCCACGAACTCCCCGCCGAAATCAAGAAGGCTGTGGCGATGGGAGATCTGTCGGAGAACGCCGAATATCACATGGCGAAGCAGCGCCAGACATTTGTGGATGCGCGCCTGGGACAGCTGAAGAGGCGGATGGCCGAGCTTTCGCTGGTGAATCTGACCAACATTCCCAGGGACAAGGCGGGATTCGGCTCGACGGTGGTGGTTTACGACTCGACCAAGGACGAGGAGATCGTGTACCGCCTGGTGACCAGCGAAGAGTCCGACGTCTCAAAGGGCCTGATCTCGACGACCTCACCAATAGGCCGCGGCCTGGTGGGCAAGAGGGTGGGCGACGTGGCTACCATAGTGACCCCCAACGGCAAGCGCGAACTTGAAGTACTGAAACTGACCACCATTCACGATGAAGCGGGCGAAGGCGACAAGGAAGACGGAACCGCCGCCGGAACTAAGCAGTAAGGAAGACTTGCAATGACCTGGACCAGCGCTTTCGGCCGCGCCTGCGGCTGGCTTCTCGACCATATTGTGCATGGCCTGGCGCTTACACGCATCTCCCCCAACGTACTGACCTTCATCGGCCTGATGATCAACATCGCGGCCGCATTTCTGTTTGGCCACGCCAACGCCACCAACGCCGGCCGCATGTTTTTCTATGCCGGGGTGGTGATCTTCGGAGCCGGCATCTTCGACATGGTGGACGGGCGGGTGGCGCGGCGCAACAACCAGGTCACTGTTTTCGGCTCGTTCTTCGACTCGGTGATCGACCGCTACTCCGACGTGGTGCTTTTCTTCGGCTTGCTGGTGTATTACGGGCGGATCAACCGCTTCCGCTACGTGGTGCTGGTGGCCTTTGTCATGGTGACGTCGCTGATGGTCAGCTACACGCGCGCCCGGGCAGAAGCGCTGATCGGGCAGTGCAAGGTGGGCTTCATGGAGCGGCCGGAGCGGATCGTGCTGATCCTGCTGGGTGCCCTGTTCAATCACTGGGGCGTGATGGGTCCGGTGCTGTGGGTGCTGGCTGTGCTCTCCACGATTACGGTGGCCCACCGGATTATTTATACCTACTCGAAAACCAAGCACCTGGCTCCGATCATCTAAGAAGCCCCGTCAACAGGCGGCTGGCAGTATGACCAGATTTGGGGTCGTCTGCCCCGTATAATTTTCCTTCTGGAGTGCATTTTATGAATTGTTTTAGGGCTGTGGCCGCTCTGGTGGCCGCGATAACTCTTTTGCCTGCGGCGCAACCGCAGAAGGGGCCGATCTACGTGATCGCGCATCGGGCCGATCATGTGCATCATGCGGAGAACAGCATTGCGGCGATCGAGTCGGCGGCGGCCGTCGGGGCCGATTATGCGGAGCTGGATGTGCGGACGACGAAGGATGGCAAGCTGGTTCTGATGCACGACAAGACGGTGGACCGGACGACGGATGGCCATGGCGCGGTGAAAGAGATGACGGAGGCGGAGATTGCGCATCTGACGTTCAAGGACTATGGCGGCTCGGTGCCGACGTTCGACGAAGCGCTGAACGCGGCGAAGGGGAAGATTCAGATTTACCTGGACTGGAAGGACGCGACGCCGGAGGCGATCTTTCAAATACTGAAAGCGCACGGAATGGTCAAGCATGTGGTGGTGTATGGGGGGCATGACGAGCTGCATCGGCTGCAGGCGCTGGCGCCGGGGATTCGGGTAATGCCGGAGGCGGGGACGCTGCTGAACCTGCAGAATGACCAGCGCGCGCTCAAGCCCAAGGTGGTGGCGTTCTCTGAGGATGACTTCAAGCCGGAGATTGTTGCGCAGGCGCTCAGGAAGAAAGAAGAGATTTTTGTGGACCGGCTATGGGCCCAGGACACGCCGGAGTTGTGGCAGGATGCGATCGGCCGGGGGGTGCGCGGGATTCAGACGAATCGTCCGGCGGAGCTGGTGGACTTTCTTCGCGCGAAGCATTTGCATCCGTAGAGGTCGCGCCGGGCCGTTACAAACATACATATTCAAAAATCGCCTTAGCAGTTGACGACTACGGCGGAGCAGCCTGTCGTGTCGGGCCTCCATTGCACCAGGAAGCTGGTCACCGACGAGGACTCCATGCGGCGCATGGCTTCAAACTCGCCACCCTTCTGGCTGTAGAGCAATTTGCCGCTTTCACTGAGGACGGCGAGGGCGGGCACACCCTTTTCGAGCGGGATTCCGTAGCGCCTGGCGATGTCCTGATTGGCGTCGAGGTGGCCGATGTTGACATGGATCAGGACGAAGTTAGCCTCCAGCAGGGAGCGGTTCGCGGCGTCGTGAAAGTAGAGGTCGAGCACCTGGCAGTCGCCGCACCAGTTGCCGCCAAAATCGATCAGAATGCGCCTGTGGTCCGCTGCCGCGGTCTTGAGGGCGGCGGCAAGATCGGTCTGGGCCTGCGACGGGTCGGGATAAATGTCCCGGCTGGCGGTGGCAGGCGTGGTTGTGGCCGTGCTGGTGGTTGTAGGAGGGGCTTTGCAGGCGGCCAGGGCCAGCAAAGCGGCAAGGGCGAGGAATTTGGCGGTCTTCAAGTGGGGAACCCTCCAACGTCTTCTTCAAGTCTGCCACAGACGCGCAGGACAACACCAATCGCCATACCAATCCAGGAGGGGCTTGCGATCAGGGCCTGAGCATGTACTCTGTGAGTTGTGGCAAGCGACTTGCGCAAACGGCTGGAGTCGGCGGCTTACCCTGACCTGGGAGCCATGATGGAGGGCTATGCGCGGGCGGCGGCGGATTTGGGCAAACGCGCGTTCGGTCAGAAGCTGGACTTTACGTCGGATTCGATTGAGGGGCTGGACGAGATTCTGGTCCTGGTGGGGGAGAGCCCGGAGCTGGACCTGGATTTTGAAGTGCGGCTCTGGGGCAGCTACCTGGGCGAGGTGCTGCGGCGGCGCTATGCAGGCAGCTGGGAGATGACGCAATATCCCGGCGGCGTGGCGGCGGTTCCGGCGGTGGATGTGCGCGGCTCGCGGCTGTTTCCTCTGATGAAGGTGTATCGCCGCCTGACCGTGGGCGAAGAGGAGGATCTGCGCGCCTTCTACGCCATGGTGACGGAACGGCTGGGCAAGCCGGCGCAGGTGAATTGACGTTTTCCTTTGGAAACGCCTTGGCTTACGGCGCGATAGCGAGGACAGTACTGCGCGGGAACGCGGCTTTGTGCGACAATATTCACGGATAGTGCGTGCTGGCTCAGCGTGGCGCGCGGAGGATAAGACAATGGGCGATCTATTGCAGCCGTGGCACCTGGTGGTGCTGGGCGTAGTGGCGTTCCTGCTGTTCGGCGCCAAGCGGCTGCCGGAGTTGGGCAAGGGACTGGGCGAAGGACTGAAGGGCTTCAAGGAAGGCATACGGGGAGTGACCGATCCGACTCCTCCGGCTCCGACCGTGCAGCAGAATGTTGCGCCTCCACCGCCGCCTTCAACACCGGCCGAGCCAAAGGCCTAAGAAATATACCGCGCACCCGCGAGTCACCGGACGGGGGTTTAGACCCTGACCGGTTGTAGCGCTGGAGACGTGCGAACTGATCGATGAAGATGCAAAGGCCTGTGCAGAGATGCACAGGCCTTTCTGCGTTATGGGATACCGGGTTAGATACTGAGCAGCATGACGGCGGAGAGGGCCAGGGCCATGCCGGCTATTTGGCGGCGCGTAGGGCGCTCGTGCAGCACGAAGGCGGCCAGCAGGATGGTTCCCGCGGGATAGAGCGAGCAGACGACAGCAGCCACATCCAGGCGGCCCAACCGGGTGGCGCTGAGATAGAAGAGATTGCCGATGGTGTCCAGGGATCCGGCGAGGATGCCGGTCAGCCAGAAGCCGCGCCAGGGCGCTTTGGGCGGCATGACGAGAAGAAACAGGATCATGGCCAATGCGCCGGCGGCGCGAGCCGAGGTCATGGTCCAGAGGATGCCGCCTCCGCTGGCGAATTTGAAGAGGATCAACTGGGTGCCGAAGCCGGTACCGGCCAGGGCGCCGAGCAGGAGCGCTTTTGTGGGGGTGGCTGAACCGCTGTCCGCGGGGGTGTGGGTGATGAGCCAGATGGCGATGAGGCCCAGCGCCAAACCCACGGCCGCAAGGGGCGTGGGCAGGCCGTCGTGGACCATGGAAAAGAGGACGGGCACCAGCGCGGTGAGCACGCCGGTGAGGGCCGCGGTGAGCCCCATGGCGCCCATGGACAGGGCGCGATAAAAGACAGCCAGGGCGAGCGAGCCTTCAAAGCCGCCCAGGGCGGCATAGACAAGGTAGTGAGAGCCGGGCAAGGCCAGGTGCATTCCCTGGCAGATGGCGAGGAGCACGAGCAGAGAGAAGATGTGGCCGGAGGCGACCACAAGTATGGCGGGTGCGCGGCGGGCGCCGATGCCGCCGACGAAATCGGACCCGCCCCAGGTGGCGGCCGAAACGAGTCCTAATCCGGCCGCTGCTGCCGACGAACTCACAGGCTATCGATAATCCTGCGCGGAGGGATAATAGCCGGCCTTGGCTTTCACGTCTACGCCGGGGCGGTCGACGCGCACATCGATCGAGCGGTACTTGCCGTCATAGATGGATTCGTGGCTCAGGTAACCGAGCGTGTACTGGGTACGCGCTTCCTCGGCGATCTTGGCGTAGCTTTTCTCGATGCCGTTCATGCTGCGCTCGGAGTCGAAGTCGCCGCCTGTGGCCGCGGTGTACTTGTACAGAATGTTGTCGTACATGGTGAAGGGCAGATGGATGCGGCTGACATAGCCCTCGCCCCAGAGGGCGGAGGTGCCTACGCCGGTGGCAAATACGGCAATCTTGTTGGTCTGGAGATAGCGAATGACCTCGCGGAGCGTGGCCTTGCTGCCGTACTCCTTGCCGTCGGAGATGACGTAGACGATGCGGCGGCGCTCCTTGGGGCGTGTGGACAGCTCCTTGGCGGCGGCGAGGATGGCGTCGTTGAGGGTGTGGATCTCCTTGGGTATGCTGATGAAGGTGCCGCCGCCGGCCGAGCCTCCGGGCTGGAGGTTGGGATCGACGCAGGCACCGTTCTGGCGGATGCTGCAACCGGCCAGAGGTCCGCTGTTGACGGGCACCAGCATGTCAGAGCCGGTGGCCTTGGTGAGGGCCAGCACGGCCGGCAAACGGCTGCTTTGCGCGCCGGTAAAGGCGGTCCGCTCCTGCGCGCCGTTGTTGTAAGAAAAGACCGCAACTTCGTCATAGGGAGTAAGCGCGCCCTGGATGGCGCCGAGGGAGTCGTTGACCTTGGCCATGACGTCGGAGGTCAGGCTCTGGTCGATGACAAAGGCGATGGAAAGCGGCGCCGGATCGACGGTGAACAGCTGCAGCGGGACGCGGGTGCTGTTCTCGTAGACCTGGAAATCGCGGAAGGTGAGACCGGCGACGAGAGCTCCCTTTGAGTCCTTGACGGTGACCGGGACTTCAACAAAGTTGACATTGAGTACGAAGCGCGGCATTGCGTCTGAGCCTTCAGGCGCAGCGGTCTGGACCACATCCTTGACAGGAACGGCAGGCTGCTGGGTGGCAGGCGCAGGCTGTTGCTGGACCGGAGAAGCGGACGACGAGGTGGGGGCAGAATTTGCCGGTGTTTCGTCCGTACCCTGGCCGGGCGTAATGGCGGTGCCGTTTACGCCGGACAACTGCGGAGGCGCCTGTGGCGTGGGGGCATCGGGCACGGTGGATTGCTGCTTTTGGGCCAGAACCACCGGGTTCAACATTGTGCTCGAACTGATGAGCGCGGCCAGCGCTATTGCTGTCAAACCAAACTTCACAGGTATTCTCCAATGGTCAGTGGTCCGTAAAAACGATCCCCGATCGCTGCTGAATGCACTGCTTTCTTTGGTCAGTTGTCATCGGCAACCGGCATCCGGCAACTGAAAACTGACCACTGACGGCTGAAAACTGACAAATGTCAGCCAGCAGGGCTCCATCCGTCAGAGTATCAGACGCGCCAGCGCTTTGCTGGTTGCGCGCCAGAGCAGAAAGAGTTCGGGTATGCTGTCATCTGGGTTCCGGCTCCGTCTAATCGACCAGGATGCGTATCCGATCTGGAGTTGCCGCTGTATTGCTGAGCCTGCCGGGGTTGTCCCTGGCGGGATGGGCTCAGCTTGCCCCGTCGCCGGATGCGCCGCCGGTGAGCACGGCCCCGGCTCCGGCGCCCGAGGACGAATCGGTAGCGACGTTCAAGCTGAATGTGAACCTGGTAGACGTGTTCTTCACGGTCAAGGACAAGAGCGGAAGCCTGGTGCCGCACCTGACCAAGGACGACTGCACGATTTCAGAAGACAAGGTGCCGCAGACGCTGAAGAGCTTCACGGCCGAGACGCACTTGCCAGTGACCCTGGGCATTTTGCTGGACACGTCGGCAAGTCAGACCCAGGTCTTGCCCCTGGAACAGGAAGCTGGTAGTCAGTTCCTGGATCGCGTTATCAAGCAGAAGGACGAGGCGTTTATTCTCTCGGTGGATGTGAATGTAGACCTGCTGCAGGATTTAACGAATAGTACCCGATCATTGTCACGCGCACTGAACAAGGCGCAGATCAACGCCGGAGTCAGCTTTGGCGCAGGGCCGGTTCCCACTTCCTCTCAACCCCGCGGAACGCTGCTCTACGATGCGATCTACCTGGCCTCCAACGAAAAGCTGAATGGCGAAACAGGCCGCAAGGCGCTGATCCTGCTCTCCGACGGCCAGGACCAGGGCAGCAAGACCAAGATCAACGAGGCCATCGAAGCCGCGCAGAAGTCGAACGCGGTGATCTATGTGATTTTGATTGCCGATGTGCAGCGCTACTGGGATCAGGGTATGGGCTATTTCGGTGTTTCGGCCATGAAGAAGATGGCCGAGGAGACCGGCGGCCGGGTGATCAACGTGGGCAACAACGGTCCGAAGCTGGAGGCGGCGTTCCAGCAGATTGAAGACGAGCTGCGGACCCAGTACGTGGCCAGCTATACGCCCAGCAATACCAAGCTGGATGGCAGCTTCAGGCGGCTCGGAGTGGAGTGCCGCGGAGACGGCATGAAGGTGCAGGTACGCAAGGGCTACTACGCGACACCGCCTCAGAACTAGAGCAACAACCCCAAATCAGTTGTCAGCAAGAGCTAATGGCTGCGGAGATATGAACTGCCGGAGATTGCGGCAGGGGGTTGAGTTGTGCAAAAAAGTGCCTGGGGAGGGCGGACTGTCCAGTTTCAGGACAATCGATTACCCCAGGATTGTCACACGGTAATCTGGCGCGTGGGATGAGTCTTCTTTAACATCGGCACAGGTTGAAAAAACTTGAGGCTGAAAAGAATAAATAATTCCGGCCTCGGGGATTCGACCCTAAGGAGCTTGCCATGATGACCAACTGCACAGCCAGCGAAGGATTTGAGATCAGTCCCCGGTTTCGCCAGAGCGTTGAAGAGCGGATTGCGCGGTTGGAGAGGGACGCGGAATGCGACGAGGCAATGGTGGCCGGGCTTGAAGACGGCGACCACATCCGCAGGCAGATGCGTCTAGTGGCCGTGCAGCGGGGCGAGGCGCTGCGCATGCGTCTATTTCTGGACCGTGCCAGGACGCGGTTGCCGCGGCCGCTGATCGCGCTGTGAGCGTTGCGCACGCTGCGCAGCGGAGCCGCAAGCGACCAGCGCGGCACATCCGCACAGCAAACCCCACATTGAATCCGCAAAATCCGAATCGGCAAGAAAAAGAGCCGCTGCCTGTGACGATGAGGCGCGGCTCTGGTTGCGTGTGCGGCAGAATTTGGAGCACCGGGCGGGGATTGAACCCGCGAATACAGGTTTTGCAGACCTGCGCGTTAGCCACTTCGCCACCGGTGCTTGTGAAACCAGTTATCAGTTTTCAGTTGTCAGTAAGAGTCCGATCGCTGACCACTGTCGACTGCAATTAAAAAACCCACCGCGCCTTTTGGCGGGTGGGTTGACTGGAGATTCTTTGCTTTCGGAATCTAGCCCAGAGAACACGCCCGCGCGGTGCAGCAGCCCTGACAGCAGCAGCACAGACAGATCGCGGGAGTAGAGAATCGGGCCATAGAAATCCTTTGCCGGGGAACGCGAAAATCAAGCAGCAGCCCACCGGGTATTCGTAGACTAGAGGTAATCCGGAGGCATGTCAAGCAATGTTCGCAATCGATTATTTTGTGGTGGATGTTTTTACCGGCACGGCGCTCAAGGGCAATCCGCTGGCGGTGGTGATGAACGGCTGCGGGCTGACAACGGAGCAGATGCAGGCGATTGCGCGCGAGTTCAATCTTTCTGAGACCACGTTTGTGGAACGCAGACCGGCGGCGGTGGAAGAGTCCGAGGGCGTGCGGGTGAGGATCTTTACAACCCAGGAAGAACTGAACTTTGCCGGGCACCCGACGCTGGGCACGGCAAGCGTTCTGATGCTGACCGCTCCCGAAGTCTTTCAGGGAGATACGGTGAGGCTGGCGGAGAACGTGGGGGCGATTCCAGTGCGGTACAGCGGGGAAGGGCTCTACGGCGAGATGACGCAGCGGGACCCGGAGTTTGGCGAAGAGCTGAACCGCGCGGAGGTGGCGCGCCTGACGGGGCTGGCTGAGAGCGATCTGGATCCGGGGCTAACGCCGCAGATGGTTTCCACGGGAACCGCATTTGCGATTGTTCCGTTGCGTGACGCGGGAATGTTGGCCAGGCTCAAGGTGAACCAGGAGGAGGCTTCGGCATGGCTGCAGGAGCGTGGGGCGCGGTGGTTCTATGTTCTGGGGCCTGCATTGGAGCAGGGCGGCGGCGATGAGCCCGCGTGGCGCGCGCGCATGCAGTTTTATGGCGGCGAGGATCCGGCGACGGGATCGGCGGCCGGTTGTGCGATCGGCTACCTGGTGCGTCATGGCGCCGTGGCGCCGGGAGTACGCACACATGTGCGGCAAGGCGTGGAGATGGGTCGGGAGAGCGATCTTTATCTTTCCGCACAAATCCAAAGCGGGTCAGCGCAACGGAAAAACGGATTTGGCGAGGGGCAAAATTTGAGGGTGACGGATGTGCGCGTAGGGGGTAGCACCGTTCTTGTAGCAAAGGGACAGCTTTTCCTGCCGTGATACACACGCTTTCAACAGGCAATCATGGATGCAAGTGACGGCAGGAGTAAGTGCTAGCGGATTTCCACTTGTTTCATGCGGATTTTCAGGCCGGGTTTCGCCTCTCGTTCCCTCTTCCCACGGGCTTCCAAGACTCGTACGCTTGCGATTCATTGATGGATTTTAACCGGCGTCATTGCCGGACTAGCCCCAGGCATTAGATCACCATTTGACCGCGAACCAAGTTTGGTCGCCGATGGATCGAATGCCGGTTGTCATCTTGTGTGCCCGCCAGGCCCCCTCGAGGGCTGAGCGCCGCAAGCCAGGCAATCCGGTATGCACGATCACCCATGGCGCAGCCACCTTGCAAGCGGCCACCGGGCCCGGAAATTCAATCACACGCCAGCCTGCCGCACGAGCGGGCAACGGCGGTGTGTTTCCAGGGCGCGGATAAAAAATCGAACCAAGGAGCGGGTCCCCATATCATGCGGCCAAAGAAAGTGATTCTCTGCGTAGACGACAACGAACAAGAGCTTTCCGTACTCAAGTTCATGCTGGCAACCAACGGATACCGGGTGCTTTCCGCCTGCACCGGTCAGGAGGCAATCGGCATTTTTGCCGAGATACAAGTGGATCTGGTGCTGGCCGACTATGCCATGCCGCAGATGAATGGAGATCAGCTGGTGGGCCGGCTGAAGCAGATTGCCTCGCACGTGCCGATGATTCTGCTCGGCGACCCGCAGAAGATGGGCGGCGAGATCCATGCGGCAGATGCTCTGCTGGCCAAAAAGAACTGCTCTTCGCAGGAGTTGCTGGAACGCATCAAGGTGATGAGCGCGCGCAAGCGCGGTCCCCGCAAAGGCGCCCAACGGCAGACGCCGATGGCGGAGTTGGCTGTGGCCTCATAAAGCCAGAGATCAGGGGACAGAGCTCAGGTCCCGAAGGCTTGGATTTCGGACCTTTCAGGCCTGCCCCCTGAGCGCCTTCCAGAGGTCTGGGTAGAGCGCCAGCCAGCCTTATGCGCGACTCCCGGTCTCTGCACCCTGGATTCCGGTTCTTTCCCCGGCTGCACTTCCCTCTTGACGACTGCGCGCGGCAGTGGGCATACTCGCCATTTGTGTCCAAGCTGGAGCGATTTTCTGCGCGCCGGCGGAAGTTGGCCTTATATGGATCTGATTGTTCTTCGCATTCTTTTTGTGGCCCTGCTTGCCGGGGTATGTTATTTCCTTCACCCTTTCGGAATTCAAACTGGATGGATAGCCGCATGCACGGGCGGCGGTGCGGCCCTGGCGGTAATCGTTTTCGAATTCCGGGTGCGGGCGCTCAGCCTGCGGCGGCTGATCGGCGCGGTGGCGGGCAGTGTGCTGGGCATTTTTGGCGCGGCGCTGTTTTGCCTGGTGCTGCGCAGCGCGCCCCTGCCTGCCACCAACTCCGCGGTGCTGCAGATATTTGTGCTGCTGCTGATGACGTATGTGGGCCTGCTGGTGGGCGCCAGCAAGGGCGATCTGCTGAACCCGGCGGCGCTGGGCACCGTGTTCACCGGCGATCGGCCGACGCGGCGCAGCGCCAAGGTGCTGGACACTAGCGTCATCATCGACGGCCGCATTGCCGACATTGCCGAGGCCGGTTTTATCGACGGCATGATGGTGGTGCCGGAGTTTGTGCTGCGGGAGCTGCAGACGGTGGCCGACTCCACCGATGGGTCAAAACGGCAAAGAGGCCGGCGCGGGCTGGATATGCTGCAGCGCATGCAATCGAACGTGAACATCCAGGTGCAGATTGTTCCCGACGACTTTCCGTCGATTCGCGAAGTGGACCTGAAGCTGCTGGAACTGGCCAAGAAGTGGGAGGCCAAGGTGGTGACCAACGACTTCAACCTGAACAAGGTGGCCCACCTGCACCACGTGGAAGTGCTGAACATCAACGATCTGGCCAACGCGCTGAAACCCGTGGTGCTGCCCGGCGAGAAGATGACGGTGCTGATTCTGAAAGAGGGCAAGGAGTTCAACCAGGGCGTGGGCTACCTGGACGACGGGACCATGGTGGTGGTGGATCATGCGCGCAAGCTGATCGGCAGGGCGGTGGAGATCTCAGTGACCAGCGTGCTGCAGACCGCCAGCGGGAAGATGATCTTCGGCAAGATGGACGAGAACGGGAAGGGCAGCGAGGCTTAGCTGCCTGCCGCCCGCGGTGAGGCCACCTGCGGTGGGGCCAACTGCCTTCGGCGCGGCGGTGTTTTACGTGGACTGAACCCCCAAAGCGAGACCTGGGCACCCGCCCGCCCGTGAGCGCGGAGAGATCTCAGGATTGCTTCCAGAAACGGTTGGAGAGATCATTGCCGGCGCCATCTGGCAGGACGGTGACGATGACGGCGCTGCGGCCGGCGGCGGCCTCTTCGCGGGCGATGTCGAGCGCGACGGAGACGGCCGCGGCCGCGGAGATGCCAACCATGAGGCCTTCCTCGCGAGCCAGACGCCGGGCCATGTCGTAAGCGGCTTCGGTTTCCACTTTCACGGTGCGGTCGGCGAGATGGGGGTTATAGATGGCGGGCACCAGGGTTGAGCCCTGGTACTTGAGTCCCACAATGCCGTGCAAGGGCGCGTCGGGCAGGAAGCTGATGGCCTGGAGCGCAGGATTGCACCCTTTGAGGAAACGGGTGACGCCGGTGAAGGTTCCGCTGGTTCCGATGCCGGCGACAAAGTGTGTGACCTGGCCAGCGGACTGCTGCCAGATCTCAGGGCCTGTGGTGCGGAAATGCTCCAGCCAGTTGGCGTCGTTGGAGTACTGGTCGGCGTAGTAGTAGCGATTTGGATCGTTGCCGGCGATCTCGCGGGCGCGGAAGATGGCTCCGTCCGGACCCAGCGCGGGGTCGGTCCACTCCACCTGCGCCCCGTAGGCGTGGAGAATGCATTTGCGCTCGGAGGAGATGTTGGCGGGCATGGTCAGCAGGACGGGAAAGCCGAGCGCCGCGCCCAGCATGGCGAAAGAAAGGCCGGAGTTGCCGGTGGAGGCGTCGAGGAGGATCTTGCCAGGGGTGAGCAGGTCGCGGGCGCGCGCATCGCGGACGATGGCGGAGGCGGCGCGGTCCTTGACGCTGCCACTGGGGTTGGCCCACTCGGCCTTGCCGAGGAGGGTGATGCCGGCAAGATCGCGGACCGGCATTTCAAGGCGGATGAGCGGCGTTTGGCCAATGCGCTGGGGCAGCGAGGAGCCGGGTAAGGAAGAAACGGGTTTTGCGGGGGTGCCGGTAATTTTCATAGGAAATTTCGGTCAGGGCTGATTTCTGTCGAGGCTAATTGCGGTCGGGGCTAGGCATATGCGAGATTCTACATAGCGAGAATTCCGCCGAACCTTATTTGATTATCCTCGCAGACTGGAAGCGACCGTGAGCCGAAAATCCCGCAATCCGAACTTCGATCAGACGCTGGAGACCCTGCGCGCCCATTCCTTCGCTGTAACACCGTTTGCCGGGGTTGCCGGCGGAGTGCTGGTGAGCAAGTATGGGGCGGCGGCTGTTCTTGTGGCCGCAAAGGACGCGCCCGCGGCGCTGACGGAGCGACCTGGCGCGCTGGTCAAGGGTGAGGTGGCTCGCCTTGTGGACCGGGGCTACCAGAAATTCCTTAAGACTTCCCAATATGAACTGCCCGCATCGGCCAGCCAATTGCAGTCAATTCATGAGTTCAGCGAGGAGTTGAAGCAACTGACCGGCGCCATCAGCCTGTACAACGAGTCGCTGGGTACGACCAGCGACCTGTATACATACGATCGGCTGAAGGGCCGAGAAGCGGCCGAACCAGCTGCCGCGCGCCCCTGGGATTCTGCCGGGGGACATTAATCGAGCAGAAATCACATCGGCGGGCAGGCCATGGAAGCGGAAGAAACGGCAGAAGGCGCAGCGACGCAGCACCCGGAGCGCCGGTGCGGTAGCCGTTATGCTGTGGATGAAGCTTCAGTCGTTTTGTTGGTGAGTCACGGACTTCCGATGGAATGCCGCATTCTGGATCTGAGCCTGGAAGGATGCCGGGTGCGCACCAGGGAACGGTTTCACGGCGGTATCGAGGTTCGAGTCGAGGTCACCTTCAAGGTCAACGGGATTGCGTTCCGGTTCAGCGGCATAACCAGGTGGACCGACGGCCAGCACCTAGTGGGAATTCACTTTGTGGATGCGGCCTTGCGGCGCCGGGAAGCGTTGGCGGAGGTTCTCGACGAGGTGGAGGCAGCCAATGCCGCAAAGGCCGCAAAGCAGGAGGCAGAGAGGCTAGCGGAGGAACGGAAAGCAGAGGCCGAAGCTCAAGCCGAAGCTGAAGCGAAGCAGGCGCAGGAAGCGTCGGGACGGCAAGCCCAGGAGAAACAGGCACGGGAAGCTGCGGAACGGCAGGCGCGCCGGCAAGCCGAAATCCATGGAGTTGTGAAGCAGACGAGGCCGCAAGAGGCCGGGATGCTGCAGGCGAAGCCGCAAGAGGCCAAGCTGCAGCAGGCCAGTCCTCCTCCCGCCAAGCCGTCCAGCCGCGAGCGGCGAGCGCAGTCCCGGCACGGGGTGGATACCTCGGCGGTGATTTATCTGATCAAGATCGGCTCCAAGTTAAGCGGGCGCATTCTGGATCTGAGCGCAAGCGGCTGCCGGATTCGCACCGACGAACGATTTCCAGTAGGCATCTACACGCGGGTGGAGACGGAGTTTCGACTGGAGGGGTTGCCTTTCCGGCTGGGCGGCGTGATACAGGCGGTCCATGACCGGGATCGGCACATGGTGGGCATCCGGTTTCTGGACGTGAGCGAACGCAAGCGGGAGCAGGTAGAGCAGTTGATTGAGGAGATTGAGGAGATGCGCGCCAAGAAGGAACAGTTACAGGCGAAAGCATCGGGCGAGTGAGCGCCTGACAAGCCAGGGCGTGAGGAC